>ERZ808240.3755-NODE-3755-length-14341-cov-13.047389_pt1 | contig 14341 bp, 11 predicted proteins | sample MGYA00521084_ERZ808240 | MGnify/ENA primary metagenome ERZ808240 (study PRJEB31516, sample SAMN03275571) | gut metagenome | biome: mammalia-associated habitat; material: feces | host: Papio cynocephalus | place: Kenya | collected 2012-08-06 ... | reverse complement strand
CTCGGCAATGCTTCGAATATCCGACACGACGCCCTCATAGCTCGGGCTCGTGAGTACGACCGCGGCACTGTTCGGATACGCGGAAAGCAGCGCCTCTACCTCTTCCGGTCGGACGCTGTTAAAAATGCCGGTCTCCGGCTCCATCGATGGCCACAGCCAGTGGGGATGCGCATGGCGAAGCTCCAGTGCATGAAATACCGAGCGATGGCAGTTCCGCGCAACGATGACCTCTCCATCATAGGGCACGATAGCAGAAACACCTGCGAGATTCCCGCAGGTGCTTCCATTCACAAGATACCAGGTCCGATCCGATCCCACAAGACGGCGTGTACGCTCCATCGCGTCCTTCAGGATCCCCTCTGCATGATGGAGGTCATCCGTCCCGGAGACCTCCGTAAAATCATAGCGCAGCACATTCGTCGGCATGACCGCGCAGCGGCGCTTATGTCCCGGCATATGCATGGGATACAGCTCCTTCTCCAGATACTGATCCAGCGCAGTCTGGAGCTTTCCGCCTTTCTCATCATGATGGCACAGCTCCGCTGTTTCCAGCGTATCCTGAGCCTTCGCATGCTTCCCATGCTCTACGCAGTACTTCTCCAATGAATGCTGCGCGCACTGCTCAGGCTTCTTCATGCTGTTCCTGTGCCATCTCGGCTTCTGCAACCTTCATCATAAGAGCACACTCCATCCGCTTCCGGAAGAGCTTGCAGCCATACTCATAGACGCCGTGGATGTCGCCAGTTGCATGCAGGGCATTGGCCGCGCAGCCACCTGCACAGTACATCCGGGCCCAGCATTCCTTGCACTCTGGGCGGGAGTAGACATTGCACTCCTTAAACTCATCGCGAATGTTCTCATGCTGCACGCCGTCCCAGATATTGCCGAGCTTGTACTCTGGATCATTGACGAACTGGTGGCAAGGATAGAGATCACCCCAGGCCGTCACAGCCATATACTCCGTTCCAGAGCCGCAGCCCGACACACGCTTATAAACGCACGGACCGTGCTCCAGGTCGATCATATAGTGATAGAAGGTGATCGGCTTGCCATCCTTCTCACGACGCAGCATGTCCTTTGCAAGGATCTCATACTGCTCGTACAGTACCGGAAGATCCTCCTCGGTCAATGCACTCGGGCTGGACGGATCCGTCACCACCGGTTCCATCGAAAGCTCGGAGAAGCCGAGGTCATCGGCCATATGGAAGATGTCGTTCGTGAAATCCGTGTTGTAGTGGGAGTAGGTGCCACGCATGTAGTAGCTCTTGTCGCCACGGGCCGCCACAAACTTCTGGAAGTTCGGGACAATGCGGTCATAGGAGCCGCGTCCCGCACGATCCACGCGGAAGCGGTCATGGACTTCCTTTCGTCCATCGAGCGAAAGGACAACATTGTAGCACTCCTTATTTGCCCACTCGATGACCTCGTCGTCAAGCTTCACACCGTTCGTGGTCAGGGTGAAACGGAAGTTCTTATTGTGCTCCTTCTCGATGGAACGCGCATAGGCCACGGTCTCCTTGCAGAGCTCGAAATTGAGCAGCGGCTCACCGCCGAAGAAATCGACCTCGAGGTTCCGACGATTACCGGAATTTTCCACGAGGAAGTCGATGGCGCGTTTCGCGGTCTCGAGCGTCATCATGCCTTCCTTGCCATGGAACTTTCCCTGGGAAGCGAAGCAGTAGCTGCAGTTCAGGTCGCAGGTATGTGCAACCAGCAGACAGAGTGCCTTCACCACGGTGGACTGCTTCTTGAGATAGCCTGCTGCCTTCTCATAGACATCCTTCGTAAAGAGCTTTCCCTGCTCCGTCAGCTCATGGATATCCGCGAAGGTATCCGTGAGCTCCTCCTCTGTTGCTTCTGGATGCAGACGATGCAGCTCCTCCTTCGCTGCGTCCTCGCTCATCCCGCTGTCAATGAGATGAATCCCGTCATATGCGAGATCGTCCGTCACATGGACGCTGGCGCTGTAGACATCGAGGACAATGTTGTAGCCATTGAGTTTATACTGATGAATCATGAAAATCTCCTACTAATCACTGAAAAGCTTTATAAATAACATCCACGATTGCACAGCAATCGTGGATCAGTACATTAAAAAACCGGGGCTGTTCATGCCCCGGTCAATACACGAACCTGATATTAAGCGTTCTTGTTCTCGCACTGCTGGTTTGCGATACCGCAGCTTGTCTTGCAGGCAGACTGGCAGGAAGTCTGGCACTCGCCACATCCGCCTCTCTCCTCAGATCTCTTCATATCTCTTGTGTTTAAAGTCATAATATGCTTCATAGAACTACCTCTTTCCTAACAGTAACTGTTATGTAATATGCTCATAATACATTTCCTTCCATAAGGAAGTCAAGAATTATTTGTGATGATCTCCCGATAATACAGTACGAGCTTTTCAAACGAAACCGCACAGTTCGCCGGAGACGTCGACGGCAGCTTCACCGCATGGATTCCGGTCTTTGGAAACTGGTACTTTTCATAGTACTTATGTGCGCTGGCACCGGTGCAGAAAATGCGCGTGATCCTCGTCTTCTCGAGAAGTCCCGCGATATCCGTCGGAACCGGATTCCGAATGCTTGCATCCGATGCGCCCACGATATCGCACTCACTCAGCGCATCCCAGAGGGCAATGTGATGCTGCAGCATCATCGCGGTCTTTTCCTCGATGCTCTCCGGCACCGGTGCCTCGAGCACTGCGGCCATCACCCGCCAGAAGCGATTCTGCGGATGCCCATAGTAAAATTTCAGCTCGCGCGACTTCGGCGATGGGATGGAGCCGAGTACCAGCACCTCGGACTGCGCGTCATACAGTGGTCCGAAATCCCGGTGATCCACATGCGTAAGCGCACCCATTACTGCTCCACGATCTTAAAGCCCTTCTGATAGAACGGCTTCTGACCCTCGATGGCCTTCTCTGCAATCGGTGCACGTGCAGAGAGCAGCGCTACGGAACGGCCACGGCTCACACGGCGTGCAGCGGCCATCAGACGCGGGAAGGTCTCATCCATGGAGCCGATGTGCCGCACGATGACACAGTAATCGGTGTGACCATTTCGTACCATGTCACGAATATAGCCGGCCGCCACGTTACGGTCACTCCGCATCGCACCGGTCAGGGCATTCAGAAGATCTGCCGTCGTCTGATCCTCACGCACATCCTTGAAGATGATATTTTCATCCGCATTCGACTTCTCACCCTCGAGGCCGAGCTCGGCGCCCTTCAGCTTCGTCCGAAGGTCAATGATCATCTCACGGGCCACCACGAAATCGTCCGTACCCGGATTCAGTACGAAGCCATAGATCTGCGGATCATTCATCGCAATGTCCGCGGCTTCCTCGAAGCTGTGCTTCACACTCTGCACAGACTCATTCTGGAACCATGCCTTGAGATTCGCACGGCTCGTGAAGACCATGTAGAAGTGTGCCCCCTCCTTGTTCGCGGTGACGCCATACGCAAGCTTCCGCTCTCTGGCCTTCTCGCCAATGATGCGTACCGGCATGATAAACTCTGCGCCTGGCATCTCCTCCATCAGTGCCTGCTCGGCACCCTTGTTCTCTCCATTGGATTCCTTTAATGCATGGATTGCCTCCACCAGCTTCTGGTTGGCTCTCTCTGTATAATCTGCCATTGATAACCTCCTGGTTTGATGGCTTCTCTTTTCCGATGTTTGGCCAATGCCTCCATCTGCGTGAAGCCTTTTCGTTGCTCCGCTGCGCGCATGCTTTCTTCGAGCGCTTCCGTGAAGCATAGATCTTTTTAGCAGTGTAGCATATTTTGGCCACGCTGTCGAATCGCACAAAAGATGAGGCATCCACAATTGCACACTCATCGTTACTGTTCACTCACAGCCTTCTACGTTTCCAGCTGCTTCCACACGTTACCGTCACCTGGAAATGTTTGATATTCCGTACCGATCCATCAAAAAGCGGCGGAGTCGTCCTCCGCCGCTTTCAACTGTGTTATACGATTGGATTAGTGATCTGCAACCTTGATGTCCTCAACGCCCGTGACATCCTGGAACTTCGACTCATCGAGCTGGCTTGGATCCTGACCAATGTAGGCAAGGATACCGCCATCGATGTACACAACCTGTCCGTTGATGAAGTCAGAAGCCGGAGAAGCAAGGAATACAGCAAGACCCTCGAGGTCCTCGGTCTCGCCCCAGCGCTGTGCCGGTGTCTTCGAACGGATGAAGCGATCAAATGGAGCCATGGAGCCGTCGGCCTGCTTTGCACGAAGCGGAGCCGTCTGCGGCGTTGCGATGTAGCCAGGTCCGATGGCATTGCACTGAATGTTGTACTGACCATACTCAGAGCAGATATTCTTTGTGAGCATCTTCAGACCGCCCTTTGCTGCTGCGTACGCGGATACAGTCTCACGACCAAGCTCAGACATCATGGAGCAGGCATTGATGATCTTACCATAGCCCTTCTTGATCATGCCTGGCAGAACGGCCTTCGAGCAGATGAAAGGTCCCGTAAGGTCCACATTGATGACCTGATCCCACTGCTGCTTCGTCATCTCTACCATCGGGATTCTCTTGATGATGCCGGCATTGTTTACGAGAATGTCGACACCGCCGAACTTCTCCTCGACGTCCTTCACGAGTGCATTGACCTGCTCCTCGTTCGTAACATCGCAGACCACACCGTAGGCATCGATGCCGAGCTTCTGATACTCTGCAAGGCCTCTGTCCACGAGCTCCTGATTGATATCATTGAAAACGACCTTCTTTGCACCAGCCTCTGCAAATGCCTTCGCATAGGCAAGACCAAGACCATAGGATGCACCGGTCACCCATGCAACCTTGCCATCCAGTCTGAACTTATCCAGAATTCCAGCCATGTTGAATCTCCTTTTTATTCATTTTAAAACCAGGCAAAGCGCCTGGAAACAACCGATATCATAAGTATGATAGTTGATTTTATACCCCCATTCAAGGGTTTCGCCCGCTTTCCAGAAAGTTTGTGAATGTTGCGGTAAACCGGTTCACTTTTCTTGTCAAAAATTGCCAAGAGCTTGCTTTTTTACCTCCTGGCAATCTCTGTCTTATTTCATTCCGTTTCGCCCTTTTTCTATTCGAGTCAGGTCAGGTCAACTGATCGCGCCCTTCCAGCTCCCGTCAAGGCCTTTTCCTATACGAGTCAGGTCAGGTCCTTCGGCTGTCCCCGGGTATTTTAAAAAAGCAGCTTATAGTTTCCATCTCCACTTCCCAGGAAGCTCGAGCTGAACAGCACGCGGGCCGCCTCGATGAGGTAGGCGGTGTCCTTCGCGCCTGCGGTTTCATACGGTGAGTGCATCGCGAGCTGTGGGAGGCCAATGTCGACGGTATTCAGTGCGACCTGTCCCTGCGAGATATTGCCGAGCGTCGACCCACCGAGCATATCGGAGCGGTTCGTAAAGGTCTGCCATGGCACACCTGCTTCCTTGCAGATGGCACGCATCACCGCACCCGATACGGCATCGGTTGTATACTTCTGATTGGCACTGTACTTGATGACGATGCCCTGGTTCATGTATGGGCGATTGGTCGGGTCCGCCTTGTCGCTGTGGTTCGGATGCACGGCGTGTGCATTGTCCGCAGACACCATGAAGCTGGAGGCCAGACTCATCTGATACTCCTCCTCGGTATACCCAAGCGTCCGGTAAATGCGCTGCAGCGTATCCTTCAGGAAGGTGCTGGCTGCACCCTGCTTCGTGCCGGAGCCCACCTCCTCGTTATCATAGACGCAGTGCACCGCAATCGACTGCTTCGGCTCGGCTGCAAGGAAGCCCTTTAAGGATGCAAAGGCACACTGAAGGTCATCGAGACGGCCACTCGCGATAAATTCACCATGAAGTCCGAGCGTCGTTCCCTTCATACGGTTATACAGGAAAAGGTCCGTATCCAGGATATCCTCCGCCTTCACCTTCGCCTCCTCGGCGATGAGCTGCAGGAACTGATTCCTTTCCTCGCCCTTCTCGCAGAACAGTGGAAGCATATCGACCTGTGCATTGAAGGCATAGCCATCATTGACCTGACGATTCATATGAATGGCGAGATTCGGGATAATCAGCAGGTCCCGGTCAACATTCACAAGCTTCGTTTCGATGCCATCCTCCGTCTGTACGAGGATCCGGCCGGCCACGGAAAGCGGGCGATCGAGCCATGGTGCGCAGAGCATGCCACCATACTTTTCAACATTGAGCTTCACATAATGCTGGTCGATCTCGATCTCCGCACGGGTCTTAATCTTAAAGACCGGCGAATCGCAGTGGCTCGCCATGATCTGGAAGCCTCTTGCCTTTTCGGTCGGAATATGAAAGGCGATCAGCGCAGAATCGTTTCGCGTCACGTAGTAGCCCCGTCCCTGTGAAAGTGCCCATGCCGCGCCCTCATAAAGACGTGTGTAGCCCGCCTTCTCCAGCTCCTCACGCATATTCCGAACGGCAAAAAAGGCATTCGGGCTATGGTCGAGGAACGAAAGTAATTCCTGATTCACTTCCTGTGTGTTCATGTTTTATCCTCTCATTTCTTAAAATGGTCACGCATCTTCCTGGTGCTCCGATCGGCATTCCTTATGGTTCCGCTTCCACTGCCTCCATGATTTCCCGGCAGATGGTGTCGACGTCCTTCCCATCCGTCGCGATTCTCAGGTCCGCAGCCGCTTCATAGGCTGGCCAGCGTTTTTCCTGGAGTGCTCGAATATAGTCGACATCCATGTGACCATTGAGAATCGGTCGATCCGTGGAATCCTTCACGCGAAGGAGCGTGGTCTCCGGCGTGGCCGTTAGAAAAACGATGGTGCTGCACTTCCGAAGATTCGCTACATTTTCCGGATTCATCACGAGACCGCCGCCGCAGGAGATCACCATCCCCTCCACGTCCTGAAGGCGCAGCACCTCCTCCTGCTCCAGCTTCCGAAAGCAGGTCTCTCCGTCCGTCGCGAAAATCTCCGTGATTGCCCGACCTTCCCGCTTTACGATCTCCTGATCCGTATCGATCTCCGTAAACCCATATTTTTCCTTGAGACCATGTGAAACGGTCGTTTTCCCAGCGCCCATGAAGCCGATCAGGGCAATATTTCTCTTTTTCGCCATACTCTTCTCTCCTCTATACAGAATTCATTCGAATCCCTGCTTCGTGCGTGGCATATCACGCAGCTCCTGCAGTCATCCGCTTCACCCGCTGCTCCTGCAGCCACGGAATCCATAAACTGTTTTCTTATTGTAACAGATGGCCTCTGCTTTTCACACAAAAAGAGTGGAGAATGCCATCTGCACTCTCCACTCCTGTTGTTTACTTATAAAACCGCATGCTCTGAATCTCGCACTTTTCGTCCTCGAGGCTTATGCACCTGTCCGACGTGCGCATCCAGCTGAAACACGATGCTTACTTTCTCGGGTTCTTGATCTCTGCCTGTGCTGCTGCCAGTCTTGCAACCGGTACACGGAACGGTGAGCAGGATACATAATCGAGGCCGATATCATGGCAGAACTCTACGGAGGATGGATCGCCACCATGCTCACCGCAGATACCGCAGTGCAGCTTCGGATTCACCGGCTTGCCAAGCTTCAGGGTCATATCCATCAGCTTGCCGACGCCCTTCTGATCGAGCTTTGCAAACGGATCCTGCTCGTAGATCTTCGTGTCATAGTAGCTGTTCAGGAACTTTCCTGCATCATCACGTGAGAAGCCGAAGGTCATCTGTGTCAGGTCATTGGTACCGAAGCAGAAGAAGTCAGCCTCTGCGGCGATCTCATCTGCAGTCAATGCAGCTCTTGGAATCTCAATCATGGTACCAACCTCATACTTGAGATCGACACCGGCCTTCGCAAGCTCCTCATCCGCAGTCTTGACCACGATGTTCTTTACGAACTTGAATTCCTTCACCTCACCAACCAGCGGAATCATGATCTCTGGAACGAGCTTCCAGTCCGGGTGGGCAGCCTTCACTTCAATGGCTGCACGGATGATCGCCTGCGTCTGCATGACGGCAATCTCCGGATAAGTCACGGTCAGACGGCAGCCTCTGTGGCCCATCATCGGGTTAAACTCGTGGAGGCCGGAAATGATGGCCTTGATCTTCTCAACGCTCTTGCCCATCTTATCCGCAAGCTGCTTGATCTCCGGCTCAGTGGTCGGAACGAACTCGTGAAGAGGCGGATCCAGGAAACGAATGGTGACCGGGTCCCCTTCCATGGCCTCGAAGAGCTGCTTGAAGTCATCCTGCTGATATGGCTCGATCTTTGCGAGAGCCTTCTCACGCTCCTCTACGGTATCGGAGCAGATCATCTCACGGAAGGCTTCGATTCTCTCTGGATCGAAGAACATATGCTCTGTACGGCAGAGACCGATGCCCTCTGCGCCGAGTTCACGTGCCTTCGCCGCATCGTGCGGTGTGTCGGCATTGGTCCGAACACCGAGCTTACGATACTTGTCAGCCCAGCCCATGATGCGTCCGAAATCGCCGGAAATCGATGCATCCACGGTTGCAATCTGTCCATCATAAATGTTACCGGTCGTACCATCGATGGAGATGAAATCCCCTTCCTTGATGGTCTTTCCGCCCAGTGTAAACTGCTTATGCTCCTCATCCATGACGATATCACCGCAGCCGGATACGCAGCACTCACCCATACCACGGGCAACAACGGCTGCATGGCTCGTCATACCACCACGAACGGTCAGGATACCCTCGGAGGACTTCATACCTGTGATATCCTCTGGAGAGGTCTCGAGACGCACAAGGATCACCTTCTCACCACGTGCGTTCCATGCCTCTGCATCCTCTGCCGTAAAGACTACCTTACCACAGGCTGCACCCGGAGATGCACCGAGGCCCTTGCCCATCGGCGTTGCCGCCTTGAGCGCGGCCTTATCAAACTGCGGATGAAGAAGCGTATCGAGGTTTCGTGGATCGATCATCGCAACGGCTTCCTTCTCGCTTCTCATGCCCTCATCCACGAGGTCACAGGCGATCTTCAGTGCAGCCTGTGCGGTTCTCTTACCATTTCTGGTCTGCAGCATGTACAGCTTTCCGTGCTCTACGGTAAACTCCATGTCCTGCATGTCTCTGTAATGCTTCTCGAGGGTTTCGCAGACCTTCTTGAACTCTGCAAATGCCTCTGGGAACTTCTGCTCCATCTCCTGGATGTGCATCGGGGTACGAACACCGGCTACAACGTCCTCGCCCTGTGCATTGGTCAGGAACTCACCGAACAGTCCCTTCGCGCCGGTGGCCGGATCACGTGTGAAGGCAACACCCGTACCACAGTCATCGCCCATGTTACCGAAGGCCATCGACTGTACGTTTACTGCTGTGCCCCAGGAATATGGAATATCGTTGTCGCGGCGGTAAACATTGGCACGCGGGTTATCCCAGGAACGGAAAACCGCCTTGATAGCGCCATAGAGCTGCTCCTTCGGATCGGTTGGGAAATCAGCACCGAGGGCTTCCTTATACTTCGCCTTAAACTGCTCGGCAAGGTCATGAAGATCCTCTGCATCGAGCTCCACATCGAGCTTTACGCCCTTCTCTTCCTTCTTCTGATCAATCAGCTTCTCGAACTCGCTCTTGGAAACCTCCATCACGACGTCAGAATACATCTGAATGAATCTTCTATACGAATCCCAGGCCCAGCGTGGATTGCCTGACTTCTCGGAAAGCACCTTGACCACGTCCTCATTGAGACCGAGGTTCAGAATGGTATCCATCATACCCGGCATGGAAGCACGTGCACCAGAACGTACGGAAACAAGCAGTGGGTTCTCCTTGTCACCGAACTTCTTTCCGGTAATCTCCTCCATCTTTTCAATATGCTCATCGATCTGTGCTCTGATCTCTGCATTGATCTCACGGCCATCCTCATAGTACTGTGTGCACGCTTCTGTTGTGATGGTGAAGCCCTGCGGTACCGGAAGACCAATGTTGGTCATCTCGGCAAGGTTGGCACCCTTACCACCCAGAAGCTCACGCATGTCTGCGTTGCCCTCCGTAAACAAGTAAACCCATTTCTTAGCCATCGCTTATCCTCCTCATCCTATGTATGTGATGTATGCATCCCGTAAAAAAAGCTCATCTGTACGGATGGCAATCTAAACAAAAGCATCATCAGATTTCACATATATCAAGTGAAAATCACTATAGGAGATTATACTTGACGAAAAATCGTTAGTAAAGTCTATCCATAAAATGTAAACGTTTACATTTTCAAGTTTATTTTTTAACTAAAAAAAGCCGAAGAAAGTTCCTGGTTCATCCAAGAATTTCTAAGGCTTTTTCTTCCAGATTTCTGCACGTTCCATCCAGTCATCTCGGACGGGCGGGACAATTTTTCCGGCATGCCCCATTGAGCGTCCGTTCCATCCGGCTGTCTCGAACGGATGTTACACTTTAAAGCGGTAGCCAACGCCCCAGATGGTTTCGATGTACTGTGGCTTTGCAGAATCCATCTCAATCTTCTCACGGATTTTCTTGATGTGGACGGTTACCGTCGCGATATCGCCCACGGAGTCCATCTTCCAGATTTCCTTAAACAGCTCGGCCTTCGTATACACATGGTTCGGGTGGGCCGCCAGAAAATAGAGAAGATCGAATTCCTTCGTTGTAAACGTACGCTCCTCGCCATTGACAAATACCCGCCGTGCCGTCGGATCAATCCGGAGTCCATGAATCTCGAGGATACCACTCTCCTCTCGACTGCTTCCCACGAGCCGTGCATAGCGCGCGAGATGTGCCTTCACGCGGGCCACCATCTCCGATGCAGAAAACGGCTTCGTCATGTAGTCATCCGCACCGAGTCCGAGACCCCGGATCTTGTCGACATCATCCTTGCGGGCCGATACAATGAGGATCGGAATGTCCTTCACCTCCCGAATTTCCTTACATACCTGGAAGCCATCCTTCTTCGGAAGCATGAGATCCAGAATGATAAGATCATACGCATTCTGAAGCGCCAGCCGGAGACCGCTTTCCCCATCCGCGGCCAGCTCCACCTTGAAGCCGGAGATCTCGAGATAATCTCGCTCGAGCTCTGCGATCGCCTGCTCATCCTCTATGATTAAAATCTTCTTTTCTTCCTCCATCGTCTACCTCTCCTCTGCAAAGCTTCTGTATCTGTGATCTGCATTGTCTGGATACGTCTTTCTGTCACCATCTCATGCATCTGCAGGCGGCACCACTACTCCGCCGACCGGATGTATTTCCGTAATACAAAATGAATGGTGGTTTCCTCGCCCTCCTTCGAGCTGGCCCAGATCCGTCCACCACTGTCCTCCACAATCTTCTTCACAATGGAAAGACCGATGCCGGAGCCGCCCTTCATCGAATTTCGCGAGCTGTCGGCCCGGAAAAAGCGCTGGAAAATATACGGAAGGTCCGTCCTGGAAATGCCCTTTCCATTGTCCCGAAGGTTCACCTGAATGAAATCTCCTGCATCCTCCAGCGTAAGCGAGATTTCCTTGTCCTCCTTATCCATGTACTTCACAGAATTCGACATGATGTTGCTGATCACCTTCCGAAGCTGCTCCGGATCCGCAATCATCTCCACCTCCGGGTCAATGCTGTTCTGATAGCTGAAATGGATGCCCTCAGAATCCATCTCCAGCCCGATTTCATCAGCGCAGTCCTGAAAATAGTCCTTGACCGAAATATGCTGGAAGTCATACGGGATCTTATCCGATTCCACCTTGACATAGTAGCGAAGCTCATCAATCAGACGATCCATCTCGGCGGCCTTGTTGTTGATGGTCTGGATGTATTTCCGCTGCATGTCCGGACTGCTCGCAACCCCATCGAGGATGCCCTCACTGTAGCCCCGAATCGCCGTCAGCGGTGTCTTCAGGTCATGGGCAATGTTGGAGACCAGCTCCCGGTTCGCCGTATCGTTCCGGATCTTCTCCTCCTGCGTCTCCTTCAGCCGGATCCGCATCTCATCGAAGGCCTGCATCAGCTCCCCGAACTCATCATTGGTCTCCGCCTCCAGCGTAAAGTCGAGGTCTCCAGACTCAATCCGCTTCGCTGCTGCCTTCAGCTCCTCCACCGGCCGCAGAATTCCCATATAGATCCAGCCCACAAAGAAAAAGCCCGCCAATATCAGAATCGCCACATTCAGGCTCATCGTCGTGATACCGCGAAACATCAGAAACATGAGGAACAATGGCAGAACCGTGCTAATGAAAAAGCTCACCCCGATTCGCCCCATCAGTGTAATATGCTTCATAGAACTCCCTTTTTCATTCTATATTTTTCTTTATTATAATTATAATAGAATCATAGTTCGAAGATGTTACCGATTTGTGAAGAAGCATTTAAAAAAGCCCCTCACTGAATCAGAACGTTCAGTGAGGGACCTGTCATCCCGCCGCAAGGCCCCGGAGGACTGCCCTCAGAAGCCATATTCAGAAAATACTGAAAAACCAAGACAGGTCGCAGAAGGAGCCCTCTGAAGCCATACGCAAGAACCGCTGAAAATCCAAAATCGAACCTTGTAGAAGCACTTGAAGAATTTTTCCTTAGCACCCTCTGACAACGTCGCGTTTTCATCAGGAAAACGCGACGATTGCAGAGGGTCTAGTGCTTCTTAAGGTTCGATTTTAGGAGTTTCCGGTTCTGGAGTACTGGTTTCAGAGGGCTCCTTCGTGGAACTGGCTTTGATTTTTCTGGTCTCCGAGTACTGGCTTCTGAGATCAGTCCATCCGGGGCCTTACGTCTGATATTTCAATACTTAGAACGCGAGCTTCTCCTCGAAGTAGCTCTTCAGCTGATCAATCGGGATACGCTCCTGTGCCATGGAATCACGCTCACGGATCGTTACGCAATGGTCATTCTCGGAATCGAAATCGTAGGTCACGCAGTACGGCGTACCGATTTCATCCTGTCTTCTGTAGCGCTTGCCGATGTTTCCACGGTCATCGTACTCGACATTCCAGTACTTCGCGAGCTCATCGTGGATGGCCTGTGCCGGCTCTGCCAGCTTCTTTGACAGCGGAAGGATGCCGACCTTGACCGGTGCAATGGCCGGATGGAAGTGAAGAACGGTACGCTCATCACCACCCTCGAGCTCCTCGACATCGTAGGCGGCACACAGGAAGGCCAGCGTTACACGATCTGCACCGAGAGATGGCTCGATAACATACGGGATATAATGGCTGTTCGACTCCTCGTCGAAGTAGGTAAGATCCTGACCGGAAACCTCCTGATGACGTCCGAGATCATAGTCCGTACGATCCGCAATGCCCCAGAGCTCGCCCCAGCCAAACGGGAAGGTAAACTCGAGGTCCGTCGTCGCCTTCGAATAGAAGCAGAGCTCCTCTGGCGAATGGTCTCTCGCACGCAGCATATCCTTCGGGATACCGAGCTCGAGAAGCCAGTTCATGCAGAATTCCTTCCAGTACGCGAACCACTCAAGGTCCGTATCCGGCTTACAGAAGAACTCGAGCTCCATCTGCTCAAACTCTCTCGTACGGAAGGTAAAGTTACCCGGTGTGATCTCGTTACGGAAGGACTTACCGATCTGACCGATACCGAACGGAAGCTTCTTACGGGAGGAACGCTGTACATTCTTGAAGTTTACGAAGATACCCTGTGCCGTCTCCGGACGAAGATATACCGCATTCTTGGCATCCTCCGTAACACCCTGGAAGGTCTTGAACATCAGGTTAAACTGACGAATACCGGTGAAATTATGCTTACCGCAGGTTGGACATGGAACCTTATGCTCCTCAATAAAGGCCTCCATCTCTTCCTTCGACATGGCATCGGCTGAACCGCCGATATCAATGCCATTGGCCTCTGCGAAATCCTCGATCAGCTTGTCTGCACGGAAACGCTCATGACACTCCTTACAGTCCATCAGTGGATCGGAGAAGGATGCAAGATGGCCAGACGCCACCCAGGTCTGCGGGTTCATCAGGATGGCACAGTCAATGCCGACATTATACTTCGACTCCTGGATGAATTTCTTCCACCAGGCTCTCTTCACGTTATTTTTCAGTTCGACACCGAGATTACCGTAATCCCAGGTATTGGCGAGACCACCGTAGATCTCGGAGCCCGGATAAACAAAACCTCTTGACTTCGCAAGAGAAACAATGGTGTCCATGGTGTAATTCTTTGGCATGTTTTCCTCTTTCTGTCGCCGGAGTGCGACTAAGAATAAAGTAATCAGTTCTACGCCTGCGGGCGCTTTTTCACACTATACATCGGGTGGCCTCAAAAATCCAGTCCCTCGCTGTTTTTGCAGGCGAACAGACTTCCGCGAGGGTTACTGTTCACTCATAATCCTATAAGAGCATAGACAGATGAGCTCTCAAAAGATTTCAGGGAAGCATGTCGGGAAAAATCTCAAACT
>ERZ808240.3753-NODE-3753-length-14344-cov-10.128490_pt1 | contig 14344 bp, 7 predicted proteins | sample MGYA00521084_ERZ808240 | MGnify/ENA primary metagenome ERZ808240 (study PRJEB31516, sample SAMN03275571) | gut metagenome | biome: mammalia-associated habitat; material: feces | host: Papio cynocephalus | place: Kenya | collected 2012-08-06 ... | reverse complement strand
TTCTTGATGGAGGTGCGGGGGGCTGCACCGGTGCCGCCGTCGTAGCCGGACACCAGAATGACCTGTGCGCCGCCCTTGGCCACACCGGCAGCAATGGTGCCGACACCGGCTTCACTGACCAGCTTAACGTTGATGTTGGCGTTGCGGTTGGCATTCTTCAGGTCATAGATGAGCTCTGCCAGATCCTCGATGGAGTAGATATCATGGTGCGGCGGGGGAGAGATGAGGCCCACACCGGTGGTGCTGTGGCGGGTCTTGGCGATCCAGGGGTAAACCTTGGCACCGGGCAGGTTGCCGCCCTCGCCGGGCTTTGCGCCCTGTGCCAGCTTGATCTGGATCTCCTCGGCGGACACCAGATACTTGCTGGTGACGCCGAAGCGGGCGGAAGCCACCTGCTTGATCTTGGAATTGCTCTCGCTGTGATAGCGCTCTTCCGGCTCGCCGCCCTCGCCGGTGTTGCTGCGGCCGCCCAGGCGGTTCAGCGCGATGGCAATGGTCTCGTGAGCCTCGCTGCTCAGTGCGCCGTAGCTCATGGCTGCACCCTTGAAGCGCTTGACGATGGAGCTTACCGGCTCCACCTCATCCAGCGGGATGCCGCCGTTGGGGTCATAGTTGAAGTCCAGCAGGCTGCGCAGATGCACGCCGTCGCTGCCCATGTTGTCCACCGCGCTGGTGAACTGCTTGAAGGCACCGTAGTCGTTGGTGAAGCAGGCCTTCTGGAACAGGTGGATGGTCTGCGGGTTGAACAGGTGCTCTTCCTTGCCGCTGCGGAACTTGTGGGCACCGCTGTCGGCAAGCTCCATGTTGATGTCCAGGCCCAGCGGGTCAAAGGCTGCATTGTGCTGGGCCTCCACGTCGGCCTGAATGTCTTCCAGTGTGATGCCGCCCACACGGCTCACCGTGCCGGTAAAGTATTTGTCAATGACATCCTGCGAGATGCCGACAGCCTCAAAGATCTGGCTGCTCTGGTAGCTCTGGATGGTGGAGATGCCCATCTTGGAGGCAATCTTCACGATGCCACCCAGCACGGCCTTGTCGTAGTCGTCTACGGCAGCATAGTAATCCTTGTCCAGCAGGCCCTCGTCGATGAGCTGGCCGATGGTCTCGTGCGCCAGATACGGGTTGACGGCGCAGGCACCGTAGCCCAGCAGGGTGGCAAAGTGATGCACCTCGCGCGGCTCGGCGCTCTCCAGGATCAGGGCCAGGGCTGTGCTCTTCTTAGTGCGGATGAGGTACTGGGAAACCGCCGAGACGGCCAGCAGGCTGGGGATGGTGACATGGTATTCATCCACATCGCGGTCCGACAGCACGATGATGTTGGCACCTTCCTTGTAAGCGCGGTCCACTTCCAGGAAAACGCGGTCAATGGCCTTTTCCAGGCTGGTATTCTTATAGTAATTGATGGAGACGGTAGCCACCTTGAAGCCGGGCACGTTCATGTGCTTGATCTTCAGCAGGTCGGTGCTGGTCAGGATCGGGTTGTGCACCTTCAGCACCTTGCAGTTTTCAGGCTTGTCTTCCAGCAGGTTGCCGTGCGCACCGATGTATACGCTGGTGGAGGTGACCACCTTTTCGCGGATGGCATCGATGGGCGGGTTGGTGACTTGTGCGAACCGCTGCTTGAAGTAGTTGAACAGCGGAGGATGCTGGTTGCTCAGCACAGCCAGCGGGGTATCCGTGCCCATGGCACCGGAGGGTTCTGCACCGGCCCGTGCCATGGAGAGGATCATGGTATTCACGTCCTCATATTTGTAGCCGAACACCTTCTGCAGGCGCGTGAGCTGCTCGCCGGTGTAGCTGGGCACCTTGACATTGGGAATTTTCAGCTTGCCCAGTTCCACCAGGTTGCGGTCGATCCACTCGCCGTAGGGTTCGCGGCTGGCGTAGAACTCTTTCAGCTTCTCGTCATCCACCACTTCGCCCTTGACGGTATCCACCAGCAGCATTTTGCCGGGGCGCAGACGATCCTTGACCAGAATATTCTCGGGTTCGCATTCCAGCACGCCCACCTCAGAGGACAGGATCATGCGGCCGTCCTTGGTGATGTAGTAGCGGCTGGGGCGCAGGCCGTTGCGGTCCAGCACGGCGCCCATCACATCGCCGTCCGAGAAGAGGATGGCGGCGGGGCCGTCCCAGGGCTCCAGCATGGTGGCGTAATACTGGTAGAAATCGCGCTTTTTCTGGCTGATGTTCTTGTTGTTCTCCCACGGCTCCGGGATGGTGATCATCACGGCCAGCGGCAGGTCCATGCCGTTCATCACCATGAATTCCAAGGCGTTGTCCAGCATGGCGGAGTCCGAGCCGGAGGTGTTGATGATGGGCAGGATCTTGTTCATGTCGTCCTGCATGATGGAGCTGGAAATGGACTCTTCACGGGCCAGCATGGCGTCCGTGTTGCCCTTGATGGTGTTGATCTCGCCGTTGTGCAGGATGAAGCGGTTGGGGTGGGCGCGCATCCAGCTGGGGTTGGTGTTGGTGGAGAAGCGGCTGTGCACCATGCCGATGGCGGATTCATAATCCGGGTCCTGCAGGTCGGCATAGAACAGGCGCAGGTCGTGCACCAGGAACATGCCCTTGTACACGATGGTGCGGCTGGACAGGCTGGGCACATAGGTGCCGTTGCTGGCCTGCTCGAACACGCGGCGCACAATGTACAGCTTGCGGTCAAAATCAATGCCCTTGCTTACCTTGGCGGGCTTTTTGATGAAGCACTGCCAGATGGCGGGCATACAGTCGCGGGCTTTCTGACCCACAGCATCCGGGTTCACGGGCACCTTGCGCCATGCCAGAAACTCCAGGCCCTCCTTGCGGGTGACCACCTCAAACAGCTTCATGGCCTGTGCGCGCAGATGCTCGCTCTGCGGGAAGAAGAACATGCCCACGCCGTATTCGCGCTCGTTGCCCAGGCGGATGTTCATCTCATCTGCGACCTTGGAGAAGAACTTGTGGCTGATCTGCAGCATGATGCCCACGCCGTCGCCGGTCTTGCCCTCGGCATCCTTGCCGGCGCGGTGCTCCAGCCGCTCGACGATGGACAACGCATCGTCAACGGTCTGGTGACTCTTGCGGCCCTTGATATCCACCACAGCGCCAATGCCGCAGGCATCGTGCTCAAACTGTGGATCGTACAGACCAAGGGTGTTTTTCTGCTCTGTAAAGTTTTCCATTGACTTTCCCATCCTTTTCGTGAAAATCCTCACCGGAGTGCGGCACCCTCCGCATTCTGACAAAAAAGAAAAAGCGCCCCGCAAGGGCAGACTATACCCTTGCGGAACGCCTTTGTTCCGGTACTTCTTATTATACGGCCTGCTGAAAAATCTTCAAGTGACAGCTGCACCAAATATCATAGCCGGTTTGCACCGCATTCTGTGCGAAACGTCTTAAACGGCGGAATTGTCCTTTCTGCAAGAACAAAATGCACCGGCCAGCCCGGCGAAAGCAGCGGAAAAGTCCGGCTTTTTGCGCATGAATGCACTGCTTTGTACGGGAACCCGGCGGGGACGGGGGTGTATTTGTCAGGCGGACTGCTTTGCCAGTGCCTTCTGCAGCAGCTGGATGACCAGCTCCTGCGCAGGCCTGGCCTGTGCAATGGGGAAGGCAATGAAATCGTGCACCATGCCCTCAAAAACGTACAGGTCGTGGTCGATGCCCAGTTCATCGAGGGTTTCGTCATACTGCAGGATGTCCGGGCAGAGCACATCGTGGGTGCCGGTAAAGATGGTCATGTGAGGCAGGCCGTGCGGGTCTGCATACCGCGGGCTGACCCGTGGGTCGGACATGGCTTCCGCGCTGCCGGCCCACATCTCGCCCATAATGCGAAGCCGCCACGGCGAGAGGGTGGGGTCATTTTTCAGGTAGTCGTTCAGCTGGTACGGTGCCGTGTGGACATCCAGCCACGGGCAGAAGAGCATCAGCTCCCCGGGCAGCGGCAGGCCGGTATCCCGCAGGTGGGCAGCAAAGCCCAGCGCCATGCCCGCGCCGGAAGAATCGCCCATAAAGATAATGCGCTCCGGGGCATGGGCCTCCTGGATGGTCTTGTACAGAGCCAGAACCTTTTCGTAGGCGTCAGTAAAGTGGTGGACGGGGATCTTCGGGTAGACCGGGAAATAGACCTTTGCACCCAGTGCGGCGGCATAGTGGGCAATCATCTTGAAGTGGAAGGAGACCGGCTGGTTCATGTAGGCACCGCCGTGCAGGTAGAGGATGGCCGGTTCATCTGCCTTGCCGGTGCCGCCCCAGACGAAGGTCTGCATCCCGTCGATGGAAGTCTCCTGTACCGGCTGGCCGACGGATTTTTCCGGGTTGGGGAAGGGCTGTTCGTTTTTGGTGGCAAGGCTCTGGATGTACTCCCGGCAGTGGGCCTCGGTCTTTTCCGTCTTGGCGGAACGTTTGCTGGTCAGTTTGAGCAGGACATTCAGCGCCTCGCTGGAAAAGGTGTGCGGGCAGGCGATGACTTTTTTCATGGCAAAAGCTCCTTTCACAAATGGCAAGATTTTCTTTCTGATAAATGCAAGCAAAAGTTTACAATCATTATAGCCCGCCGAAGCACGTCTGTCAATCAAGAAAAAGCCCCTGTACCGTAAATCGTGCAGGGGCTCTGGCTCAGTGTTTTCCTAAAATGGCCTGCAGGTCTTCTTCCGGCGTGGTAACGGCCATCAGGTTGTATTTTTCCTGCAGGGTGCGCACCACACCCGGCGAGAGGAAAGCGGGCAGGGTGGGGCCGAGCCGGATGTTCCGGATGCCCAGCGCCAGCAGTGCGATCAGGATGCAGACCGCTTTCTGCTCAAACCAGCACAGCACCAGCGAGAGCGGCAGCTCATTAACGCTGCAGTCAAAGGCAGCGGCCAAGGCCAGCGCGATCTGAATGGCACTGTAGGCATCGTTGCACTGGCCCACATCCAGAATGCGCGGAATACCCTGAATATCGCCCAGCGGCAGGTCGTTCAGGCGGAACTTGCCGCAGGCCAGCGTCAGCAGGATGGTGTCCGGCGGGGTGAGCTTGGAAAACTCGGTGTAGTAGCGGCGGCTGGGCCGGGTGCCATCGCAGCCGCCCACCAGGAAGAAGTGCCGGATGGCCCCGGAGCGCACAAGATTGACGATCTCATCCGCATGGGCCAGCACGGCGTGCCGCGCAAAGCCGGTGGTCACGGTGCTGCCGCCGTTCATGCCGGGCACAAGGGTGTTTTCCTGGTAGCCGCCCAGTTCCAGTGCCTTCTGAATGACCGGGGTAAAATCCCGCCCTTCATCAATATGCACGATGCCGGGATAGGAGACGACTGAGGTGGTGAACACCCGGTCTGCATAGCTGGCCCGCAGCGGCATGATGCAGTTGGTGGTGAACAGGATGGGTGCGGGGATATCCTCGAATTCCCGCTGCTGGTTCTGCCACGCCGTACCGAAATTGCCTTTCAGGTGCGGGTACTTCTTCTTGAGCTCCGGGTAGCCGTGGGCGGGCAGCATCTCAGAGTGGGTGTAGATGTTGATGCCCTTGTCCCTGGTCTGTTCCAGCAGCTGCTGCATATCGTAGAGGTCGTGGCCGGAGACGACGATGAACGGCCCTTTTTCAATGGTCATGGGCACGACCACCGGTTCCGGATCTCCGAATGCGCCGGTGTTGGCGGCATCCAGCAGCTCCATGCAGCGGTAGCTGGCCTCACCGGTCTTCTGCACCAGTGCCCAGAGCTCTTCCAGTGTGTGCTCTCCGGCAATGGTTTCCAGTGCCTCGCAGAAAAAGCGGTCAAGCTCCGGGTCGATGTGGCCCAGCACCCGGGCATGGTAGTTGTAGGCTGCCATGCCGCGCAGGCTGAACAGTACAAAGGATTTCAGGCTGCGGATGTCCTCATCCGGCTCCCGCCAGAGCTTTTCCATATCGTAATCCACACAGATGCCCGGAGCGGCTGCGTGGATCTTGTCCGTGAGGGCATCCACGGTCAGCGGGTCAAAGTTGACATTGGTAATGGTGGTGAACAGTCCTTCCATCAGCAGGCGGCCCTGCTCCGGGGCAGGGCTGCGCCCCTCGCCGATGAGCTGGCTGGCGTAGGAGATGAGGGCACCGGTCAGCCGGTCCTGCGCATGGGCCGTTTCGACAGATTTGCCGCACACACCGGCCGGGCCGGTGCAGGCTGTGCAGTGCGCGGCCTGCTCACATTGAAAACAAAACATGGATTCGTCCATCTGGTTCAAAACTCCCTTTCCATCCGAAGATAGTGGGAGTATGGGCGGGAAGAGAAAGAATTATGCAAATAAACTCCCCCAGTCTGCTTCGCAGACAGCCCCCTCGGAAAGAGAGCCTGACGGAAGGAGTCAAACAAAAAGAGCCGTGCTCCTGCGAGCACGGCTCTTGAAAAACGGGAAAAGACTTAGTAGGTGATGCCCTGTGCCATCATGGCGGTAGCGACCTTCAGGAAGCCGGCGCAGTTTGCACCGACCATCAGGTTGCCTTCGGAACCAGCAGCAACAGATGCATCGTAGGAAGCATGGAAGATGCCCTCCATGATGCCCTTCAGCTTTGCATCGACCTCTTCGAAGGTCCAGCTCAGGCGCTCGGAGTTCTGGCTCATCTCCAGGCCGGAGGTGGCCACGCCGCCGGCGTTGGCAGCCTTTGCAGGTCCGTACAGGACGCCGTTGGACAGGTAGACCTCAATGGCCTCCGGGGTGCTGGGCATGTTTGCGCCCTCGCACACGACGGTGCAGCCATTCTTGACCAGAGCCTCTGCAGACTCCTTGTTGATCTCGTTCTGGGTTGCGCAGGGCAGGGCGATGTCGCAGGGGACAGTCCAGACCTTGCTGCAGTCTGCAACATAGGTTGCACCCTCGTGGGTCTCAGCATACTCCTTGATGCGGCCGCGGCGGACTTCCTTCAGATCCTTGACGTAAGCCAGGTCAATGCCGTTGGGATCGTAGACGTAGCCGTTGGAGTCGGACATGGTCACGACCTTGCCGCCCAGCTGGGTAGCCTTCTCGCAAGCATAGATGGCAACGTTGCCGGAACCGGAGATGACCACGGTCTTGCCCTCAAAGCTGTCGTTGCGCATGCACTTCAGAGCCTCAGCGGTGAAGTAGCACAGGCCGTAGCCGGTAGCCTCGGTGCGGGCCAGAGAACCGCCGAAGGTCAGGCCCTTGCCGGTGATCATGCCGCCCTGGAAGCTGTTGGTCAGGCGCTTGTACTGGCCGAACAGATAGCCGACCTCGCGGCCGCCGACACCGATATCACCGGCGGGGCAGTCCACGAACTGGCCAATGTGGCGGTACAGCTCGGTCATGAAGCTCTGGCAGAAGCGCATGACTTCCATGTCGCTCTTGCCCTTGGGGTTGAAGTCAGAGCCGCCCTTGCCGCCACCCATGGGCAGGGTGGTCAGGCTGTTCTTGAAGATCTGCTCAAAGCCCAGGAACTTCAGGATGCCCTGGTTGACAGAGGGATGGAAGCGCAGGCCACCCTTGTAGGGGCCAATGGCGCTGTTGAACTGCACACGGTAGCCGCGGTTCACCTGAACCTTGCCCTCGTCATCGACCCAGGGCACACGGAAGGAGATGATGCGCTCCGGCTCGACCAGACGCTCGATCAGGCCGGCCTTCTCGTACTCGGGATGCTTCTCGACCACGGGCTGGATGCTCTCCAGCACCTCACGGACAGCCTGCAGGAACTCGGGCTCGTTGGCATTGCGCTGCTCCAGGCCTGCGTATACGCGCTTCAGGTATTCATTCGTCAGCATAGTAGAATACTCCTTTTCCCAATTTACTCTATTTGAAAACGGCGGAAATGCTCTGCCCGCCGCACTGCGGGCACGTCCCTCTACGATGCGGGCATCTCCGGATTTCCATTTTTACACCAGCAGCCTGCCGCACACAGCAGACCGCTTTCGCTTTATTATTATAAAGCTTTGCAGTGGGTTTTACAAGGGCAGGAAAGCAGAAAATGTTTCAAAAAAACAGATGAAAAGTTGAAACTGCTTCACAAAACGAAAAATAAAAGCGAAAAACCGAACAGAACCTTGTTTTTTTAAGCGGAAAAGAATGCCTTTTGCGGCTAAGGAACGCTGTATCAGCGCTTGTGCGCCGTCAGCCAGCCCAAAAGATCAAAGTTGCTGTCCAGATAGACCGCCGGAACGGCAAAATGGTCTGCATCCGGCAGCACAGTACAGCGGCAGTCCGGGTTTGTGCGGGACAGTGCATCGACAAAGCGCTGAGAACGTTCCGGAGGCACGATGATGTCCTTGGCACCGACCACAGTCCAGACAGGCAGGCTGCTCAGACTGCGCAGAGTGTCCGGCGTTCCGGCGATGCTTCCGCTCAGGGGTGCGATCGCAGAAAAAAGGCCGGGATATTTTTGCGCAATGGCCCAGGTGCCGGTGCCGCCCATGCTGTGCCCGGTCAGGCTTACACGGTCTGCGTCCAATGCATACTGCTGCACCACAAAATCAATCAAAGCTTGTAAAAGGGCGGCTTTGTCGCTCCATCCGGTACAGTTTGCAGGGAGCTGCGGCATCAGGACATAAGCTGCCGGTGCAAGCTGCCCATTTTGCAGAAATTTGGGCAGGCTGTCAGCCTGGAGCAGGAGCGAAAGGTCACTGCCCTTGCCGCTGCCGCCGTGCAGGTAAACTACCAGAGGCATCTGTTCCGAGGCATTTTCCGGCGTGTAGAGCCAGTACGGAATCGTTTCCCCTGTGGAAGAAACAAACTGCTGCTGTGCAAACGAAGCGGGAGCTGCAGCGCAGACCGGGAGACCGGCTGCGATGTACAATCCGGTCAGCAGAGCGCCAGCCATAAAATCGCGTCTTTTCATATCAAAACCTCCTGCGAACAGTATAGCACAGAAAAGTGGAGCATGAGATCGTTTCACAAAAAATCCCCACAGAAAACACCTCATGGAGAGGGGTCTGTGGGGAAAATCTTACTTCTTCAGCAGCTTCTCGCAGGCATCGGCGGCGCCTTCCAGGAACTGGCCGCCGTAGGTCTCGATCATGCCGGCATCGGACAGGGCTGCCAGCTGCGGGTCGATGGGGCACTTGGCCAGCACCGGCAGGTGGTGCTTGGCGGCTACCTCATCCACGTGGCTGTCGCCGAACACATTGATGTGCTTGCCGCAGTCCGGGCAGACGATGTAGCTCATGTTCTCCACGATGCCCAGCATCGGAACCTTCATCATCTCGGCCATGTTCACGGCCTTGGCCACGATCATGCTTACCAGTTCCTGCGGGCTTGCCACAACGACGATGCCGTCCACGGGCAGGCTCTGGAACACGGTCAGCGGCACGTCGCCGGTTCCCGGAGGCATATCGACGAACAGGAAATCGACATCCTTCCACACCACGTCGGTCCAGAACTGTTTGACGGCACCGGCAATGACCGGGCCGCGCCAGACCACGGGGTCTTCTTCGTTCTCCACCAGCAGGTTGATGCTCATCACATCAATGCCCATGCGGCTCTGGATGGGCCAGCAGCCCTTCTCATCTGCCATGGCACGGCCATGGATGCCGAACAGCTTGGGGATGGACGGGCCGGTGATATCTGCATCCAGGATGCCGCAGTGGTAGCCGCGGCGGGCCATGGCGCAGGCCAGCAGGGCGCTGGTCATGCTCTTGCCCACGCCGCCCTTGCCGGATACGACGCCGATGACCTTTTTCACGCTGCTGTTGGGGTTGGGGGCGTCGTGCTGCGGCGCCGCATTGCGGGAAGAACACGCTGCCCCGCAGGTGGAGCAGTCATGGGTACATTCTTCGCTCATTCTCTTTTCGCGCACGGCGGGGAAGGAGTCCCGGGCCGGTGCGCTTCCTCCTTGCTCAAAATAGGGACGCACGGACAGTGCTGTCAGACTATCTCTTACTATACCATAAAAAGGTACGGGAAACAAGCACTGTCCGCCGCTCCGTTTTTTCATAGCGGCATGGCATATTCGGCCCCTCCTGCCGCATAGGCTGGAACGAAACGAGTTCAGCAGGGGAGAAGGTGCGCCATGCGGCAGAGATATCTCAGGAATGCGGCGCTGCTGACCGGGGCGGATGTGGTGCTCCGGCTGGCAGGCATGGGGCTGCGCATCTACCTGGCCAATGCGCTGGGCGGCGAGGGCATGGGCCTGTACCAGCTGGTGCTGGCCGTGTATGCCCTGTTCGTCACGCTGGCAACGGCGGGGGTCTCGGTGGCATCCACCCGCCTGATGACCGAAGAACTGAGCCGCAGCCGGGCCGGGGCGCACGGAATGCTGCAGCGTCTGCTGGCGGCGGGGGCCGGGCTGGGCCTGCTGGCCATGCTGCTGCAGGCAGCCACGGCAGAGCTGGCTGCGGCCTGGTGGCTGGGGGATGTCCGTGCGGCCGGGGCGCTGCGGGTGGCCTCCCTGGGAATGCCGTGGATGGCGCTGTCCGCCGTGCTGCGGGGGTTCTTTCTGGCCCGGCGGCGGGTGGAGCCGAACGTGCTCAGCCAGCTGGCGGAACAGACGGTGCGCATCGGCGCGGTGGTGCTGGCCCTGACCGGCACTCCGGGCTGGGAGGCCGGGGCACGCTGTGCGCTGGTGATGGCGGCGACCTCTCTCAGCGAGGCCGTTTCGGCCCTGTGTATGCTGGGGCTCTACCGGCGGGAAGCGGCACGCTGCTTTGGCAGGGAACGCCCGCAGCGTCCGCCGGACCCGGCCCGGCGGCTGTGGGACATCCTGTGGCCGGTGGAGGGCGGCAGGGTGCTGTCCAGTGCGCTGCACACGGCGGAAAACATGCTGGTGCCCGCCTGCCTGGCGGTGTATCTGGCCGGGCGGGGAGGCCGCAGCGCGGCGCTGGAACAGTACGGCACCCTGAAAGGCATGGCCCTGCCGCTGCTCACCTTTCCGTTCGGGCTGCTGGGCAGCCTGGCTGTGCTGCTCATGCCGGAGATCACCCAGGCCCACATGGAGGGCAGGACGGCCCGCCTGAACCATCTGCTGGACCGGATGCTCCGGCTGACCGGCTACTTCTCTGCGCTGGCCGGGGCACTGTTCTGGGTGTGGGGCAGGCCGCTGGCACAGGCGCTCTACCACAGCGCGGAAGCCGGATTCTACCTGCAGACGCTGGCCCCGGCCATGCCGCTGATGTATCTGGAAAGCATGGTGGATGGCGCAATGAAAGGCGTGGGCGAGCAGAAAGCGGCCTTCCGGTACAGCGTGTGGGATTCCATCCTGCGCATTGCCGGGGTGACGGTGCTGCTGCCGCGCTTCGGGATGCAGGGCTTTTTGCTCGTGATCCTGCTTTCCAGCCTGTACACCTGTGCGGCGAACACCTGGCGGCTGCTGTTCTCCAGCGGGACGAAGCACGCCTTCCGCCGCTGGCTGGGCGCGCCGCTGCTGGCAGCCGGGGCCTCGGCGGCGGCTGGCACCGGCCTGTGCCGTCTGCTGCAGCTGGTATTGCTGCAGGAAGGTCTGCCGCTGCTGGCTGGTATTGCGGCGGGCGGGGCCGGAACGGTGCTGGCGTTTTTGCTGGCAGCGCTGCCGCTGGGCCTGGGCGAAGAGCTGCAGGCTGTGTGCGCCCGGAAGACGCAAAAGATGGAAAAAGAATGAAAACCGTGCAGAAGCCCGAATTTTCTGGACACAGCAGAGGGATTTGAGTATAATACAGAAGTGGGATTCTATCTATCCCCGGAATGCCGGGCCATTGGCTAGGCGAAAATAGCGGTGTCGGAGCCGTTCCGCGCCGGATAAAAGAGGACTTTTTTGTGAAAGAAAAAACCAAGAAAACACCGCAGGTGCTGCTGCGCCGGGCGGTGCTGGTGCTGCTGGATGCAGCCATTGTGGCATTCAGCTTTTATTTTGCACTTCTGCTGCGCGCGGATGGCGCAGTGGAAGCTGCCTGGTGGCCCCACAACCGGGCCATCCTGTACGCAAACCTGCCCTGGATCGTGGCAGTGTACATCGCCTGCTTTTTGCTGGGCGGGCTGTACAACATCCTGTGGAAGTACGCCGGTGAGCGCGACCTGCTCCGCCTGGCCGGCATGATCGGCCTGCCTACCGTGATTGTCATTGCAGCCAACCGGCTGTGCATCCACGGTGTGCTGTTCAATTCCGCCAACTGCATGGCGGCGGTGCTCATCTTCCTGCTGGTGGGCGGCAGCCGCCTGGCCTGGCGGCTCTTCCTCAACCACCCGCTGGGTTCCAGCCTGCGGGGCGTGCCCAGCAAGGACCCCAACCGCCCCGTGATGATCGTGGGCGCGGGCGAGGCCGGTGCCTGGGCCATCAATGTGTGCAAGAGCAACGCCGTCTACGGCCACCCGGTAGTGGCGGTGGACGATGACCCCGCCAAGCTCCACCAGACCATCCACGGCGTGCCGGTCAAGGGCACACTGGAAGAGATCCCGGAGCTGTGCGTGCGCTATGCCATCCACAGCATCATCATTGCCATCCCCACCCTGAAGGGCAGCCGGCTGAACCACGTCATCGACCTGTGCGTCAGCACCCACTGCACCGTGCAGATCCTGAGCGACCCGCAGCTGGTGGGAGCCGGTGCGCCGCAGGGGGGCGCGTTCCGCGAGGTGAACACGGCGGACTTCCTCTCCCGCGAGGAGGTCACGCTGGATACCGATAAGATCTCCGGCTACCTCACCGGCAAAACGGTGCTGGTCACGGGCGGCGGCGGCAGCATCGGCAGCGAGCTGTGCCGCCAGGTCATGCGGTTCCACCCGGGCAAGCTGCTCATTTTTGATATTTACGAGAACTGCGCCTACGAGCTGCAGATGGAACTGCAGCAGAAGTATGGCCGCGATATCCCGGTCACGGTGCTCATCGGCTCCATCCGGGACAAGGCCCGCCTGGATGAGGTGTTCGACACCTACCACCCGACGGTGGTCTTCCACGCAGCCGCGCACAAGCACGTGCCGCTGATGGAGGTCAGCCCGGCGGAAGCCGTGAAGAACAACGTGCTGGGCACCAAGAACCTGCTGGTGAGCGCCAGCGAGCACGGGGTGGAGCGGTTCGTGCAGCTGTCCACCGATAAGGCCGTCAACCCCACCAGCGTCATGGGCTGCACCAAGCGCATCTGCGAGATGCTCATCCAGACCTTTGCGGGCAACACCGACATGAAGTGCGTGGCCGTGCGGTTCGGCAATGTGCTGGGCAGCCACGGCAGCGTGATCCCGCTGTTCGAAGCGCAGATCAAAAAGGGCGGTCCGGTCACCCTGACGGACCCCAACATCGAGCGCTATTTCATGACCATTCCGGAAGCGGCCCAGCTGGTGCTGCAGGCGGGTGCACTGGCGGAGAGCGGCAACATCTACGTGCTGGATATGGGCGAGCCGGTCAAGATCATGGATCTGGCCAAGCAGCTCATCCGCTTTTACGGCTATGAGCCGGGCGTGAACATGGAGATCAAAATCGTGGGCCTGCGCCCGGGCGAAAAGCTCTACGAAGAGCTGATGATGGACGAAGAGCAGGACAAGATGCGCCGCACCGAGCACAACAAGATCTTTGTGGCGTCTCCGCGCCAGATCGACCTGGCTGTGTTCTACCAGCAGCTGCAGGAGCTGGCTGTTGCTGCAGAGCACAATGATGAAGGTGTGGTGGATCAGCTGGAAAAGATGATCCCCACCTTCACGCCGACCCGTGGGAATCTGAAGCTGTGAGAACCCTCTCCGTCACGCCTGACGGCGTGCCACCTCTCCCGAGGGGCGAGGCCTTGGCAGTGCGGTCAACATTCTGGTTTTGCCAAAAGCTCCCCTTTCGGGGGGGGGCTGGCGAGCGGAGCGAGACTGAGAGGGTCTGGACACTGCCCGAAACAGATAGCGCCAATCTAAAAGAACCTGCTGCGGTGTTTTGGCCGCATGTAGATAGACAGCAGAATGGCTGTGAAAAGCCGGACTGCACAAAACGAGAGGGATGTTACTATGGAAAAGAAACCGTTTCTGACCGAGGCGATGGCACAGGATATTATTCAGGATGTGCCCACGCCGTTCCACGTGTACGATGAAAAAGGCATCCGTGAGAATGCCCGCCGCATCAACAAGGCATTCAGCTGGAACAAGGGCTTCAAGGAGTATTTTGCCGTCAAGGCTCTGCCCAATCCCGTTATCCTGCAGATCCTCAAGGAAGAGGGCTGCGGTGTGGACTGCTCGTCCCTGACTGAGCTGATGCTCAGCGAGGCCTGCGGTTTTACCGGCAGCGATATCATGTTCTCTTCCAACCAGACCCCCGTGGAGGACATGAAGAAGGCCTATGAGCTGGGGGCTTACATCAACCTGGATGACGCCACCATGGTGGAGTTCCTGGAGCGCGTGGCCGGTGTGCCGGAGAACATCTTCTGCCGCTACAACCCGGGCGGAACCTTCCAGCTGGGGGCCAGCGAAGAGGGCTTCCAGGTCATGGACAAGCCCGGCGATGCCAAGTACGGCATGACCGAGG
>ERZ808240.3749-NODE-3749-length-14358-cov-15.819898_pt1 | contig 14358 bp, 15 predicted proteins | sample MGYA00521084_ERZ808240 | MGnify/ENA primary metagenome ERZ808240 (study PRJEB31516, sample SAMN03275571) | gut metagenome | biome: mammalia-associated habitat; material: feces | host: Papio cynocephalus | place: Kenya | collected 2012-08-06 ... | reverse complement strand
GTCCAGATAATTCTCTGAACAATGAAGTCACCGAAAATACGCTGATTTTCGGGAGGGAAATTATCTCTTTGAGTTAACCCCGAATGTTCGACTAACCCAGAACGGGTATTCAGGCATCTTGCATTAAATTATTATTATCTTTAGAAAATGCCGTAAATACGGCGTTTTGATTGAGTTACAAGAACTACGGTTCTGATAAATTCCAAAGTCTCTGCCGTTCTCTTGTAACTCAGTTGACCACTACTTGACCTTAATTGACCAACGCTATTGCATATCTCTGTATCAATTTTGAGAACTGTGGTGAGAGACTATGAGAACTCCGCCCACGAAAGGAAGATCATTATGACAATAGCAGAAAAACGTGAGATCGTAAACACTATCATTAACCTTTTACTTCAATTGACTGCCGAGGAAGAAGTGCAGGAACAACCTGCATCAGCTTCAAAGCCTGCCAAAGTTCCGGCACAGTCAGTCAAGATGCTGACTATCAAGGAGTGTGCTGAGTTGATAGAGGGCATTTCCGAACATTCTATCCGTATGCTGATAGCACAAGGAAAAATCAAAGCTTTCCGCACAGGTGAAGGTGTCCGTGGAAAATATCTCGTCAACAAAGAGAGCCTGCTGTCCTATTTCAGCGGAAATGAGGAGGTGTGAGCTATGAGCAGAACAATCCTCGATGAACTTTACGATTATGACCTGTTCCACCTAACCGAGATTGAGGATACGGACGGAGCATACAGAGTCGCCCTCGACAGACTCGTCAAGGCAGAAGCCGAACTGAAGAAAGCCTATCCCGACAGCACCGATATTCTTAACGAGTATCAGTCAGCGGACATTGAGCTGCACAATCTTTCCAATCGCAACGAATTCCGCAAGGGCTTCAAGGTCGGCGCACAACTCGTCCTTGAAATGATAAAGCCAATTAAGTGAGGTGGACGGTATGAGCAGATACAAGAGCGAACAGACCGCATACAATCAGCTGAAAAAGAAATACGTTCCGTTGTGGAGACTTGATACCAATACCGTGAACGTCACTCACTTCAATGCCGATACGCAGACCGAGGAGAGCAAGACCTACCACACCGACTTCATCAGGTATCATCTTCATTATTCTGACAGCAAATGCCCCGATAGGCTTCGCAGGCTCGTCAACGAGGGTAAGATCATTCAGTACCTTGATGATATGAAACTAAAAGTCAGTGAAGCTATCTTCCGTCAGGTGGAGCATTGGTAGCAGACCGACAGTTGCTATAAGAAAGCTGTCCTCAGCGGTGATGCCGAGAAGATACTCGGTCTGGAGAACTGCTTCGTCTACATGGCGAGAGAATCGGTGTTTGAGTGTATGGTTTATATTTGAGAAACAACGGCTGTGCCTTCGGGTGCAGCCGTTCCTTTTGAGTCTATTTGAAACAGACTTATGTAACTATTTTGAGTCATCTCATGAATCTTGTTCCAATCATACCTATTATTACAATTATCATCGATCGTTTTTAAAAACTCACCGATTTCTTCTAATAATGGTAAAAAATTGCCTATTTGATCTGATAATACTTTTGCAACTCGTGCGTTTGAAGATGTTATATAATCTGGATTAATTCTATTTTGTTTATGATTATCTATTCTTTCTTCTAAAATAGCACATCTTATTAGATTTAGTCCATTCTCAATAGAGTTAAATTTGATAAATGTTTCTTTTTTAAACAATGTATGCCTTTGCTCAATCATGTTTTTCTTTTTGAAGCAAGAATAATCTACACCTCTTAAATAACTCACCTGTGATTTAATCATATGAGTTGTATTATCAAAAACATTCTCTGGAATTTGTATATCAGGATGAGACTGATAATCAAGAATATTGTGCTGCATCAAGAATAAAGCTTGATAAAGATATAATGTTTGATAGAACAATTGATTTTCGGTATTTTTCTTGTCAATAAGATATTTGTTTATTTCACAGAACAATACCACTAAAGTACTTGCAAATACTCCACCAAAAACAGTTAATAAGAAATTGTTTGAAATCCAAATTGTGTTTAACGAGATAAAATTGCTTTCAATATTTACAGTAATCAAGTAAGTGATTATTAAAAACATAGTAGATAGTATACTTGTGAACTTTATGACTTTAATACTTGTACTCATTAGTCCTCCAAAGAATGAAGATGTTTTCGTATTATAAACTCTTGATTTTGTCAATCCAGTCAGCAAAATGCTTACATTCAGAGAGCATTTTATTTATACCTATATTCTTTGCTACAATTATACCTTGCCTAACTTTTGTATAGTCACTGATTACACTTTCTATTCTTTTTGAGGGCGCAGTATTTACAGAATTGTTAATATGCTCTGGTGTTTCAGCAGTAGCTCTCATTGCTTGCAGCTTTTCAACAGCTTTATCGTTTGCAATGGTACTGAATGCCTGAGTATCGGAAAATAATAATCCTTCAAATTCATGGACAAGCAGATTAAATGACAAATTATTGCAACCAATATCATTTGTTATTGCTTGCTCTATATATTCAATTCGATTATATAAATCTGTGTCTGTGTAATCAATAGCAGGTGTGTTACTTGGCATTCCGTAGTAGTCAAACATAGTAGTAACAAATACATTTTGATTTTTACATAGTATTCTTAGTTCATCCTTAATAGGCTTATAATCTATTACTCCGCCCTTATATGACTTAGTGGGAGTTCGTTTGGTTTTGTGAATAATAGGCGTTACATAAATATCTATATTAGAAAAATAAGGATATAAAACAGCATTTACAAAGCTTTCTTCGGTTTGCCCTTCACAGTAAATAAATACATTCTTCATTTTGAGAGCCTACCTCCCAAAATATTTTTTTGCCACAGATCGCCTAATGAATAATCATCAAGCCAATCTTTCAGTTCGTCTTCATTCAACCTACTGAATTTTGATGAGCCGTCATTATCTTTATTAACGACAACAACATCGTCTACATCAAATTCGTTCAGTAATTCGACAGACTGTGTTGAAATAATAATTTGTTTTTGGGAAGAAATCTGTTTTACCATTTCAGCAAACATTGTAATTGCGTAAGGGTGAAGACCAAGTTCAGGTTCATCTACAATAATAGTAGCCGGTTGGAGTTCTGAGGGCTGCAGCAAAAGAGTAGTAAGGCAAATGAAACGAAGAGTACCATCTGATAACTGTGAAGCATTAAATACATCTTCGCATCCTTTTTGATGCCATTTGAGCACTATAAGTTCATCATTACTTTCCTTGGGTTCGAGCATAAAGTCATCAAAATATGGAGCGATCAATCTGATTGTCTCAACTATTTCATTGTAGCTTTTCTCATAATTATGCTTGAGTCTATATAAAAAAGCTGCAAGATTTGATGCATCAAACATCAGCGACTGATTATTTGAAATATTATGCTCCTGTTTAACTTTAGCAGTTCGGCCTGTGTCATGGAAATGGTAAACACGCCACATTTTCTTCTGAAGAATAGGTCTGACGTATTTGTCTATTCCGTTCGAAACTCCTTTTTCCCATTGTGATTCTTCGTGAGCTGATGCAACTTTACTTTCTATCTCTCCCCAACCGTAAAACTCTTTCTTAAAAATAATTCTGTTATCATCTGTTGGCATAAGATAGAAACCATAAGAATTATTTTCAAAGAATACTTCAAAATAAATCTGATCGGTTGTTGAGCGACCATTATAAAAGAGTGAATTGACACCGCACTGCTGTGTATAGAGCTGCAACTCCTTCTTTAATATACTTTGCAGGAGTGTGAATGCAGAAATAAAATTTGATTTTCCGGCACCATTACTACCTATAAGAACATTGATACTGTTAAGTGATAAATTACATTCTTTTATGGATTTGTATCCTTTTATAGAAACTTTACTTAACTGACCGTGTCCTAATCCAAGATTAAAATTCATTGTTCACTCTCCTTTCTTTATTCCGCATAAATAACTTCCTCATCAAGCACTTTCAACGCTTCCTGTTCAAGCAGATAAGCCTGATAACGTTTTTCATTTGCTTGCAGGGCAAGATCATTGATCTGCTTCTGAATATCTTGATTTTTCAAGATAGGTATTTGTATCTGACGTACATGATTATCATCGATTTCGTCCACAACCGAGCCATAAGTAAAGCGCTTAATAAGCTCATAACCGTAATCTGATGATAAGAATATAGAAATATAGCCAGCAACATCATTGTTTGCAGGTACAACACGAATGATATGCTCACTTGCGACCCAGTTTTGCCAATGCTTCGGAACAAGGCATACTTTTCCGATTGTACCACTTCGGGATATAAGCGTAGTATTCTCTTGGATTTCAAGCTCGTTTATGATGCGTTCGTCATGCTTGCTCTTAGATAAGTATTTTTTATTTGATGGATCTAATTCATACATCTGCTTTCCACCAAATAATACAGTACCATAACCTTCCTCAACATATACTCTCTTAAATCTACCTGGAAGAACAACGTCAGAGCTAATTCTCTCATCTCCCACAGTAGTAACTTCCGCAGCATTCTTTTTCAGAATATCTACAATAGCGTCAACTATTGGGACATGATATGAAGCATCGGCTCTGCCTGCCATTTCGCTCAGTTTCACATTAAAAGTCTGAACGCTTTTGCTTTCATCAAGAGTATCAACCTTTATTTCACTGATAGGCGGCAGGTTGAGTTCTTTAACAAGTAGAGCCTGCGCCTGATCGATAAGGGCATTGGATTCGTCTCGTAGTGCATAAGACTGTATTATCAAATCATGAATTTTAGCTTTAATTGTATCAGGTGCATTAGGGATGTAAACCCTCGAAAGATGTTCCGGCTCAATTTCTTGAATAACAGCACCATAAATAAGCGATTGTAGTTGGGTTTGAATATTCGGATTTTTCATACAGCAGTATATATAACCGCTGTATTCTTCACATTCAAGCCTAATAATGTGTTGACTAAACGCAAATGGACTTAATGTTTTAGTTACATATGAAACATTGCCAATAGTGCCAGAGCAAGAAACTAAAACAGTATTATCAGGACAAAAGAGATGAAGTCTATTAGCTAAATCAGAAGTAATATACTTATAGTTTTCTGGTTTAATATCAAGCATATCTGAACTTCCAAGAAATCCAACTGCATTCTCGTGATCTTTGGTTACATAATTTCTTTTAAAACGAGGTGCGTGATAAGCCTTTTTAACTAAACTCTTTTCACTTACTAACTCAAAGTATCCATATTTACAATTAAATATTGTATTGATGCTTTTTTTATTGTTTATATCAAACGAATTTGCCTCAAGTCTTTTACCACGCTCAACCATTTCTGAGAGCGAAACAGAACACCACTTTACAGGTGCTTCACTGATTTCAATTTCAGCCTTTGGAGTATTATCGATTTTTCTGGCTAAATTGTCTACCATGATAATCCCTCCTGTTTTTTCCACTGAGCAAATATCTCAGGAACATCAGGTGTCTGATCATCTTCTATCTTTGTCTTACGCTCATGTGCAACAGTTCTGTCACCTGAACTTGTTTCATCAAGTACATAGACATTATTCTTCTCAGGAATCAGTATCTCATTTCCCTCTTTGTCACGCTTGAAGATAGGTGTTCCTCTCTTATCATGACCGATTTTCTCAACCATAGCCATGAAAATATTATAATCAGCCATACTTCTGCTTTTTTCCTCTTTATCTTTCTGGTCCTGTGTTTTCTTTTGCAGGAAAAGAACAGAAGTCTGTGTTCCGTTCCTCGGCTGGAATGTATCAGCGTGGAGGTCTATACTTGCAACTATACGATGATTATGGATAAGCCACTCTCTGATATAACCAAGTCCGGGAGAACCCAAAATAGAATCAGGCAGAACGATACCCATTCGACCACCGGGAGCAAGAAGCTGAGTACAACGCTCAATAAAGAGTATCTCAGGAGGAACAGATGACTGCAAACGATCAGTCATAGTCCATACGTTAGTTTTCTTGTCACACTCCCAGATATGAGCAAGCTCAAACTGTTCAAGGATATTCTTATCCTTTACAGGTATTTTGCTGCCGAAAGGAGGATTTGTGACAATTACATCAAAGAACTCTAAAGTCTTGTGATTGCGTATTTCTTCTTTTTTGATGCCAAGAGCCTCTGCAAGCTTAGTGCGGAATTCATCAGTCCATTCATGAGGAGGCAGGAGAGAGTTGGTCTGTAATATGTTACCACTGCCGTCATTGTTCATGACCATGTTCATCTTTGTAGCTTTTACAAGGTCGGGGTTAATATCAAATCCGAAATAGTTGTGGGCTGCCATATCGGAGATTTTCTCCTGAAACAGCTTCTTGGTATCGTAATCCCAATCTTTCTGCGGAAGTCCGATCTGCTCTGCGAATTGTGCTTCTAACTGAGCAATAACATGAGTCATTGCTGTAACAAGAAAGCCTCCTGTTCCGCACGAGCTGTCCAATACTTTTTCATCAACCTTTGGATTGACCATCTCGACAGTCATTTTCATGACATTTCGAGGGGTAAAGAACTCACCACGATCGCCACGCAGATTCGCACCTACGATTTCTTCATAGGCTTTACCTTTAATATCAATATTGGTATTAAGTAGGCTGTATTTCTGCAATTCGCTTACAATATAAGCGAGACTTCTCGGTGCCAGCTTTATTTCATCATTTGAATCGAATATTTTACCGTGCTTTTTCTTAACACGCTCAAAAATTTTGCTTATACGCTTCTTAACCGTAAGCTGACCATCAGGATTTGAACGTTCCTCGGAAGTTGTATAGAATTCCAGAGGGTTAGGGATATTACGCTCATCTTCTATCTTACAGAAAATAACCTTTAAAAGCTCAAAGAAAGCAGGCTGCTTCTGTAAGCCGTCATTTACATGGATATGGTTATGACAGGTTTTGAATACAAAAAGCAGATTGTCATCATAAGCGTTTTTGAGAGATGTACGCTTTGGACGGTTGATATCGTCAAGGTTTCCGTCAGCAGAAGGAATATCGTTATAATCCATGAAGTCAATCTGTCCCTGATCATTAACGTATTTCTTGAAAACTTCCTTTTGCTTGCCATTTGTCCACATTCCCCATTCACAATTAGGGCAGGCAGACATATAGGACTTTAACTGCTCAACGCCATCCTTAGCATTTCTTGCATCGACAGTTTCCTTTTTGCACTCAATAATTATATACACATTCTCTTGCTTCTGTTCAGTGCAATCCTTTTTGAATATAACAATATCAGCTCTTGGCTTTTTAGAGCCGAGCTGAAGTGCGTATTCAATCTTTATCTGTGAAGCATCGTATTTATGCTCGTTTATCAGTCTCTTTTCAATAGTCTGACGGACATATTCCTCCGGTGTATCGTTACGGAACTTACCGTCAACATAGTCACATATTTTTCCGTCAGGTATAGAAATAATCTTATTATCAGCCATTGTTTTACCACCTTTCGGTATACTCACTCCAAATGGGTATAATACACCATAATATCTATGATATCATATTATACAATTAATTTCAATAGTAATTCGGAAACAAACTTATTGCATTTTGTTAATATGATTATCTATAACTTTGACTCCATCGGAGTCAAAGTTCAAACCCTCTTTCCAAACTTCTCCACAAGCTCCTCAACCATAGCCTTTATCTCCGCCTTATACTTAGCTGAAAGGTCTTCAAGCTCCTTAGTCGGCAGATCGTTGCGTATCAGGCGTTTTTTGAGCTTGTCCATATCTTCCATACGCTCCTGCTTAGCCTGCATAAAATCGTCGAACTCGGCAGTGTGGTACTTCTCGATGCCTGCTTCAACAAGTACCTTCTTATATCTGCGGACATAGGCATCGTAATCACGCTTCACGGCTGAATATGCCTTGGTGTTTTCCTTGTATATGGCTTCTTTCTGCTGTTTCTGAGCTTCGATGCACTCGGCGGAGTGACAGCAGACTTCTTCTTCCGTTCCGAGGAACAGCTTATGACAGAAACCGCACTCGCAGACAGTCCACTTATTATAATGAACGAGCTGCCCGATCTCTGCAAGGACGGTCAGCAGGCAGTTGTCGCTTTCACGGAATACATTGAATGTGTAATCATCTGCAGCGACTATCATTCTTCCGGGCTGTATCATAAAATGCTCCATAGTAGCCTTATGGCTGAAATACGCATTACCGCATATCAGTGCGAACTGCGTATCCATGAACTCAATGAGCTTTCGGGAAACTTCGTCCTGTATCTTTCTCCTGTTGAGCTTTGCTATGACCACATCATTCGGTTTCAACAAGACATAACGCTCTTTATTGTAAAATTTTATAACAGAGCTTACATATCCTCTGAAAAAGATATTCTCCCCATACTCAGCTATAAACCTCGCTATCATATCATCTGTGCTGATATCAATGCTCCTGTCAATACGCAGGGCGCTGTTGAGCCTGTCTCTGAACGCATCGTAAGGCTCGGTATGTTCGCAGAACACTTTATGCTGATTCATCAGCTCATCAAAGGTATATGTTCTTGTATTCAAGACTGCGCCGTGTATGCTTTCTTCGGTATCAATAACAGACTGTGCGATATTTATCGTGCGGTCTGTTTCGTTTATACGGTAAATTGTCGTAGTTACCATACGCTCCCCTCGCTTTTGCTATCTTCTAATATAATAACATATTGCACGCAAAATGTCAATTATAATGCGTATTATAGCGTGATATACGGCGTATTCAAAAATATTATGCGTATTCTTTTGCGTAAATACGCAATACACGCACAAGGCCATCAAAAAAATGTTACAATGGTCATGTCAGCAGGCAAAGGTCGGCTGACAGCGGTATTGCATAATTGCATACAAGATGTTGACTGCTATTCATATAAAAGCACTTTTATAAAAACATTTGAAAGGAAGATGATAGTTGCACAACGAAACAACGTGGACTCAGCCCACATCCCTTCATCCCGATAGAACAAACTTCCTGCCGTTCCCTGTGAACGCACTATCGCCTATTATAGGTGATATGGCAGGCACGGCGATACTTTTGGCTGTCAGCTACTGCCTTACGGGGCTGTACCGAATGGCGGGCAAGTGCGACCACACCGAGCCGCTAGTGCTTGACGCTCTTACCGTTGCCGAGCCGAGTTTTAAAAAGTTGCCCGTGATAGCGATGGTAAAAAAGCCGTACATACAGTTTGCAGGCGACTGGAACGAGAATAACAAGTAGGATGTTTTCAGGGCCAGGAAAAACGAAAGCTGTTTGAGGGCAAGCTCGAAGCACTTGAAAAGAAGAAAGACATTACCGCCGAGGAGATTGCCAAGCTCCAAACTGAGATGAGCAATATGCCTCCGAGCAACTTTCGTAGGATAGCGGTTGACGATGTTACACCCGAATCTCTTGTGAATTTGCTTGAAGAAAACGGCACACTCCTTATGATATCCGATGAAGCCGGAATGCTCGGTAATTTCAGCGGACGTTACAGCAACAATATACCGAACCTTGATCTCCTGCTGAAATCGTGGAATGGTGAAACGTATATCAGCGACAGAGCGACCAGGGCGAGTATAGTGCTGAAAAAGCCGTACATGAGCATCTGCCTTGCGTGTCAGCCATATATGTTTGATAGCATGATAAACAATCCTGTGTTCCGTGGCAGCGGACTGATAGCACGTTTTCTGTATTGTTTCCCCGTAAGCAATATCGGTCACCGTAAGTACGATACGCAGGCTGTTCCCGAAACTGTTGCAGAGAATTACAAGCGGCTGATATACAAGCTCCTCGGTAAGAAGTTTGCTTATCACGACGAAAAGGAGCTGTATCTCCATTTCGATGAAAAGACATACGGTGAGTTCGTAGATTACTACAACAGGCGTATTGAGCCGATGCTCCTCACGGATATGGCATTCTGCAAAGACTGGGGCGGTAAGTATCACGGCGAACTGCTCCGCCTGTGCGGTATCATTCACTGCATAAAGTGTGCGCTTAATGGTATTGAGCCTGTGGAGAGCCGTGTCACGCTTGATACGTTCTGTAACGCTATCGAGATCGGTGAGTATTTCCGAGAGCAGGCGATATATGCGTACAGTCTCGGTGACGTTGATCTCGGAACGATAAAGGCAGAACGTGTGATAAACAAGATACACTCAAAGCACATCACAAGTATCAGGCAGAATGACCTGTACAAGCTGTGCAGATGCACGCTATTTAAGAACGCCGCCGACTTTGCTGAGACAATGGATATGCTTGAAGAATACAGGTATATTGTCCGCAACACAAGCAAGGGTACGAACAACAAAACGATAACAGATGTTATCATCAACCCGAACATTTACAGATGATGAAATCTGAACTTTCCGCATTTTGCACACTTTGAAACTGCAAAATGCTCAAAATGTTCAAAGTTCATAAAACACAAAACTCTTAGATAGAAAGATGAGGATTTTAATTATGACAAACGAAAGAAAAGAACAGCTTCTCGACCAGATACTTGAACTCATGACCGCTGTCGCTTACGACAGAGAGCCTAATGAGGGCGCAGTCCCCGAAACAACCAAAGTTCCTGCAGCTGAAAAGGTGAAAATGCTGACCGTCAAGGAATGTACCGAGCTTATTGACGGCCTTTCCGAACACACTGTCCGTATGCTTGTAGCTCAAAACAAGATCAAGTATATCCGCACAGGCGAAGGTGTCCGTGGAAAGATACTTGTCAACAAGGCTGACCTGCTTAACTATTTCCAGAATTGACGATATTTGAGCAGGTAAAATCTGCTATCGATATGAGAACGGTGACAGAGGGATACGGTCTTGAAATATCCCATGGTGGTATGGCACTTTGCCCATTTCATAATGAGCGTACTCCCTCCGCAAAAATATATCCCGATGCTCTTCATTGCTTCGGCTGCGGAACGCACGTTGACGTTATCAGCTTCACACAAAAAATGTTCGGGCTGGACAAGCCTATTGATGCTGTGAAAAAGCTCAATGATGATTACGCTTTGAATATCGAAATCGGCAAAGCTCCGACTGCGGAAGAAGTGTCCGAATACCAGAAGCGTGTCCAGGAAAAACGGGAGTATGAAGAATGGGAGAAACAGGCGTGGCGAACGCTAAATGATTACCTGTGTCTGATGCGTGAATGGGGAGAATATGCTCCTGCCTCTCCCGAAGAAAAATGTGACGAGCGTTTTGTATATTCCTTGCATCATTTGGACTACGCAGAGTACCTATGTTTGGAGTTCATAAACTACAACAAAGCAGGTCGGCTTTCCATGAAAAATATCGTTGCAGAAATAGCAGATTTTCAGAAAGAATTGAGGGCTGATTTTTGAAAAAATCATCGATTCCGATATGATGCTTTTTCAAAATTGTAATGCGGATTTCCGCAGCTCTCACGGGTGCAGTTCAGAATAACCGTACCCACAATTTCGGCTGCTCCGCCAGCCGATAAGAGCCTCGAAGAGCCCCGGCATTTTTGATAGTCGTGTAGGTGGCTGTCAAAAGTGCTTTGGGGTTACTGGCGGCACTTGCACAAGACTGCGCTATGTGCTGCAAGTAAAATCCGGTGCTTCGCACCGTTTGGGTTGCCGATCTCCGTATCGTTGCAAGCCAATTTGCCCATCAGGGCTATATGGAGCATAAGCTCCGTCTTATGCGAAATTCTTAAAAGCCCGACAGGGCGTAAATGTTCTCAGAAGCACAAGCTCTGTCTTGTGCGTAATTCTTCAAGCCCGTCAGGGCTTATATGATGAAAAAAATTTTATGAAAGAGAGACTATAACATGAGTACAAAATCTATCTCGATGTGCGAGGGTAAAGGCAGTCTTTCACATAACAACAGAGAGTTCTCTGCCAAGAATATCGACAGCTCCAGAACACCGAACAATGTTGTGTTCGTTCAGCAGGCTCTGAGTGATGCTTATCATCAGCTTTTCGATGAAGCGGTAGAGAAATATAACGCTAATCAGAAAAGAAAGGATCGTAAGATCGGTAACTACTTTGAACACCTGTTCAACCGCCTGCCGAGCAAGAGCGTTATCACCGGCACAAACAAGCACAAAAGTTTCTATGAACATCTTGTTTACATAGGAACAAGAAAAGACACCGCCGTCGGTACTCCCGATGCCGAGATAACGACTGAATGCCTGCGTGAATATATGGATGGATTTCAGCAGAGAAATCCTAACTTCTATGTGTTCAATGCAGTGCTACACCTTGATGAATCAACTCCGCACCTGCACATCAACTATATCCCCGTAGGACACTTTACTCGTGGCCTTGAAGTCCGCAATGCGAAAAACAAGGCTATGTAGGAAATGGGCTTCGAAAATGATGCGAAAGCGAACGACCGTTGGAGACGCAGCGAGTGGGATATTTTGAAGAATATCTGTAATGCTCACGGCATTGAAATTTCCGAACCGAAGAAGTCCAGGGGTTACAGTTATAAGGTCGAGGAGTACGGCGAACATCAGGACAAGATAAATGCTCTCAATGCTGAGATCGAAAGGCTCACAGCCGAACGTGACGAGACAGTTGCCGAGTTTGAGAAACTTACAAAGAAGAAAGTGAACATAGGCGAGATTGAAAGCATTGAAGCCAAGGAGTCCGTATTCGGTAAGAAGGTCACACTCTCCAAAGAGGATTATGACAAGCTCGGCGACACCGCAAAGAAGTATGTCTCTATGGAGAAGAACATCAAAAAGCTGAAAAAAGAGCGTGACGCTGCCGTGCAGGAGCTTGGTGCTGTGAAACAGCAGTTTGAAGCTGTTTCCTCGGAGCTTGCGGGCTACAAGAAGAAAGGAGGACGCTCATTACCTTAGCCGTAAGAAGCTGAATGCCGAAGCACAGCGTATCAAGCGTGAAGATCAGCTCTCTCGTGATTTACAGAAAGCAAGGGCGTTCATATCCGCTTGTGGACTTGCAGAGGATTTTGCCCGGTATAAGTTTAACAAAACAAGAAATGCAGAGTTAGAATAAAAGACAAAAAGCTACGGCATATCTCCGAAAGCGCTTGACAAAGATAGAATAGTGCGCTACAATGCTAAATACAGAGATATGCCGTAGTGTAAATTTAGGAGGATTTACATTGGCGAATATAACAAAACGCGGAAACACATTCCGCATCAGGGTGTTTGTCGGCTGCGATATGAACGGCAAACAGCTTGTAAAATCAACAACCTACACTCCGCCCGACGGAGTGACACCAAAGAAAGCCGAAAAACTCGCCCAGGAGTACGCTTTCGAGTTCGAGAGACACTGCAAAGGTTACTCTCAGCTGAACGAAAATATGCGTTTTTCCGAGCTTGCAGATTGGTATTTCACAAACTACGCTCCGCAGGAACTGAAAGAAAGCACGATCTATACCTACAAGGGGCAGTACAAGAACCACATCGAGCCTGTTCTCGGTAATGTTAAGGTAAAGGACATCAACGCTCCCAGGCTGACGCAGATAATGCAGTCTTATAACTTGAACCCTGCGACGGTAAAGAAACTGTACGTCATAGTGCAGAGCATCTTCCGCAGAGGAGCAGAGCAGGGCTTCATTCGTGACACTCCCTGCCGTAACGTGATACTGCCGAAACGTAAGAAAAGTCGTAAAAACAAGGCTTTAGAGGAAGACAAGCTCAAAAGGTTCATGGAATACCTCGAAAGTAAGCCGTGGGACGAGGACTTCAAGCGTATCATCAAGGTTCTGCTTTACACGGGTATGCGTTCGGGAGGGTGCCTTGGACTTGCTTGGGAGGATATCGACTTCGAGAACAACACTATCTCGATAAACCACACGTTGACCGACATAGGCGGAAAGCATGAACTGACTGATCCTAAGACCGAGAGCAGTATCCGCATCATCGGTATGGGGCAGGAGCTGAAAAAGGTTCTTCTTGCACAGAAAGAGTATATCGAAAAGCTGAAATATGCCCTCGGTGATGACTTCGCTCATCCTGAAATGGTGTTCGTATCAGCAAGAGGGAACTACCGTGACCGTAATTCAGTCTATCAGTCACTCAAACGCTTCACCAAAGGAACGGAGTTTGAGGATATGACTCTTCATCAGCTCCGTCATTGCAACGCTACAATGCTCTTAAACAGCGGTATCGACCTGAAAGTCGTGTCTGAGCATCTTGGTCACTGTGATGTGAACATCACCGCAGAAATCTACGCCGATGTTCTGCGTAAAACAAAAGCCCGAACTGCCGAGCAGATCGAGATGTGCCTTGCATAAAGGCAAATAAAAAACCTCCCTGCACGAACAAGGAGGTTTTGAATTGACCAATTGTTGACCAAAGAGTATTTGACCACTCGCAAAGTGCGTAAATACGCAAGTTTTGAGGTATCTGATTATCTCTTTGAGAACTGAGGAGCACGACGAGCAGCTTTGAGACCGTATTTCTT
>ERZ808240.3748-NODE-3748-length-14359-cov-4.712598_pt1 | contig 14359 bp, 14 predicted proteins | sample MGYA00521084_ERZ808240 | MGnify/ENA primary metagenome ERZ808240 (study PRJEB31516, sample SAMN03275571) | gut metagenome | biome: mammalia-associated habitat; material: feces | host: Papio cynocephalus | place: Kenya | collected 2012-08-06 ... | reverse complement strand
CAAAATGCCGCAAAGCCGCTTATTTCATCGCTTCTTCGATCGCGACTGCCACTGCGACGGTCGCTCCGACCATCGGGTTGTTGCCCATGCCGACATAGCCCATCATGGCTACATGCGCCGGGACGGAAGAGGAACCAGCAAACTGCGCGTCGGAGTGCATACGGCCCATGGTATCGGTCATCCCGTAGGAAGCAGGACCGGCCGCCATGTTGTCCGGATGCAGAGTTCTTCCTGTACCGCCGCCGCTGGCAACGGAGAAGTATTTTTTACCCTGTTCGATACATTCCTTTTTATAGGTGCCCGCGACCGGATGCTGGAAACGGGTCGGATTGGTAGAGTTGCCGGTGATGGAGACATCCACGCCTTCTTTGTGCATGATGGCGACGCCCTCGCGCACATCGTCCGCGCCGTAGCAGCGCACTTCCGCGCGTTCTCCCTTGGAGTACGGGATCTCACGCACGATCGTCAGCTCGCCGGTATAATAATCAAACTGTGTCTGCACATAGGTGAAGCCGTTGATACGGGAAATGATCTGCGCCGCGTCTTTTCCTAAGCCGTTCAGAATGACACGCAAAGGTTTCTTACGCACCTTGTTGGCCGATTTCGCGATACCGATCGCACCCTCCGCGGCCGCGAAAGACTCGTGGCCGGCCAGAAACGCGAAGCATTCGGTTTCTTCACTGAGCAGCATCGCCGCGAGATTTCCGTGACCGAGACCGACCTTCCGGTCCTCCGCGACGGAGCCAGGCAGGCAGAACGCCTGCAGTCCCTCTCCGATGGCTTTGGCTGCTTCGCTTGCCTTGCTGCATCCTTTTTGGATGGCGATCGCCGCGCCTGCAACATAAGCCCAGCACACATCTTCAAAGCAGATCGGCTGGATCTCTTTGGCGATCTTGTAAGGATCGATGCCCTTGTCCTTGCAGATCTTCTCCGCGTCTTCCAGGGAAGCGATCCCGTAAGCCGCGAGAGCCTGGTTGATTTTTTCTATCTTTCTGTCGTAATTTTCAAATGTGATCATCCTCGCGCCTCCTACTCCTGTCTCGGGTCGATCTTCTTGACCGCTTCATCGAATCTGCCGTACTTGCCGCTTGCTTTTTCGATGGCTTCGAGCGCATCGGTGCCGGCTTTGATGGCGTCCATCATTTTACCCATGTTGACATATTTATAGCCGATGATGTTTCCCTCTTCATCGAGTCCGACTTCGGTGATGTAGCCCTCTGCAAGCTCCAGATAGCGAGGTCCCTTGGCCTTGGTGGAGTAGATGGTCCCGATCTGGCTTCTGGTGCCTTTGCCGAGATCCTCAAGTCCTGCGCCGATGGCAAGGCCGCCCTCCGAAAACGCGGACTGGCTCCTGCCGTAAACGATCTGCAGGAACAGCTCGCGCATGGCGGTATTGATCGCATCACAGACAAGATCGGTATTCAGCGCTTCCAGCAGCGTTTTGCCGATCAGGATCTCACCGGCCATGGCTGCCGAATGTGTCATGCCGGAGCAGCCGATCGTCTCGACCAGCGCTTCTTCGATGATGCCGTCCTTGATGTTCAGCGTCAGCTTGCAGGCGCCCTGCTGCGGCGCGCACCAACCGACACCGTGGGTCAGTCCCGAAATGTCCTTGATCTCCTTGACCTGTGTCCATTTTCCCTCCTGCGGGATCGGAGCCGGTCCGTGATAAGCGCCTTTATTGACCGGACACATCTGCTCCACTTCTTTTGTATAAATCATGGTATCCTCCTGTCAGGTTAACTCGCGCAGCGCTTTGCTGCATGCCGCTATGTGCCGGCACGCCCGGCTGCGCAAGATTTCATAACAAATTTCATGCATTTCTATGTTACCATGTTTCCGACAAGTTTTCAATGCATCCGGCACAAAAGAATCCGCAAAGCTGTTTCCAACACTGCAAAATTTTTCTTGTGTAAAAAGCAATCTTGTCAAAACGCTTTCTCTCCGCTAATGGATGCTTTTTTGCGAATTTTCTCAAAAGAATCAACGAAACTATGGTATTCCCTATACAACCGTGTCACCTGCCGGGCATACTTTAATCCATGGATTTTGTAGTTTCGATTGTTTTCTTGTGCTGCACAAAGGCTTTCATATAATTCATATACCGTTTTTTCTAATTTCTCGGAATCTGTATACAACTGAGGATAGTCCTGCATAAGCGTTTTTCCGGAATGCAACAGTGCAGATGCACTTCCTGCATAAAAAATGGCATTTTGATACGCTTCTTCCTCTAAATTTGTCACAGTTTTTCTTTCCGAATCCGTCAATTCATCATACAGCATTACAATATTTTCGCACGCTACATGATAAGTAATTGAAATATCCGTTACCTTTTTCTGCGTATGATAATAATCAAACGCAATTAGAACAAAAAGCGCAATGCAAATCAAAATGGCAAGGAGAACTCCTATCATTCTCTTTGATTTTTTTCTTGTATAATTGGCATATGTCTGACTTGAATCTGTAATCAACTGATCAGCGATTTCTTTTGACACATTACTTTGCAATGAGGATTCTCCTTGAAACAGTTCTGTTATGCTAATGCCAAGCAGTTCTGTCAAAGGTTCCAAAAGCGCAATATCCGGAAGTGACAGTCCTCGTTCCCACTTACTAACCGCCTTATCGGTGATATATAATTTTTCTGCTAAAGCTGCTTGAGTGAATCCTTTTTCTTTTCGACATGCAGCGATGTACTTCCCTGTCTTTTCAATATTCATGCTTTTCCCCCTCGTCATTTTCCATATTTTCCGTTATCTGCTTTTATTATAGAGGAATTTTCTTCAAAACTCTACTTTTTTCCAAGAATATGCTGCTAAACCGTCAGTCGATATACAATCTGACCTGTTTATGTTATGAAGGATACAAGCGGATACACTTTAAATTGAGGGAGGTATTATTATGAAAAAGATATTAAGCGTTGTGATGATTTTTGTTTTAGTTTTTTCTTGTGTACAATTTGTTTATGCAGAGTCCTCTTCAGTTTCCATCTTTCTTAGTCTTGCAAAAGATACGCAAAGTCTTCAAATTATGAATCAAAGCGGATTAAACGAATTGAAAAATTATGCAAGCCGCAATGCAAATACCACACAAAATGCGCTGAACAGTTTTTCCACATCTGATGGATTTCACTTATTTTTCCAAGATAAATATAATGATATAAATATAATGATGATAAAGGCTTACATGTCACCGGAAGCGGAGAAATCCTAATTGGTTCTGGAAAAATTCCATTTCATTTTGAAAACCAATTGTTAAAAACAGAAACCTATGCGGTTGGGAAATCCCTTCACATGGATGTAATAAAAACCTATGTTTTGATGAACGAAAAACGGATTCCGATTACAATTGATTTTTGCAGTAGCTTAGATTTCAGGCAAAGCATTGCTTCCGTTTCGTTTAATTATCTTGAAGAAAACGGACAAGTTTTATTCTTCAGAGAATTGTTTGAGAAATATGAGGAATATTATAATCATTTCCTCAATTCTAATCACACAAATTTCATAAAGAGAGATTCTTCTCTGTCACTTGCTGCAAACTACGATAAATACGCGCATGTCGATGTTGTTGCAGGCACTTCTCTCGGCTCAACCTCTGGTGCAGAAGCAATCATTATGTCTGTTGCAAAAAGAGACTACCGAGATAGAGGCAGTAAAGAAATAGGGTTTGAATTAGTTCGGGTATTTGGTCGTTCTGCTAATGTTTTATCTTATACTAGCGTTGCAACATCTGCATACCCCGTTTCTGCAGATTTGACATTCAAATGTTCAAAAAAAGATTTTTTAGACGTAATGGAAATAACACCTGATGGGGATGGCGACCAGATGCCAAACTTATTCAATGTTTTTTCACAATTGCATCCAGCAGTGGGTACTTTCTTTGCGACCGTAGATTTAATTTACAGTGCTGTTGCCGGAGGCACTTCTGCAACCATATATGCGGAAAGTGGTTATTCAGATGAAAACGCTGCCTCCGGAACAGTTGCGATCTCTGGATTGAATAACATGGTTAATGTAAATCTTCCAGCCTCTATAACCACATCAAATGCAAAAATGGATGAAAATCACGGAATAACCTGGAAGGTGAAATACGGAACTACAGGGAATGATACTCCTAGCTCTGCTAGCGTTACCGTCACTGCTAATATGGATTATCGTTTCTAGTATGATACTCACAGAAGCACCGTACGAACTACCGGTACAATTTCCAAAACACATTTTATATACAAATCCTAGATTCTGAAGTCTGTTCAAAAGATAAACGAACGAATAGAATTCTTGATATATATTATGAAGTTTTACATGCATATACCATAGAGTTCATACAGTGACGATGCGTCAAATATGCTCCTATAGTTTTCATAATTTTTTTCAGACAATCCTATGCTTAAACACATAGGATTGTCACTTTCTTTGCATTCTTTTTGCTTCGCTTCACACATATTTTCGCATATATTTGAGCGCGTTTTTTTCCAGGCGGCTGACCTGTGCCTGGCTGATGGAGATTTCGCGCGCGACTTCCATCTGGGTCTTGCCCTCAAAGAAGCGCATGTTGAGGATATGGCGTTCGCGTGGGGTCAGTTTTTTCATTGCCTCCGACAGAGATAGATTTTCGATCCAGTTCAGATCGGTGTTCTTGGTATCCTGCACCTGATCCATCACATACAGGGCGTCGCCGTCATCGTGGAAGACCGGTTCGAACAGCGAGACCGGTTCCTGGATCGACTCCAGCGCCATCACGATGTCTTCCCGATCTGTCTCCATGAACTTCGCGATCTCTTCGATGGTCGGTTCCCGCTGCAGCTGATTGGCAAGGGTCTCTTTCGCCTGCAGCGCCTTATAGGCCAGATCCCGCATGGAACGGGAAACGCGGATCGCGTTGTTGTCTCTGAGATAACGGCGGATCTCCCCGATGATCATGGGTACCGCGTAGGTCGAAAACTTCACGCCATGGCTCAGATCAAAATTATCCAGTGCCTTGATCAGACCGATGCAGCCTACTTGAAACAGATCGTCCGGATTTTCACCACGGTTGGAAAAGCGTTGGATCACGCTGAGCACCAGTCTGAGATTTCCTTTGATAAATTCATCCCGGACAGCTTTATCGCCTGCCTGTATCTTTTCAATCATCTGCATCATTTCCGCTTCTTTGTAAAGCGGCAGCTTCGCGGTATTCACCCCGCAGATTTCCACTTTGTTCACCATAGTCACACCAGTCCTCATTCGCAATTTGATGCAGGTTGATCCTGCTTGCGATGAGATTCCTATCGCGTGCGAGATCTGCGCTGCATATGTAACGTATAAGATTGTTATGTACGATGGCGCTGCGATTCATACCTGCCAATTATCGGTTCCCTTCCGCCTCCTTGTCTTTCTTTGATCTCATGCTGAGAAAAAATCCGCAGCGGAGTCGATGCAGCGGAGTCCGGCAAGCCTCGGCCTGGCAGTCCTTAGCCGAGCTTGCGCATCTCACGCTGCAGGCGGGTGATGATGCGCTTTTCCAGACGGGAAATATAGGATTGTGAAATCCCCAGTTTATCCGCAACCTCCTTTTGGGTCATTTCTTTGCCGTTTTTGAGTCCGAAGCGCATTTCCATCAGCTCGCGTTCCCTTGGCGCGAGCTTTTCCATCGCGCCGTAAAGCAGCTTGCGGTTGACCTCCTCTTCCAGATGCTGCGACACGATGTCGTTCTCCGTCCCCAGGATATCACTGAGCAGCAGTTCGTTGCCGTCCCAGTCGACATTGAGCGGTTCGTCGAGGCTGACCTCGCTCTTAAGCTTGGTGCTTCTGCGCAGATACATCAGGATCTCATTTTCGATGCAGCGGGAAGCATAGGTCGCCAGCTTGATATTTTTGTCCACTTTGAACGTATTCACCGCTTTAATCAGACCGATGGTGCCGATCGAGATCAGATCTTCCACATTGATCCCTGCGTTTTCAAATTTTTTGGCGATATAGACGACCAGCCTGAGGTTATGTTCGATCAGCATGCTGCGCGCTTCCTCACTGCCTGCCGCATATGCGGCAAGGAAGCGCTGTTCCTCTTCACTGTCCAACGGTTCCGGAAGCACATCGCTGCCGCCGATATAATAGATGCTCTTTGCCTGGCGGAGCAAGCGCCGCAGGGTAAACTTTTCACGAAGCTTTTGTATCATTTTCCAAAATCTCATAATTCAAAACCTCTCTGTTCATAAGTGCTTCCGCTTCTCCAAAGTCGCCGTCGTAAAAAGCCAGCACCGCTTTCTCAATTCTTTTGCCCACAAAAGAGATGCAGTCCGTGCGCAGTCCCTCCAGCAGTCCCGCTCCGGTTCCGACCGCCTTGAATGGGATCAGCACAAAGCGCTGCGCATAGATGCCTTGGTCGAGCCTTGCCGGAAGTCCCAGCTTTTTGCGACCCTTTCGGTCAACCAGGATCACCGGTCGGCCGCTGACCGGTTCGCAAAGGCAGTTGCCCGTATCCAGCGCCGCATGCAGCTTGCAGGCCTCTTGTCCTCGGGAGAGCACCACATCCATCGACCCTTGTGTCCACTGCGCAAGCCGCAGATGCCGGATCAACTTGACAAACCACCAGGAAAGACCGAAAGCCAGAGTTCCCCAGCACAGAAGCTGCAGATAGGTGACCGCTTCCATATAAAGGCTCCCGTTCCCGCTGACAGCCGGAATCTGCTGCCATAAAAGAAAGGCCATCGCCGCGCCGCCGGAGAGCATGGTCAATCCCAGAAACAGGACGCTTTTTTTGAGCAGTTTTCGAAAAGACTCCGCGCCGAACGCCACATACGGCACGAGCAGTACGATCGCGCCCCGCGCAGCCATTCCGCAAAGCCCGCTCATCGTATGCGAACCGGCAAGCAGGGCAAAGCTGCTGAGTCCGCACAAGGTCGCCGCCGCGATCAGCCGCAGATGCCTCGCATTCTCTCCGAGCAGCCTGCCGGTCAGCAACAGGAGCAGGCACCCGGTTATAAAATTCTCCAAAAAAAGATATTCCCCGTAAATGATCACAATCTCAACCCTCTTGCATATAGCATAGCTCACGCGAACCGCGAATCTTGTCGAAATCAGGGAGCGCGGCGTAAATTTTTTTAGTTTTTTAAAGCGCATGGTGCATGCGTTGACGCGGCATATCCGCAGAGTCCGAAACTACGTACAAGAAAGCCTGCACCGCGATCCCCGGCGTCTGCCCTTGAGCGGTATTGTATGTACCACTGTGGAGGAGGCTGCGGGATCCAATGCAGGCTTTTGATCATCTTATGGTTTATGTATTCGCTTCTTTTATTCTATCGCGATGTAAATAACAAGATCCGTTTGATATCTGTTTGATAAGCTTGGCTGCGCGCCTACGCTCTGACGAGCTGTTTCACCGCGCGCACGATGTCGGCGGCAGTCATGCCGTATTTGGCCTTGAGTTCGTCCGGCTTGCCGGATTCGCCGAAAGTGTCCTTTTGGCCGACCATCGCCATCTTGACCGGGCATTGGGTCGCGGTCACTTCCGCAACAGCAGAGCCGAGGCCGCCGATGACGGAATGTTCTTCTGCGGTCACGATCGCGCCGGTTTCCGAAGCCGCCTTGACGATGATTTCAACGTCCAACGGCTTGATCGTATGGATGTCGATCACGCGCACTTCGATGCCGTCCGCTGTCAGTTCACCTGCTGCCAGCATCGCCTCATTGACCATGATACCGGTGGCGATGACAGTCGCGTCGGCAGCGCTTCCGTCCGCTTTATCGCCGCTGCGCAGGCAGACGCCCTTGCCGATCTTGATCTTCTCTGCCATCTCTTCGGTATAGAAGGTCGGTACTGCTGCGCGGCCGAGACGAATGTAGGCCGGACCGTCGAACGCGACAGCCTGCTTAATCAGAGCCCTTGCGGATACGCCGTCGGACGGATTGAGTACCGTCATGCCCGGGATCGTACGCATCAGCGCCAGATCCTCAAAGGTCTGGTGGCTGGCGCCGTCCTCGCCGACCGTAATGCCCGCATGCGTTGCACAGACTTTCACGTTAGCGTGTGTGTATCCGATGGAGTTACGAATGATCTCAAACGCTCTGCCTGCCGCAAACATCGCGAACGTGCTCGCACAGACAACTTTTCCCGAAAGGGCCAGTCCGCATGCCGTGCCGTACAGATTCTGCTCTGCGATGCCCATATTAAAGAAACGATCCGGGTAGGCCTTGCCGAACTCCGCGGTCATCGTGGACTTGGACAGGTCCGCGTCCATCACGACCAGATTCGGTGTGATTGCACCCAGTTCTACTAATGTTTTGCCGTACGCCTGGCGGGTTGCCATTTTTGTCGCTTTGCTCTCTGCCATTACCATTCACCTCCGAGTTCTTTCACTGCCTGCTTTGCTTCTTCTTCGTTCGGCGCTTTGCCGTGCCAGCCGGCCTGATCCTCCATGAAAGAAACGCCGTGACCCTTGTGGGTCTTCGCGATGATGACGGTCGGCTGACCCTTGCAGGCGCGCGCTTCGTCAAAGGCTGCGAAGATCTGTCCAAAATCATGGCCGTCGATCAGAATGGTATGGAAGCCGAACGCCTTGAATTTATCATCGATCGGCGCTACGTTCATCACGTCTTCATTTTTGCCGTCGATCTGCAGGCCGTTCCAGTCCACGATCGCGCAGAGGTTGTCCAGGTGATAATGAGCAGCAGCCATCGCTGCTTCCCAGACCAAGCCTTCCTGCAGTTCGCCGTCGCCAAGCAGCACATAAACTCTGCCGGACGCTTTGCCGGCGGCTTCGTCCATCTTGCCTGCCATTGCCATGCCGACAGCGACCGAAAACCCCTGACCTAAAGAACCGGTAGACATCTCGATGCCTGCCACCTTGTCGCGGTTTGGATGTCCTTGAAAGCGACTGCCCAGCTTGCGCAGGCTCATCATATCACTGGCCGGGAAATAGCCTCTCTCCGCCAGCGCCGCGTACTGCACCGGACCGGCATGCCCCTTGGACAGGATAAATTTGTCTCTGCCCTCCATCCTTGGGTCCTGCGGGTCGATGTGCATTTCTTTGAAATACAGCGCGGTCACGATATCCGCGGCCGAAAGCGATCCGCCCGGGTGTCCGGAGCCTGCCTTATGTACTGCTTTTACAATGTCCGTGCGGACCCGAGAAGCAATCTCCTCGTAGTGTTTGAAATCCATGTTTTTCCTCCGTAAAATATATTGTGACGGGGAAACTGCCGTTTGGCAGCTCCCCAAAATCATGAACAATGAAATGTCTCGCTGCATGCCTGCGCCGAAGCGCCGCTTTGTCAGTGATTCTGCGTCAGATCGGCGATGCCCAGACTGACGCTGAGCGCCTCGTCTACGACCGGCAGCTTCTCGCTGCCGAGACTTCCGATCCTTTCTTTCAGCCTTTGCTTGTCGATCGTTCTGAGCTGTTCCAAAAGAACGACCGAGTTTTTGCTGAGTCCGCCCTGTGTGGCCTGTAGTTCAACATGTGTCGGCAATTTTGCCTTCCCTGTCTGAGAAGTAACGGCTGCCACGATAATTGTCGGGCTGTATTTGTTTCCCACATCGTTCTGTACCACCAGTACAGGTCTTACTCCCCCTTGTTCAGAGCCTACCACAGGACTCAGATCCGCAAAATAAAGATCTCCTTTCTTTACGATCAAGTCCAACACTCCTCTCTCAAATCCTCTTTGGTGTTTTGGTTGTGTTTGAAACTTTTGTGGAAACTACATTGTTTTTCGTATGGTGTTTCGCGCAGATTGGCTCAAGAAAGCCTCCCGCCGCCGGTCTGATCGGCATTGCCCCCCCGAAAATCTCGCATGGTTTGGCTTTTGCTCGGCTGCCTTGAGACTAATCGCCCATGGCCAAGCTTTGCCGCTCGGCATGCGGCGCGCTATGCTTCGCAAATGAGCTTGATCGCATACGCCGTGTACTGCGCTAGATCTCCGGCTGTCACGCCGTATTCTCCAAGCTCCTGCGCAGCCAGATCCCCCGCGAGCCCATGGATATATACACCGCAGATCGCTGCGTTCCACGCGCTCATACGCTCTGAACCGCCCGCAGACTGCTCTGCCGTGTAAGCATCGTCATTTGTCGACGTGTTCAAGCAGGCAGATGCCGCACGCGCAGCGTCGTTTGGCGATGTGGCCTGAAGATCGGCATCGGTATTTCGCGTTGCGGCTTGCGGACTAGCATTGTCACAGCTGCCCGCGCTCTCGCTGTTTCGCATATGCGGTGCGGCTTGTTGCCGCTGACCCGCCAGCCCTGTGATGATGCCCGAAAGCACATCTCCGGAACCGCCGGTCGCCATGCCCGGGTTACCTGTAGTATTAGTATATGCCTGCATCCCCGGCGCGGCTACTATAGTGCCTGCCCCTTTCAAAACCACGATTGCCCCGGTCTTTGCCACCAGCGCATCCGCGATGCCCTGCCGCACCGCGCTGTCGTTGATATCCCATGGCGGTACACTTGCAGCTTGTCTGTCGGTCGCTCCGACCCGACCCTGCGGTCGGTTGGCTTTTGCGGCGGCTTGCCCGGCTGATGATGAGGTGCCGCGCACAATGTCTGCAAATGCGTCGCCTAAGAGCCGCTTGGCCTCTCCCATATGCGGTGTCAAAACCGTCCGCAGCGGAAACCGTTCCTGTCGCCGCAAAAGCAGTGAGAACAGATCTTGGTGCGCGATGATGTTCAAACCATCCGCGTCTATCAGCAAAGTTTTTTCGTATTCTTCCAAAAGTTTCGTAATCAATGTGATGCTTTCTTCCCCTTCTCCCAATCCGGGACCTGCGCAGATCGCATCATAGGCTGCGAAGTCCAGATTTGAAAGGTTACGTTCGACACAGGTCGCTTCCGGAACCCCAACCTGCACGATCGGAAATAGTACTTCGGGAATGGCCAGCCGGACCAGTCCGGCGCCGGCGCGCAACGCCGCCCGGGCCGCGAGGATCGCGGACCCGGTCATTCCCCATGACCCCGCCGCGATCAAGATCCGACCGCAATCGCCCTTATGTATTTCCTTTTTTCGCCTTCCGATTCTATTCTTGACCGTTTTTCTGGTTATCATACCATTCATGCAAAATTTTCCTCAAATATCTTTCTTTGACGTGCGCTCGACGATTTGGGTTTTCCATGCCGCCTCTTCCAAAAATTCAAAAATTTTCGAAAAAAGCCTAATATCCTGCGTGTTTTTTGCAATCCGTTGGATTTTTCGCCTTTACACATTCAAAAACGCAAGTTTTCTTCCTTGCTTTTACATTTTTCTTGCGTTTTTGCGTTCCGCTTATGGAATCACGCAACATCCGTTCAAAATTCGCAGTAATCTGCGGCTTTTTTCCGATTTCTTGTATTTTTGAGCGTATCTAGCCTCAAAATACAATTTCGTACTCGCACCTATACGCGGCTGTTTTCACGCATAGCCGATCCTGCTTTTTTCAGTGTCCAACTGCCGGCCACTCTTTTTTATCTATCTTTTCCTATCTATTATAAAAAAAAACACTGCAAACTGCAATGCTTTTCCGCAATTCTTCCACATGGTTCTTCAAAATGCGCATTCCGCTGTATTGGCAAAGTATAGGAAGTTTGCGAACAACGCGAACATAATATAAAATGTTTAAAAAAGCAAAAAACCATATTGACAAATATGTTGTTTGATGTTAGTGTTCACTCATAAACACATAGGTTCCATAGGCTTTACGAGCAGGAAAGAAATGCGATCATGTCATACCGTACGTTCGGTGCAGATCATCGCAGTGTTTTAAGTAAGGAGGAAGCAAATATGCCTTTAACAGGAACAGAATTACTAGACGTTTTGGCTTCGGAGATTGAATCCTCCACTGGCTGTACCGATCCCGGCAGCGTCTGTCTTGCAGTAGCCGCCGCCACAGAAGTGCTTGGTGCAAAGCCGGAAGAGATTCACGTACTGGTTAGTCCGAATCTATACAAGAACGGTGTCAGTGTCGGGATCCCCGGCACGGGTCGCGTTGGTCTTCCTTTAGCCGCCGCTTTAGGCGCGCTGCTGCATGACCCCGGCAGGGGACTGGCAATTCTGTCCGATGTGACGGATGCGGTTGTGCGGCAAGCGGAGCAGATTGTTTCCGACGACCGGGTGCACGTAGCCTATGGACAGGCACCGGATCCGCTCTATGTCAAGGCCACGGTTACACGGGGACAGGACAAAGCTTACGCCGTGATTATGGGGGACTATTCCCGCATTACGGAAGTCGTTCGCAACGGTGAAACGCTGATCCGGCGCTCTGTCGTCTCCAGCGCATCCGCCTATCCACTGAAGCAGTACACGGTAAAAAGTCTGTATGACTTGATCCTGTCCATGGAACCGGAGGCTTTCCGTTTTCTGTTGGAAAATGCACGGCGCAACAAGGACGCTGCCCTGCAAGATCTGCAAAGCTCGTCCTTACCGCTCGGTCGCCACTTTCAGCAGTGCATGACTCCGGATTTGACCGATTCGCTCGCAGTGTCTTCTGCCGTGCAGGCCTATACTGCCGCCGCAGGCGAAGCCCGTATGGGTGGTCTGAATGTAGCGATTATGGCGATTGCCGGAAGCGGTAACCATGGCATCACGAATTTTGTCGGTGTGTTGTCAGCGGCCGAGGCACTACACGCCACCGAAGAGCAAGTCATGACAGCATTAGCCATCAGTTCTACGCTTACCGTATACATCAAAGCTTATATCAAACGTATGACCGCCTTCTGCGGCTGTGGAGTGGCGGCAGCCACCGGCATGGCCGCCGCCGTGACTTGGCTTCTGGGCGGTAGCTACGAAGACTCCGTTCATGCCATGCAGACCGTTCTCGGTACCATCGGCGGCATGTTCTGCGACGGAGCCAAACTGTCCTGTGCCTACAAACTCAGCACGGCAGCATCTTTCGCCGTGCAGGCATCCTACCTTGCGTTGGATGGCTGTTACCTGCCGGAAGGGGTAGGTATCATCGCCCACACCATTGAGCAGACATTTGCCAATGTCGGTCGTCTCAATGACCCCGGTATGCTGGCAACTGATCGTGAGCTCGTGCAAATCATCGCCAAAAATCAGCAGTGCGCCGCGGCGCCTGTGCAGGAAACCGGAAAGGAGTAATCTATGATCATTTTGAAAGGGAGAGTGCTAGATGGAAATGGTCACCAGCCCATAGAAAGAGGAGCCGTTGTCCTGGATGGCAACCGGGTGCAGTTGGTATGCCGACAGAGCGAGCTGCCTGACTATCCCGAGGCCGATGTATACACGCTTCCGAACGCTACCATCATGCCAGGTCTCATTGATGCCCATGTCCATATGGGCTGGGGCAGCGCTACCTCCATGGATTGGATCAGTATGACCCCGCAGCTCAGCATGGCTCGGGCATTGCGCGACATGGCACAGCTGCGCCAGCAGGGCTACACCGCATTCCGCGATCTTGGCAGCGATGTGATTCTGCTGCGTCCGGCAGTGGAAGAAGGTCTGCTGGATGTACCGCGGATTTTTGGTGCCGGTCGCTTTCTCTCTCAGATCGGCGGTCACGGTGACGTATATCAGAAACTGTCGCTGGACGCGAGTCTGCAAGCCTATAGCCCCGGGTTCATCGTAAACGGCGTGGACGAGGTGCGCAAAGCCTGTCGCATCAACGCCCGCAACGGTGCAGATTTGATCAAGATCATGACCACCGGCGGCGTGTTTTCGCAAGGGGATAAGGCTACACCGCACAGCCACTTCAGCCAGGAGGAAATTCGAGCTGCCGTAGAGGAAGCCGAAAATATGGGTTCGTATGTCTCCACGCATGCCCAAGCGAACCGCGGCATCAAGCTGGCTCTGAAAAACGGTGTCAAGTGCATTGAGCACGGCTTTTATCTGGACGAGGAGTGTATTGAGCTCATGGTCAAAAACGATTCTTTCCTCGTTCCTACGCTTGCCATTATGCACGTATCCAAAACTTATTTCGACGGCAAGGATGGTGTACTGCCGTACCTGAAGGAAAAAACCGAAAAATCCTACGAGGCTCACTACCGCTCGTTGGAAATGGCGCGCCAAGCGCATGTAACCGTGGGTGTCGGCTGCGACTTTTTGGGAGATGCCGCTTTTGGCTGTCCCTACAGCGAAGCCACACTGGAGCTTGAGCGCCTGTGCGTAGCGGGCTATACCCCGCTTGAGGTCATCACGATGGCCACCAAAGTCAATGCCCGCCTGCTGCTGATGCAGGATCAGCTAGGCACCTTGGAACCGGGCAAGCTGGCCGATGTACTTCTGGTAGACGGCAGACCTGATGAGGATATCCGCGTCTTACGCCACAGTGATCATGTCAAGCTGGTCATTCAAAACGGTAAAATCGTGAAAAACGCCATGCCCACCGGGGCGTCCGGCGTGAAATAAATCGCATGAAGGAGGATAATTTTATGGACACTATTTTTTACAACGGCGTCATCCGAG
>ERZ808240.3747-NODE-3747-length-14367-cov-8.527250_pt1 | contig 14367 bp, 10 predicted proteins | sample MGYA00521084_ERZ808240 | MGnify/ENA primary metagenome ERZ808240 (study PRJEB31516, sample SAMN03275571) | gut metagenome | biome: mammalia-associated habitat; material: feces | host: Papio cynocephalus | place: Kenya | collected 2012-08-06 ... | reverse complement strand
TCGGTAAGAAATCGCTTTCAGAGCTTGATGATTTGCTCGAGAGTCTGAATCTGTCGTTTGGAACTGATATATCACAGTACAAATTAGATAAAGAATAAAACAAAATGAGACACAATAAGAAATTCAACCACTTAGGTCGTACTGCATCTCACCGTAGCGCCATGCTCGCTAACATGGCTATCTCTCTGATCATGCACAAAAGAATCACTACGACCCTCGCCAAGGCTAAGGCTTTGAAGATGTATGTAGAGCCGCTGATCACACGCTGCAAGGACGACAGCACAAACTCTCGTCGTGTAGTGTTCAGCTACCTGCAGAACAAGTACGCTCTGAAGGAGCTCTTCTCAGTTGTTGCTGAGAAGGTAGGCGACCGTCCCGGTGGCTACACTCGCGTCATCAAGCTTGGTACCCGTAAGGGCGACGCTGCTCAGGTGGCTTTCATCGAGCTCGTTGACTTCGACGAGAACATGGCTAAGACTGCTAAGGCTGCCAAGAAGACACGCCGTAGCCGCAAGTCTAATGCTGAAGCTGCTGCTACTGAGGCTCCTGCCACAGAGGCTACAGCAACAGAGGAGCCGAAGGCTGAATAATTCGATTTATCGACTTTATCTTAATATTAAGGCTGTCATCCGTAAGGGTGACAGCCTTTTTTTTGTTTTTTAATTGCTATACGGAGATGATTGTATATACTGATTTGTTTGGTTGATATTTAACTCAAGTTTCGTAAGTTTGCAACTTGCTCAACAGTATACAACATATGAGTAAACAAGGGAATATTGCTTTCTTGCTTATGTATTTTGCGAATCCGAGCGCAATGCGTGTTATTCAGCGGAATTGTTTTAGTGAAGCAATAATTCTTTTCTACAACTTATTCATGTTTTTCAACCACTTATTCCCCCCCCCGCAGGTTATGCCGGATAGCCATTTTCTGCGGTTGTTCAGTTGAAAAATATTAAATACTTTTGTGCAAGAATTTAGGAGCATATTCCGTAAGACTCGGGAGTGTGCTTTAATATTTTATACAGAGTCGTAACGTCAAAAAACCAAAATTTATGAAAAAGTTATTCTTCCTTCTCGGTGTCGCCCTCTCGATGGCCTCTTGCACAACTATCAAGAAGACTGCAACCACAGCCAATGTTCCCTCACAACTCATGACTTCTACAGTAGCCGACCTTGAGGTTTCGCCCGAACGTGTGTCTACCGAGTACATCACTACAGCCGAAGTGCGTCGTGGTGGCACTTCAAACGTTCTTCATGCAGCTGAACAGAAGCTCCTTGCCGAGAAGGCTCCCGGCTACGATCTCATTGTTGAGCCTGAGTACACAACCGAGAAGGTTAGCTATTTGATTTTCGGTTCGAAGATAACGAAGGTCAAGGTGAGCGGTCGTCCCGCTCGTTACAAGAACTTCCACTCACTCAACGACAGCGTGTGGTGCAATCCCACGTTCCGTGGCACCTACAATTCCAGTGTTGTGAAGTCGCGCAGTGGACTTTCTAAACTTTTTGGCAAATAAACTTCCTTGCTTATGAAGAAATATTGTTTAATGGCTTTGGCGCTCGCAGCCCTTTCCTCCTGCTCCACGATGACGCAGACGGGAAAGACGGCTAATGTTGAGTCGTCCATACTCAGCGCCACTGTTGCCGATCTCAAGGTTGGCGACCGCGTGACGGCAGAGCTTAATGTGGACAAGAGTCTTCGCCGTGGAGGCATGGCGAGCATCCGCCATGCCGTAGAGGCAGAAGCACTTGCGAAGGCAGGCAATGCCGACGTTCTGCTTGAGCCGCAGTATGTAGTGGAGAAGCATCGAGGTCTTTTCAGTTCAAAGGTTACGAAGATAGCAGTCAGCGGTCGTCCGGCTTTCTATAGCAATTTCCGCAATTTCAGCGACACGGTGTGGACAAATCCAACGTTCCGTGGATGTGTTGGTCGCAAGCTCGTGGCTGCCAAGCAGAGACGCAGTGTTGCTGCAGGCATCGCTCCCAAGGAGCAATCAGAATACGTGTCACGTCGAAGAGGTTTGACGGGCATTTTCAACGTCTCGGCAGGTTTCAGCCAACTTCATCAGTGGTATTGCTATGATGAAAGCTCTGAAGCTGACATTGGGGAGTCGCAGACATTTAATGCTGGCGTGCAGCTCAGCGTCGGTTGGCAATTCAATCCACGCTTCTTCTTAGGTGTCGGTGCGGGTGCCACGTACAATGGTGGCGACATTGACGATGTTTACGTGCCATGGTTTGTTCAGGGTCGCTATTACATGAGCAGTTCCAACCGTGCACCTTTTGTCGACCTCAAGGTGGGCAGCACGTTCCGTCATCCTGGATTCCACAGCGCCAAGCATCGTACCTTCGTGTCCCCGTCCTTGGGCTACACGTTTGGACGTTTTGAAGTGGCACTGCAGTATCAGTTGACTCGTGGAGAGGAAGACGATCGCAGCTATAATAAATACGACGGCTACCTTAACGAGAAACTCTACGTGCACAATGTAAACTTCACATTCGGCTTGCGCCTTTAGCAAGAGCGATTATTTATAATGTGCTGTACGGGGTGTGTCAAAGGCAATTGAATCATTTCTTTTGACACGCCCCTTCTTTATTCCCAAGTTTCCCAAAATTCTAAGCTTGAGTTACTTTTGTTTTCTAACATTTTAAAATAAGTTAAAACAATTAAATAATTGTCCTTGACTTGTATCAAAATCAAATTATTATCTATAATTTTGCACCCGTTTAGCGGAGGCGAAACCTTCGCAACTATCTGCTGCTCTAATGAAGACAAGACTTAACTCTCTGTCTTTCATTAATGTAAATGTGAAACAACTAAAACAACAAACTTTATAAATTATAGTAAATCTACTCTTTTACAACTATGGTAAAACATTTTCTGTCACGATTCTTTATGATTGTGGCGCTCCTCTGTTGCACTGTGTGGGGGGGCAAGGTATATGCTAAAATAGGTAAGATAACTCCTGTTTGTGACGGTTTTACAGCATCAAATGGTTTTGGAAATATCAAAGTTCCCATTGACTGGGCTACCCAGGAATTCCAGGTGACGGTTGACGTGTCGAAATGTAAATTCAATGAGGAAGAGGAAAAGCGTGAGAATGTGCTTTCTTTCGGTACAGCCCCGGGTAATACTGTTAACCAGATACATGTTGTATATACTTCCGATAACAAGATTGATGTTTATCTTGGTGTATTAAACAATAAGGATAAAGAAAAGTATAACGTAATAAGCTATACTATAAAGGAAAAAAAATTCACCTTTAGAATCTCAAAGGCTAAAGGTGCATTCATTGATGAAGATAATATAGATTTGTCTATTACGTCTGGTACTTTTAGCGCAAATCTTTCTGATTTTCTATTTGATAAAAACGATGTTTATATTGGTTCTACAGCAGGTTTGGAATTGGGCGGTATGACAGGTATAACCACCCTTGCCAGCAACGCTACCTATTCCGGCATACAGCTTGAGCAGATAGTAGCAGGAGAAGATGACCCGAAAGATGCTGCAATAAATTGCTCAGGTAGTTCCAATGTCGTGTACAACAGTTTTTGGGACAATTACAACCCTACAGAAAAGACCTCTGACTTGAAATACTCTAAAACAATTTCAATCGATTGGAACACACAGAAGTTGGTGGCTAAATTTAATGTCAAGAACTGTGGTAATGATGCAGATCATAGAGATAATGTGTTGTCTGTAGGTGAAGGCATTGACACGTGGGCTGACAACAAGGCTCATTGGCATTTCTATTATGCTGCACCCAAAAGCAGTAGCACTGGTACTGGCACTGGCACTGGCACTGGTTCAACAACGCGTAGCGGCTCTCTTGAGTATGTGTTTTTTGACAAGAACAACAAGTCTGTGAGTAGACAAAAACTGACATCAGGCTTCACTTCAGATGAGCTTACGATAGAGATTTCAAAGAAGGATGGCATGAAGATTAATGGCACATCTTACGACAGCGGTCTTTCTGAAGATGAGATAGCCACGAAATATGCTGACCTTTGGAACATGTCCGATATTGAGGTTGGCTCAACACAGGGCGATGGCCGCAACCATGGCACCATCGACTACGTGAGAATCGTTGGCGTCGACGACGCAACGACCTCCGGTAATGTCCTCTCCCAGACCAATGTCAACTCATTCAGCAGTCAGGAGAATGTGATTGTCCAACTCGACCGTGAATTGAGCAACCAATGGTGGAACACGTTCTGCGTGCCGTTCGACATCGACGCCGACCTCGTAAAGTCTACATTCGGCGACGGAGTAAAGCTTCGCACCTTCGACAAGGCTGAAGGCACAATAATTAAATTCAAGGCAGTAACCGACGGCATCAAGGCAGGACAGCCTTACCTCCTCAAGCCAGAGGAAACCGTCGAGAAGCCAACCTTCTCCGGCGTCAACCTCGTTGCCCCCGCCACAACGGGCGGAAATCCAGATGCAGTGATGAACGAAGGCTATGGAATGCAGGGCACCTACGGCTACACAGAGATGAGCACAGACAAGACCAACCTCTTCCTCGGCGACGGCGACCGCTTCTTCTATCCCGACGAATCAGAAGGTTCCAATGTCATCTATGGTATGCGTGCCTTCTTCATCGTGCCCGCAGGCACTAAAGTGTCCGCCCTCAAGGCGCTTGTCGACGACGAGACGACATCCATCGACGCCATTGACGGAGCCAATAAGCAGGATGTCGACGTTCCCGTCTACAACCTTCAGGGTCAGCGCGTAGGCAACACGCTCCTCGGCTTGCGCCCTGGCATCTACGTGCAGAACGGCAAGAAAGTGGTGGTGAAGTAAAGAAACGCTTCCCCCTCAGTATTAACTAACAACGAAAAAATCTTCAATAAAGAAAAATGAAACTAAAGAAATACAACACCCCCGACATAGAGATAATGGAAATGACAACAGTGTCGATGATAGCAGGAAGCGGAGACGGCTTATACTCAGACGGAACAGAAGGCAACACTGGTGGTCCCTCCGGCGGTAATGGTCTAAAAGCCCACATCGCTTCCCGCCAGTATTTCGACGGTTGGGATCTCGACGACGCCGATGAGGAATAAGCGAGCGGCTTACTCCCATACTCCGAATAAGGAGTGACGATTCCACATCCACCGGAAGAAAACGACAAAGTCATTAATTTGGACTCATCCGGAATATGGAGTTATGAAATAATAGGAAGACCCTGCCGTTCAAGCGGAGAATGTATTTTTATCCGTGGCGGAGTTCTCCGTCAATCTCATGCCAACTACTTGCATTATTATAGTAGCTCAGCGCTCTGTAAAGGCAAAAGCATAGAAATTCAGAAGCTTTTGCCCTTGCAGGGCGCTTTTGGTTGCAATCGTTATTAGAGTGTGTGTCAAAACTCATAAATTGGAATTATCCGTGGCGGAGTTCTCCGGCCTCCGCAGCAAGCGATAATTACTAATATGTTGATATTTAATCAATTGCGTATAATGGGTGCTGCGGAGGCCGGAGACCTCCGCCACGGATAAAGTTGCAAATTTGCCTTTTGACACACACTCCTATGAGATTATTGCCCCTTCTTGCTAAGGCAAAAGCCTCTCATAGCCAATTTCTGAATTATCTATTGTTGTGCGCCATTTGGCGTTGTAGGGAAACCGCTGCTTCTGTGAAGATAGGCGTAAATTGCGTAATAAAGGATTAAATGTTGGCAAATTAAGAATAATTTGACCATATCAATTGCCAGTTGCAAATAATCTGTGTAATTTTGCAGTCATAATGTTAAAGACAACAATACACAATCATGGATAATACCTCTTCCCGCTTTAGGAAGAGCAGGCTCATGGCGTGTCTGTTCTCCCTTTTGGCTTTGTTTCTTGTCCTCCCTGCCAACGCGCAGCGCGTGTCTGTGAAGACCAATGCCCTCTATTGGGCAGTGTGTGCGCCCAATGCCGGCTTGGAGTTTCGCATCAATCGCCATACAACGCTCAATCTCGAAGCCGCCTTCCAGCGCTTCGACCACGGCAAGTACGACACGCGTGCCCTTGTCTTCACCCCAGAGGCACGCTATTGGTTCTCTGCCCGTCCGCAGGCAGGACATTTTGTCGGCGTCACAGCCCTCGCCGCCAACTACGACATAACCGTCGGCTCCCGCCGCCACAACGGCGACGCTTTCGGCGGCGGCGTCACGTACGGCTACTCCTTCGTCCTCGGACGCCACTGGAGTCTTGAAACCACCGTCGGCGTCGGCGCACTCTATCGCCACGAGAAAGACTCGCGCGACGGCAACGAGCCCTCGCAGCCCAATGTCAGTAAAGTTAATTTCGCGCCGCTTAAGGCAGGCGTGACGTTTGTATATATTATAAGGTAAAGAGATATGTTTTTAAGATACAATTCATTCGGTGGACGGGAGTCCGCCGCTTCCCGCGTAACACTTCTTCTCTTGCTCATTCTTCTCCCCGTTTTCGCTCTCGCGCAAGACATCGTGCGCCTCACGGGTCGTGTCGTGTCGAAGCAGAGCGGTGAGCCGCTCATCGGCGTCAACATCAGCGATGCCCAACTGCGCCGTGCCCTCGCCGTCACCGACGAAGACGGACGATTCGCCCTCGACACTCACGTCGGCACCACGCTGAAGTTCTCCATGGTGGGCGCGAAGCCCGAAACCATTAAAGTAAAGAACGGCAAGTACATCGAGGTGAAGCTCAATGAGGAAGATATCTCCCTTGGCGAGATAGTCGTGTCCACGAAGCGCATCACCGACAAGATTATGCCCGAGCCCACCGACATTGAGATAAAAGGCAACTACTTTTATGTCCGCACGCGCGTCCGTGTGCCGCGTGAGATGTTCTCCCACGACACGCGCCTCGTCGTGCAGCCCGTGCTCAACAATGCCACGCGTGGCGAACTGAGCCTCATGCGCCCGATGGTCTACGACGCGCGCGAGTACCATCAGACGCAGGATCGTCTCTACACCTTCGACATGAACGACAGCATACAGGGCGACCCCCTCGCACGCTACATCACCGTCAAGAGTCCCTCCACCAAGGAGGCAGGCCGCACCAACGACATCATAGGCTATTCCGACTCCATCTACGTCACCAACGTTCGCGACGAATACTCCTGCGATGTCTACATGGCGATAGAAAACTACAACCGCATCCTCTATCGTGACACAACCATCATTGCCCGCGGCACCGTCAACCCCCTGCGCTGGCTCGACTATTCCTTTGCTGCCCGTCAGCTCAATGATTCCTCCTACTATCCGCAGCCGGAGAAGCAGCTCCGCGACACCCATGGTGAGATCGACCTGCGCTTCCCCATCGGCAAGGCACGCTTCGACACGTCCAACCCCCACAACGCTGCTGAGATAGCCCACCTTGGCGAGCAGGCAGACGCCGTCGGCAAGACGAAGGACGCCACGCTTCAGTCGCTTAGTCTGGAAGGCGTGTCGTCGCCAGACGGTCGCTACTCTCGCAACGCCACTCTCGCCCGTCAGCGTATGGACTTCGCCCTCGGCTACATCCGCAGTCATCTGCCCTCCGACCTCACGAAGAACATGCAGTTCACGTCGAAGTCCTCCGTCGCCACGTGGAGCGATGTCGTCGCTCTCCTGCGCCGCGACTCCCTCAATGCCGAGGCCGACCGCATGCAGCAGATCATCGACCGCAATTCCTCTGCCGACCGCCAGGGCGCGCTCATGCGCACGCTGCCCTTCTACACAAGTGTGCTGGAGAAGAAATATCTGCCGCAGCTCCGCCACGTGAGCTACACGCTCAACTATTCCATCTTCCGCCAGCTGACGCTCGACGAGATACGCCAGCTCTATGCCTCCGACCCGCGCCAGCTCTCGCGCTTCGAATATTTCCAGCTCTATCGCGGCGAGACTGACCCCGCTGCCCGTGAGAAAGAGCTTCGCCACGCCGTCGAGCAATATCCGTCGTTCCTCTGCGCTGCCAACGACCTCGCCGCGCAGCTCATCAACGACCACCATTCCGATCCTGCCCTCCTGCGTCCTTTCGCAGGAGCGAAGGCTCCCACCGTTGTCAATGCCAATCAGATGATAGCCCTGCTCGACGCCGGGCAGTACACAGCCGCCGACTCCCTTGAGTCTTACGTGGGCAACGGCGACGACACGCGCCTTCTGCGTGCAGTCAACGGAGTGCTCAACGGCCGCTACGCCGACAATTTCGACATCGTGGCGTCCACCGGCACACGCAATCGCCTCCTCATGCTCCTTGCTCTCAAGCGCAATGACGAGGCTCTCGCTCTCAGCCGCCAGTTGCCCGACGGCGAGGCGCTCACCCATTATCTGCGCGCCATCTGTCTCAATCGCAAGGACGACGCCGTAGGCGCCTACGACGAGTTGAAGCGCTCGTTCGAGATGGATCCCTCGCTGAAGAACGTGGCAAAGATAGACGGCGACGTCTGCGATTTGCTTATGGAGCATAAGAACAAGTAAAAAGGATAACGACTATGAAGAATACCTTATTATATATATCCCTCATGCTTCTCTCCCTGGGCGTCTGCATGCCAGCCGACGCGCAGGTGGAGGGCAGTGCGCTCAACTATCTGTTGCAGCGTCCGCGTGTGGCAAAGAAATATAAGCAGAAGCAAGCCTTCGACCATCTCTTCCTGGATGCCGGAGCAGGCTTCGACATCATGGGCCGCCGCCATCCGCAACTCGGCTTCAGCAGTATGCTCACCGTTGGCGACTGGCTGACGCCGGAGCACGGCGTCCGACTCTCCTTTGGCACAGGCTCCTTCCGCACGTCGGGCGTGCGCGCATGGTATGGCTCGCTTGGCGTCGACTACATGCTCAACATCACCGCCCTCGCACAGCGCGGCACCTACTATTCGCCGCGTCCCTTCGAGGTGTATGGCATTGCGGGCATCGACCTCGCAGCCTCTCATCATTCCGCCACCACCAACTACGGCATCGGCGGCCATGTTGCCCTGCGCGGCCAACTCGCCCTCTCGCCCCACACGTATTTCTATGTTGAGCCGCGCTTCTCGCTCGTCGAGGATCAGCTCTCCTTCGTGCCCACATGGCATGGCTATCGTCCATTGGGCACCGTCCTCCTTGGTTTCGGCTATCGCCTGCCGGAGCAGCGCCTGCGCTTCGCCGACCCCTACCGCCGCCAGCACAGCTTCGCCGACGGCATCTTCGTTGGAGCCCTCGCCGGACCGACGTCGCTGCTCAGCCGCAACTCGTCAACATGGCTCGACCATATCGGCGTGCGCACCGTGGCAACCCTCGGCAAATGGTTCGACCCCTACAACGCCGTGCGCCTCTCCCTTGCCGCCACGACAGCGCGTCCCGACGGGATGCACCGCGTGAAGGGCGTGGGTGCGCAGCTCGACTATATGGTGAATCTCCACAACGCCTTTGGCGGCGTCAATCCCGACCGCCGCTTCTGGCTCGACGGCGTGTTGGGCTTCAGCCTTAACCGCACAGCCGACGACCAGCATCAGCGCCGCAACAGTTGGGGCTTCGGTGGAGGTCTGCAGGCCAATGTGCGCCTCTCGCGCGACATCAACTTCGTTGTGGAGCCGCGTGTCGACCTCTATGGCTCGAAGTTTATCCCCCGCTTCAACACCTTCCGCCAGTATGACGTGGCAGCCTCCGTGCTTGCCGGACTCGTCTACACCTATCACGACAGCTATTCGCTCAGTCGCCGCAGCAGTGGCGAGCATGGCGTGCGCCGTGCCTCCTTCTCCATAGCAGGCGGCGTGGCAGCACCAGCCAATAAGCTCAATAAGAGTAAGTACTACATGCCGTCGTTCGCCCTCGGCTACACGACATGGAGCTCGGCAGCCCAGGGCGCACGCCTCAGTCTCAACGGCGACTTGCGCGGCCTTGCCGACGGCACGCGCTATGGCAAGATGTCGTTGGGCGTCGACTGGCTCGTTGACCTCTCTGCGCTCACCTACGGCACTTCTGCCTCTCCGCTCCTTTCCTTCCGCACCGTGGCAGGCTTCGCCCTCGGCGCCGAATATAGCGACCGCCGCAGCTACTTCGCGCCCGACGTACACGCCGGAGCACAGGCACGCCTGCGCCTCTCGTCCAATGTCGGAGTGTTCGCCGAACCGCAGTTGGCTTACAACATGTCGAAGCGTCTTGAAGGACAGCGATGGGGTAGGGTGACGCCGCGTATGCTCGTCGGCATCGACTACACGATGCAGCGCCAGCGTTCCGCCAATAGCTGCGACGCGCCCGAGAAGAAGCATTTCGTGAGCATCTCGGCAGGTATGGGCGTCTACACGGGCAACTTCGGAGAGGTGCAGCGTAGCGACAAGTATGTCTATTCCGTCAACGTCTCCTACGGTCAGTGGCTTAACGGTCTGCATGGCTTCTACGCCTCTGCCGCCAACAACTTCGTGACGCGCCAGTCCGACCAAACGGATAATCTCACTACCGTCACGGCAGGCTACATGCTCAATCTCAAGTCGGCAGTCAGCGGAGAGTCGTCCGACGACGATGTGCTGCAAATCACGGGTAAGCTCGGTGCCACGCTCGGCATCAACAGCGGCGACGGCCACAGCGTGCGTCTCGCTCCCGGCATCAATGCCGCCATGCAGGCAGGCTTCCGCGTCAGTCCCGCGGTGGAGCTCTTCGTGGAGCCGTCCGCCACGGTGTTCACGAAGCATATCGAGCCGCGCACGGGTAGACATCCGGCTGAGGGCGAACTGAAAGTCAGCGTCGGCACGAAGTTCAACTTCTGATACTCGCCAAATGTAATTTTGGTTGGTTAATCTGTAATATGTTTATGCCTTGTATGGAAGAAAAACAATAATTTTGCACTGTACATAAAAAAAGACAATAGACAATATTATATGCTACTGGAAAAGATTTCTTCGCCATCCGACATCAAGCAGATGTCAATGGCACAGCTCAGCGACCTCGCCGGCGAGATACGCCACGGCATTTTGCTTCGCGACTCCCTCCACGGTGGTCACGTAGGTCCCAATCTCGGCTTCGTCGAGGCCACCATCGCCCTGCACTATGTCTTCAACGCTCCAGATGACAAGTTCGTCTTCGACGTTTCCCATCAAATCTATCCCCACAAGATGCTCACGGGTCGTGCCTTCGGCTTCATCGACCCTACGCGCTTCAATGAGATATCGGGCTACTCCTCGCCCCTTGAGTCGCCCACCTACGACAACTTCGAGATTGGCCACACCTCCACCTCCGTGGCTCTCGCCACTGGTCTTCAGAAGGGCCGCGACATCCTCGGCGGCAAGGAGAACATCGTCGTCGTCATCGGCGACGGCTCGCTGAGTGGCGGCGAGGCGTTTGAGGGCCTCGACATGGCAGCCGAGCTTGGCACTAACATCATCATCATCGTCAACGACAACGAGATGTCCATCGCCGAGAACCACGGCGGTCTCTATGCCAACCTCAAGCTCCTGCGCGACACTAACGGCACTGCCGAGCTCAATTTCTTCCGCGCCCTCGGCTTCGACTATCATTACGTGGCTGAAGGCAACGACCTCCAGACGCTCATCGACGCCTTCCGCAAGGTGAAGGACACTCCGCGCCCAACCGTCCTCCACGTCCACACAGAGAAGGGCCATGGCTATCAGCCTGCCATCGACAACAAGGAGGCATGGCATTGGAACATGCCGTTCGACATCAAGACCGGCAAGTCCACTGTCACGGCAATGGGGGAGAGTGCCGCTGCCATCCTCGGCGACCATCTGCGCTCGCTCATGAAGCGCGACGAGAAGCTCGTCTGCATCTCTGCCGCTGTGCCGGGATGTATCGGTTTCGGTCCCGACCAGCGCCGCGCCGCCGGCGCCCACCATCAGGATGTGGGCATCGCAGAGGAAGAGGCTGTTGCCATGGCTTCCGGCATGGCGAAGCGTGGCGCCCATCCCGTCTTCTCCACCTATGCCACTTTCATCCAGCGCACCTACGACCAGATTGCCCAGGATCTCTGCGTCAATGGCAATCCGGCTGTCATCAACGTCGTTGGCTCGTCCATCTTCGGCATGAACGACTTCACGCACATCTGCTTCTTCGACATCCCGATGCTCTCACATATCCCCAATCTCGTCTATCTCGCCCCGACCACGGTCGAGGAGATGATTGCCATGGAGGACTGGGCGATACGCCAGGATAAGTATTCCGTGGCTCTGCGCGTGCCGGAGGGTGAGGTGCTCCATAGCGACGAGGCTTACCCCACTGACTATTCCGACCTCAACCGCTACTGCGTTGCCCATCGCGGACAGCGCGTCGCCATCCTCGGCGTCGGCTCGTTCTTCGGAAAGGCGCAGCGCGTCGCCCGTCTGCTTGCCGACAAGGGCATCGACGCCACACTCATCAATCCGCGCTTCGTCAGCGGCACTGACGAGCAGCTCCTCACCAGTCTGCTTGCCGACCATCAGCTTGTGGTGACTCTTGAGGACGGATGTGTTGACGGTGGCTTCGGCGACCGCATAGCACGCTTCTATGGTCCGACAGCCATGAAGACGCTCTGCTTCGGTGTGCGCAAGGCTCTCTACGACCGCTATGACGTCAACGAGCTGATGCGCGACAACGAACTGCTCGACGAGCAGATTGCCGCCCGCATAGAAGCTACTCTCTGACCTTTAATAACTGGTAGAGGGGACGCCCTCAATATAACTGGGAGAGGGGGCGCCCTCAATATAACTGGGAGAGGAAACGCCCTCAATATAACTGGGAGAGGGGGCGCCCTCAATATAACTGGGAGAGGGGGCGCCCTCGCCCCCGACCTAAATATTAGTCACGTATTTGTTTCGTGAAGGGTTGTCGGGGGCGAGGGCGCCCCCTCTCCCAGTTATGTTTCGTGAAGGGTTGTCGGGGGCGAGGGCGCCCCCTCTCCCAGTTATTTTTGTGAAGGATTGTCGGGGGCGGGGGCGCCCCCTCTCCCAGTTATTTTTGTGAAGGATTGTCGGGGGCGGGGGCGCCCCCTCTCCCAGTTATTTTTGTGAAGGATTGTCGGGGGCGAGGGCGCCCCCTCTCCCAGTTATTTTTGTGAAGGATTGTCGGGGGCGAGGGCGCCCCCTCTCCCAGTTATGTTCGTGAAGGGTTGTCGGGGGCGGGGGCGCCCCCTCTCCCAGTTATTACTCTATTGGCGCCACTCCGCCGCTTTGTTAAGATTTTTCTTCTTTTTCTTTGCCGTTTCCCGAAAAATGCGCAATTTTGTATTACGTTTCATGACAAACGTGGACATAACAAACAATATTATATATTTTTTTCTATGCGCAAAGTAATAGGCATCGGCGAGACGGTGCTCGACATCATTTTCAAGAATAACAAACCCGTGGAGGCTGTGCCTGGTGGCTCCACATTCAACGCCATCGTGTCCCTCGGTCGTGCGGGTGCCGACGTGGCGTTCATCTCCGAGACCGGCAACGACCGCGTGGGCGACTACGTGCGCCGCTTCCTCACCCAAAACCACGTTGACACCAATTCCGTCACCGTCTACCCCGAGTCGAAGTCGCCCATCTCCCTCGCCTTCCTCGACGACGACAACAACGCCGATTACATCTTCTACCGCGATCAGAATCCCGATCACGTTGACTTCTCCTATCCTGAGATAAACGCCGACGACATCATTCTCTTCGGCTCTTTCTATGCCGTCAATCCGGCGAGCCGTCCCCAGGTGGCTGGTCTGCTCGACTATGCTCGCCAGCGCGGAGCCATCATCTACTATGACGTCAACTACCGCCCTGCCCATCGTGGCGATGTGATGAAGATAACACCCAATCTCATCGACAATCTCGACTTCGCCGACATCGTGCGCGGCTCACGCGACGATTTCGAAGTGCTCTACAAGAAAGACTCCGCCGAGCGCGTCTACCGTGCCGAGACCTCTTTCTATTGCAAGCGCCTCGTCTACACCGATGGCGCCCGTCCCGTGACGGTGCTCTCCGACGGAGGTTTCGAGAAGTCGTATTCAGTCTCCTCCGTTCAGACTGTCAGCACCATCGGTGCCGGCGACAACTTCAATGCCGGACTCGTTTATGGACTCCTGCGCTATGGCATCCGCCGCTCCGACATCGAGAGCGGTCTCTCCGAAGAGCAGTGGGACAAGCTCATCGCCTGCGCCACGGAGTTCTCCGCCGACTGCTGTCGCGACATCTACAATTACGTGTCGGAGGACTTCGGCAAGCGCGTTGCGTCATTTCTGAAATAAGCGCAGACGCAACGTCAGGGCGCACGTTTAACTGGGAGAGGGGACGCCCTCGTCCCCGACCAACGAAGTAGCGTATTTGCTTCGTGAGGAGTTGTCGGGGGCGGGGGCGCCCCCTCTCCCAGTTATGCTTCGTGAGGAGTTGTCGGGGGCGAGGGCGCCCCCTCTCCCAGTTATGCTTCGTGAAAAGTTGTCGGGGGCGGGGGCGCCCCCTCTCCCAGTTATGCTTCGTGAGGAGTTGTC
>ERZ808240.3745-NODE-3745-length-14380-cov-3.343805_pt1 | contig 14380 bp, 12 predicted proteins | sample MGYA00521084_ERZ808240 | MGnify/ENA primary metagenome ERZ808240 (study PRJEB31516, sample SAMN03275571) | gut metagenome | biome: mammalia-associated habitat; material: feces | host: Papio cynocephalus | place: Kenya | collected 2012-08-06 ... | reverse complement strand
CTACTGCGGAAAGATCCGGTATCCGATGAACGGCGAGCGGATCGCGTTTGATTATATTCAGAACGAAACGTAAGAATGTTTTACAGAAACATGCGCATGGAAGAGAACTGCCTCTTCCATGCACATGTAATAGATACTCTCTACTGAATCGGCATACTCAATTTATTCGAAGCCTTCATCATCCACATGAGTGAGAAAAGGACATCGCTCTTCAGAACAGACACCTGCCGCACCATCCTTCGCGAGATTGCCCTGGTAGCTGCAGGTGTGTTCACCTCCATGTGCGTTATAGAAGTCAATTTCCCAGAAATAGTATTTGCAGGCGTGCCTCAGATTGCCCATTGTAATCTCCATGCTTTAACCTCCTCCCAGCAGCATCAGTGAAATATTCAGCTGGTCACCTTCTTTTAATATATAATCCAGCTTATCCGTCATATTTTCACCATTGCAGTTTACAAAGCAACCGCTATCCTTATTATCCAGCAGATTATCCTCCATAAAATGCATAATGAATTCTTTTAAGGTAGTACCTGGACGGATTTCTGGATCGGTTTCTTCATCCATGAATTTCACATGAATCTTGAATTCGCCATGCCATCCCATTGATTCCTTCTTTCTTCCTGACAGAGAAACGCCAGGATACAATGCTTTTTTGCCAGCTAAAGGCATGAAAAGTGCCTAAATAGATGCTTTCATTATCCATCGAAACAGTGCATTTAGCAAGAAAAATAGTGTAAACGTTTGACCTAATTTTTAAAATGCGCTATATACTAAACTTAGGTAAATGAGGTAAAGAATGCTTGCTTTGCATATGGATTTCGGTTTCTTCACATCGATATTTAGGATTTTCTGAAAGAAAGGAATTCTTATGAATGATCGTTATTCTAGGCAGGAACGTTTTTATGGAATCGGACCAGAAGGGCAGAAAAAAATCAGCGGTGCTAGAGTGGCGATTCTTGGTCTTGGAGCACTCGGAACCGTGATTGCAGATGAACTCGCAAGAGCAGGCGTCGGCTTTTTGCGGCTGATTGACCGGGACTTTGTAGAACTTCATAACCTGCAACGACAGATGCTGTATGACGAAGAGGATGCTCGTTGGCATCGACTGAAGGCAGAGGCCTGCCGTCTTCATCTGCAGAAAATTAACTCAGAAATTCAAATCGAGACACGGCCCGTGGACTTCCATTATGATAATGCAGAGAGTCTGGTTCGAGATGTAGACCTCGTCATCGACGGTACAGATAATCTGGAAACCCGTTATCTACTGAATGAGGTGTGTGTGAAGCTGGAGAAGCCATGGATCTATGGTGGGGCAGTAGAAGCACAGGGAATGACCATGAACTTTTTGCCAGGTGGTCCTTGCTTCTCTTGCGTTACAGGAGTCACGGAAGCCTCAATCAATACCGGGACAGCGAAAACCTGTAGTACCGTGGGCGTTTTATCTGCTACGACTGCTATTGTTGCCTCACTGGAGGTGAAGGAAGCACTTAAAATTCTGGTGGATGAAAGTACCATTGAACATGGACTGACTACCTTTGACTTATGGAAGAATTCATTCCGTGTTTTTCATCCAATCAAAAAGGAAGACTGTCCAATCTGCCAGAAAAAACAGTTTCATTACCTCGGGCATGTGACGGGACTTCGTGCTTCTCATCTGTGCGGAGAGGATTCAATTCAGATTCTGCCGGAAAAGCATAGCCGGATTTCATTTGACCGTTTGGAGGAAAAACTGTCAGCACTTGGAAAGATACAAAAAAACAGATACTATTTGACATTTGAAAGCAAGGATGCATCCTTTCAGGTTTTTTATGATGGCCGTGCAATCATTTTACACACTTCATCGGAAGCAAGGGCAAAGGCCATTTATTCTGAATATATTGGATCCTAAAAGAGGAAATACAGGATGGAAAAGAAGGATAAAGATGATACCAAAAAGAGAATTTTAAAAACAGCAATTAAATTATTTGCAGAATACGGATATGCGGGTACCTCTACGCGGATGATTGCGACGGCAGCAGATGTCAATCTGTCTGCAATTTCTTTCCACTATAATGGGAAGGAAGGATTGTACCAGGAAACACTCAGATTTCTGGGAGATAGGGTTCGAAATTATTATGACATAGTTTATCATAAGGTAGAGAAAGACTTTGAAGAGGAGACGATGACAAGGGAAAAAGCCTATGCGTATATAGAAGATATCATTGATCTCCAATTGAAAGCGGCCTTTTCCAGCCGTGATCGCAGTACAGTGAACATGGTCTGGCAGGAGGATCGAGGACCTGCTGGAGAGAATCCTCTGGCAAGCATCCTTTTTACCGAGGTTGAAAGTGTGATGGCGCAGCTTCTGAAATTTCTGGCACCGAAGCTGAATCTTGAGGAAGCATTTATTGTAAGCCGACATATTAATGGCAGTATTATTTCCTTCGGTGAGCATCAGCATCTGGTAGCACCGTATATTTCGAAAAACACAACGACTAGCTCTGTAAGGGAGTGGATTCCGAACTTAATTAAGAACAATTGCCTCATGATTGTTCATGGACTGATGGATGGTGCCATTTATGTGAGATGAGTGTACCATAAAGATCGATGGGAGGCACAAGCCTTCGAGCCGTTGCCCAACAGAATATAATTCATAATTGCTTAAAAGCCTGCTACAGGAAATGCTTTTCCTATGTGGCAGGTTTTTTTATTTTCCAAAATAGTGGAAGTAGGAGCATCTCCTCTAAAATCTCCAAAATATATCCAAAATCAGGATGAACAAAAGTAAATCCTAGCGCAATACTATACAATAGTGTACAAAAAGTTCAGCTTAACTTATATAAAAATACGATCAATATCAACAATTTAAAGGTCGAATAGTTGTGCAATGCGAATATTTTAATTATGCTAAACGCTTTTACACATGTGCAATATTGACAATATCAAGCTCTATCGTTAAAATAAAATCAAATCAAACGAACGACCTAAACGAACGTCCTAATAGTATGATTAAAACGTTCGAAATAAGACAAGTCAAAATGAAACAAAGGAGGTTCAGAAAGAATGAAAAAGGATTTTGTAACTCTGACAGTAAACAAACGTGAGTATACGTTTTCTGTCGGCACAGCCTTCGGACAGCTTCCACCATCCGAAACACTCGTAGATACATTACGAAACCGTTTAGGATTAACCGGTACAAAATCGTCTTGTAACGAGGGTGCCTGTGGCTGTTGCACCGTAATCAAGGACACATACGCTGTGGCGTCTTGTATGACGCTGACGGTGGACTGCGATGGCAGTGAGATTATTACCATTGAAGGCCTTGAGGATCCAGAAAAGGGTCTGGACCCGATTCAGCAGGCCTTTATTGATGAGTATTCCTTCCAGTGTGGGTATTGCACACCGGGCATTATTATGTCAGCAAAGGCACTCTTTATGCATAACCCGCATCCGACACCAGAAGACATTCAGGAAGCACTTTCTGGCAATTTCTGCCGATGCATCAGCCACTATACTGTCCTGAGAGCATTAAATAAGGTCGCAGGCAATGAGGATGCAGAGCTCTCAGAGATGCATAGAGCTGCGGATGATATTCCAGTAGAGGATCGTATCCCTGTTCGTGAGAATAAGCATCCGTACAATCCGTCAACATGGCAGGCATCCAATGAGCATTCATTAGCAGATTAAGGAGGGACATCAGAATGAGTGCAGCAGATAAAAAAATGAATTATCGTGATGTTGTTCAGCCGAACTATCGTCATGTTGGTAAATATACACCAAGAATTGATGCAAAGGACATCGTTACAGGACATGCGACTTATCTGGATGATTACAATGTACCAGGTCAGCTGTACGGTAAAACTCTGCGTTCACCATACCCGCATGCAAAAATTCTTTCCATTGATACATCAAAAGCCGAAGCATATCCAGGTGTACGGGCGGTCGTAACCTATAAGAATGCCCCTGAGCAGTGGGGCCTGGGACTTCCTGTACATAGACATCTTTTGGAAGATGAGGTCTGGTGTGTGGGTGATGTAGTCGCGCTGGTTGCAGCAGATACCGTTGAAATTGCAGAGGAAGCACTGGATCTGATTGAAGTAGAGTATAAGAAGCTTCCAGCGGTGTTTAATGCAGAAGATGCATTGAAGCCAGGCGCACCGCAGCTGTATAAGCGATTCCCAGGAAACCATGTTGACAATGGTATTAAGTATTTCCAGCCGGATGGTCCATGGTGGCAGATTCGTCGTGGTGATCCGGAGAAGGCATTTGAAGAGTGTGCGTATGTTGCTGAGGATCGTGTAGAATTTGACAAGATGCCATCCCCTGCAGCACCAGAGACGCCGTCCGCCATTGCAAAGTGGACAGGCGGTGAGAATTATACGCTTTGGGCATCCTCTCAGTCTTCACACATTCTGAAGCTGATGGCAGAGGGACGTATCGATCACTCGAACTTCGACGTTCGCACCTTCAATGTCGGCGGATCTTATGGTAATAAGCAGTCTCTGATGACCACGGTGCTTTCTGCATGTATGCTGTCCCGTGTAACGAGCAAGCCGGTAAAGGTTGTGATGACGAAGGAGGAGCAGCTGACCTGCTACGAAGTTCGTCTTGGTTCGATTATGAATGCGAAAATTGGTATCACAAAAGATGGTATCGTCAATGCCATCAAGGGAAAATGGCTGGTTGACACGGGATCCATTGCAGACTCTATTCAGGGCCAGGTAGGTGTAGGACTTGGTGAAGCACAGCTTGTATGTGCGAAGTGTGCAAACTGGGACATGGATTCTGAAATTGCCGTTACGAACCGTCAGGCAGCAGGCATTGTTCGTGGCTATGGTGGACAGGAGCTGAACAGCTGTCTCGAGCGTCTGATGGCCACGGCAATGAAGGAAGGCAATCTGAATCCGCTGGATGTCTTCAAGAAAAACTATGTAGCACCTGGAGATCGTTTCCAGTGGCGTGATGGCCGTTGGTGGCAGTCCAGATCCTCCATGTTTTTCCCAGAGGCGATGCAGGGCGCTGCAGACCGTTTCGACTGGGACAAGAAATGGGTAGGATGGAATAAGCCATACTGGGTAAGCCCGGATGGCAAGAAGGCACGAGGCGTCGGCATGGGCGTCATCGGAAATGCAGATATCAACGAGGATAATACAGAGTGTATCTGCCGTATTATTCCGGATCTTGTCGGAAAGCCAAGAGCATCGAAGACCGTCATTGAGATGGATGTTACAGAGTCTGGTATGGGTACTCGGTCGAATGTGGTAAAGCAGGTAGCGGAAATTCTGAATGTACCAGTGGATACCGTGTATATTACTGACCCAGGCTCCAAGTACAACCCTTCAAACTATGGTCTCTGCGGATCCAGAGGTACGATTACGACAGGTAAGGCGGCAACACTTGCTGCGATGGAATGTAAGCAGAAGGCTTTGGAACTTGCTGCGACTCATTTCCATCGGTCCATTGATCAGATGGAAACAAAGGACTACATGGTCTATGTACGCGATACCCCAGAGCTCATGGTTCCGATGTTTAAGCTGTGCGATAAGGAACTTTCTATCTGTGGCTATGGTAAGCATCTTGAGCTCTTTAACATTCCAAGCTGTATCGCCGTATTTGTAGATGTTGAAGTGGACCTTGAAACAGGTCGTCAGAGACTGCTCCATATCGGTGCTGGTACCGATATCGGTCAGATTCTTGACCCGAAGGCGGTAGAGATGCAGTTGCATGGTGGAATTGGTTCTGCCTGCGTGGACACTGCTTCCATGGAGGAATGCTTACAGGATCCGGTGACAGGACGGTTAGTAACAGCCAGCATGCTGGAATATAAGATGAGAACATTCAACGAATTCCCGACATATGATGCATATGTTATGGAATCACAGATTGATACCTATGTCTTTAAGGCACTTGGCATCGGTGAAGTATCTGGTGCAGCACTTGGCGGAGCTGTTCTGATGGCGATTTCCAACGCGACAGGAAAGGATATCAAGACCTACCCTGCAACACCTGGTGTTATTCTGAATGCAATTGGCAAGGCCTGATCGAAGGAGGGACTGATCGTGAGAAATTTTGATTATGAGAGTGCGACTTCTTTTGAAGAGGCCAGCACATTATTAAAAAATACAGAATCCGGTAGAGCCGTAGCCATCGCCGGTGGAACTGATCTTGTCGGTGTCATGAAGGAAAAAATTCTGAAAAAGGCGCCAGAGAAGGTTGTAAATCTGAAAGGTATCAAGGAAGGAAATTACATTAAAGAAGAAGGCAACACGATTGAAATTGGTGCACTTACGAAGCTTACCCAAATCGTGGAGAGTGAAGCTGTTGGAAAAGGCGCAGCAGCCGTTCAGGAAGCTGCAAAATCCATTGCTTCACCAATCATCCGAAATGAAGGAACCATTGGCGGTAACCTGTGCCAGGATGTACGTTGCTGGTTCTACCGTTATCCGAATGGCGTAGGCGGAAGACTGGATTGTGCTCGTAAGGGCGGCGAAGAGTGCTTCGCGATTCAGGGCCAGAACCGTTATCATTCCATCTACGGTGGCATGAAGACAGGATGTACACCTTGTTCACATGAGTGCCCAGGAAATACGGATATTCCTGGATACATGGCGAAGCTTCGTGAAGGCGACTGGGATGGAGCGGCTAAAATCTTCCTTGAGTATAATCCGATGCCAATGGTGACCTCACGAGTATGTCCGCACAACTGCCAGCTGAAGTGCAATCAGAATCAGCATGGTGACCCTGTGGATATTCACGCTGTAGAGCGTTCTCTCGGAGACTATATCATTAAGCATTATGATGAATATTTTAAGGCACCGGAGAAGGAATCGGGCAAGAAGGTGGCCATTATTGGTGCGGGTCCTGGAGGATTGACGGCAGCTTACTACCTTCGTCGTGCAGGTGAGAAGGTTGTGGTATATGACCGCATGGAAAAGGCCGGTGGTGTGCTTCAGTATGGTATTCCACACTACAGACTGCCGAAGAGTATCGTCGATGATTATGCAGCTCAGCTTGAAAAGATGGGCGTAGAATTTAAGATGAATACAGAAATCGGAAAGGACATCACACTGGATCAGCTGGATCAGGAATATGATGCTATTTATCTTGGCACAGGTGCATGGAAGCAGCCTCTGCTTGGCATAAGTGGTGAGGAACTCACGCAGTTTGGCCTTCATTTCCTGGTGGATGTCAATACCTACCTTCAGAAGGCCATCGGCAATGACATTCTGGTCTGTGGTGGCGGTAATGTCGCCATGGATGTAGCCATGACGGCGAAGCGACTCGGTGCTAAGTCGGTAAAGCTTGTTTGCCTTGAACAGGCAGACGAGATGCCGGCAACCGATGAAGACGTAGCACGTGCAAAGGAAGAAGGCGTGGAGATTTTTAACGGATGGGGACTTTCGAAAGTTCTCACCGATGCATCTGGAAAGGTAAGCGGCCTGGAATCCATGAAGTGTACCGCTGTTCGAAATGCAGAGGGAAGGTTCGACCCGCAGTATGATTATGATACCAAGATGAATTTCGAATCGGATTATATCATTCTTGCAACCGGTCAGCGCGTAGATATCAGCTTCCTCGGCGATAAATTCCTTTCACAGGTAAAGAGTCCACGCGGACTTATTGATGCAGATCTGGAAACAGCAAAGACCTCCAATCCAAAGATCTATGCGGGTGGTGATGCGGTTACTGGACCTAATCTTGCTATTAAAGCCATTCATGGTGGACGCGTTGCAGCTATTACAATCAATAAGGATCTTGGTGTAGAAGAGTATCACTGGCCGGTGACAACAGGATTTGTTCATTTCGATAAGGATGCCATCAAGGAAAAGAAAATGAATGTTCTTCCTGAGAAGGCAGTCGCAGATCGAACCCTCAGCGATGAGGATACAGGATCTTTCACGCCAGAGACCGCGATGAAGGAAGCTGGAAGATGTATGGATTGTGGTTGCTATTCTGTGAATGCTTCAGACCTTTCGCCAGTGATGGTAATGATGGATGCAGAGCTGATTACTACGGAGAAAACGATCCATGCAAAGGACTTCTTCACGACAAAGCTGAAGGCATATGATATGCTGAAACCAGGTGAACTCATTAAGGCAGTACGTTTTGATAAGCTGGATGGGTATACAAGCGGCTATGATAAGTTCAGAGTACGTGACTCGATCGATTTCGCAATTGCATCTCTGGCGTACGCATATAAGCTTGAGAATGGTGTAATTTCTGATGTGAAGATCGTGCTGGGGGCAGTTGCTCCGGTTCCACTGGTGCGCCCAGAGGTAGAGCAGTTCCTGATCGGTAAGAAGCCAACGAAGGAAGTTGCCGAGCAGGCAGCAGAAATTGCTGTAAAGGATGCGTCGCCGCTTCAGTACAATGGTTATAAGGTGCAGGAGGTGAAGGCACTGATTTCGAATCTTGTAGAAAAAATGGCGATGGCTTAAATTTCTAGGCGAGTCCCCGTCAGTTGACGGGGCTCGCTATTTCAAAAAATTAAATTGTTAAATTAATAACGTTTTGTAACGCACATACATTCGATGATTCAGAAGGGAGGGTGTATGGATTACATGAAAAAGAGATGGACGGTTGTAGCAGCAAGCTGCATCGTGAATGTCTTCATTGGCATTACCTATTGTTGGAGTATTTTTCAGTCTGGCTTTATGAGTGAGTCAGAAGAAATTTTTGGTGCTACGGTTGTTGCATCATCCCTGGCACTTGCCTTTACGTTTAACACAGGCGTCGGACCGATTACCATGATTACGGGTGGCGCCATGAAGAAAAAGTTTGGAGCCGGAGGCGTCGTTAAAATTGGTGCGGTTCTTACCCTGCTTGGACTCCTTCTGACGAGTATGGCTCATAGTGTGCCGATGGTATGGATTGGATTTGGTATTGTCGCAGGCTTTGGTGTCGGCATGATCAATGGTATCACGACTACCAATACCGGTCTCTGGTTTCCAGAAATGCGTGGCACCATTGCGGGTTTGACGACAGCATTTTTTGGCCTGGGTTCCATCCTCTTCCCATTCGTTCTGAGACCACTGATCGGAAGCATTGGAATCGCAAAGACCTTTATGATCTTAGCTGTTCTGATTGGCATTGTCGCATTTATTTGTGGTTTCTTTATCGCAGCACCACCTGAGGGATGGGTGCCAGATGGATATGTCCCACCGACCCCAAAGAAAAATGGACCTGCTCCGAAAAATTATACCTGGAACGAAATGATTCAGGATAAGCGGTACTATGTGGCGGTGATTGCATTTCTATGCTTCTCATCGGCAGGTTTATTTGTTATTCAGTCAGCAACCGGCATGGCGAAAACCATTGGTGGCCTTCCGAAGGAGAGCGCGCTGATTGCATACACGGTTTCCTTTATTGGCATCGCAAATTCTGGTGGACGCCTTCTGTGGGGCTCGATCTCGGATAAAATCGGACGCTATAAGGCACTGATGGCGATGGGAGTCATTGTAGCCATCAGTGGATTCTGTCTTTCTAAGGTAAACCAGTCCTATGGGATTTTCCTGATCTTTGCCATGCTGATTGCAGCCTGCTATGGCGGTTCGATGGGCGTTTATCCTGCACTCACAGCAGATAATTTCGGACCTAAGAACAACGGTATCAATTACGGTATCATGTTTATTGGCTTTGCACTTGGTGGTTATGTGGGCCCGAAGTTTTTTACCACACTCATGGAGCAGTCTGGAGGCTCTTATGCGATGCCGCTTACGATCGTTGCCGTCTTTGGCGTGGTGGCAGTGATACTGATTTTTCTTCTGGTGAAGTTCAGAGAAGGTATGAAGTAAGAATAGATAGGATTCATTATGGAACAGTCGCATTTTATCGAAAACCGAATAGACGATGATCCATATGGAAACTCCATTTCCAGTCTGACACTTGGAAATCTGATTCATAAGCAGGCTTCTGAGTGTCCAGACCATCTTGCAGTGATTGATTATATGCATCATCGTCGTCTGACCTATCAGGAATTGGATGAACTAAGTGATGCACTGGCAAAGGGACTGATTCATTTAGGATTAGCGCCGGGTGATCACGTTGCAGTTATCATCAATAACTGCTGGGAGCATGTTGTAACGAAGCTTGCAATCTCAAAAGCCGGTGGTGTGCTCGTTAATGTCAACATTCATGAAAAAGCGGATATGCTGCGGAAACTTCTGGAGAACACAGAGTGCAGCATGATTATTGTGAAGCAGGGAATTAAAAACAGGGATCACATGGACATGCTATATGAGCTCTGTCCTGAAATTAAAATTCAACGGCCTGGTGGTCTGCATACACAGTTTTTACCGAAGCTTCGGCATATTATCGTGACAAATAGTACAAAGCCTGTGGAATGTGCATGGAAGCTGGAAGCAGTTCTCGAAGAAGGAAAGGAATTGTCCGATCGGCTGTTGGAAGAGCGCTCAAAATCCATCGATATGGATCAGGTTGCCTCAATCATTCATACCTCTGGTTCGAGTGGCACACCGAAGGGAGTACCACTGACGCATCGACAGATGATGCTCAATGCATTAGAGCATGTTCACTATATGAAAATGACGTCAGAGGATCGTTTATGTATTACAGCACCCTTGTTTCATTCACTTGGATGCATTGGAAGTATGCTGACAACACTCGTGGCGGGTGCCACGATGATCCTGTTTGATGACCTCAGGCATGATGGACTGGCGGAGCTTCTGAGGAAAGAAAAATGCACAATAATGTGCTGTGTACCGACCATCCTTCTTCGCCTTATGCATTATGTCGAAGAGCAGGAGAATACAGGGGAAATTCAGATGCGTCTTTGCGTGATTGCTGGAGCAACCTGTCCAGAAGAAGTATTCCGACATGCCTCGGAAGTTCTTCATATTGATCATTTCATGGTGATGTATGGGATGACAGAAGCCGGTCCAGGAATCAGCAGCACGGATCTTGAAGATTCGTTGTATACCGTTGCCACGACAGTTGGTAGATTCTGGCCACTAGTGGACTGGAAGATACGAGACCTTGCAACAGGAATAACTCTTGGTGATAACCAGGTGGGTGAAATTTGTATTAAAGGGCCTTGTGTTATGAATGGATACATTCATAACAGGATAGAAAATGAAAAAACATTCGAAGACGGATGGCTTCGAACGGGAGACCTAGCAATCGTAGATCATGAAGGTGTGATTCACTTAAAGGGAAGATGCAAGGACATTATTATTCGTGGAGGTGAAAACATCAGTCCGAAGGAAATCGAAGAATTCCTACGTCAGAATCCTAAAATTAAGGATGCATGTGTCGTAGGAGTACCGAACCGGGAATTTGGAGAAAGTGTCTATGCTTTTCTTATATTAACCCCAGGAGAACAGTTGAGTCTGGAGGAATTAAGAAGCGAGAGTCGGGGAAAGATATCTACGATTAAAATTCCAGAGGAAATCGAAATTGTGCATCATTTTCCTCTCACCGGCTCTGGGAAAATCGCGAAAGAAGAACTGAAAAAGCTTGCGGCTGAGCATACGAAATTCAGCTGAAGAAAGGATAACATATGGCTAAATTTATTACACCAAAAGAAGCAGCAGCGCTGATTCCAGATGGCGCGGTTATTGGATCCGCCGTGCAGGGCATGACCGGATGGCCGGAGGAAATCGGACTGGCCATTCAGAGTCGCTTTAAAGAGAGTGGTCATCCAGCTGGAATCACACATATTCACGGTGCAGGGCAGGGCGATTTCGGTCGTATGGACCCAGAAAAAAAGAACACACGTGGTGAGGATGCGCTTGCAGAGGATGGACTTTTGACCTGTTCTATTCACGGACATGTCGGCTGCTCATTTAAAATGGTTAAGAACATTGCAGATAATAAAATTCTTGCCTACAACATCCCTCTAGGTATTGTGGGACAGATCTGGCGAGAAGTTGGAAGAGGATTCCCAGGGCTTCTGACAAAGGTGGGACTCGGTACGTATATCGATCCGCGCTTTGACGGTGCTATGATTAATGAGAAGACGAAAAAGGAAGGAAAGCAGCTCGTTTATCATGTTCCTGACTTTATGGGGGAGGAATATCTTTACTATACTCTTCCAAAGCTGAATGTAGCACTTCTACGTGGTACAACGGCTGACGAGGATGGAAACCTGACGTATGAGAAGGAATGTATGCCATGTGAGCCGCTGGACCTTGCAATGGCTGCGAAGGCCTCTGGTGCCATCGTCATTGCTCAGGTAGAGCGTGTTGCAAAGACTGGAACGCTGGATCCTCGCAATGTAAAGATTCCAGGATTTCTCGTTGATTATGTAGTAGTGGAAGAGCATCCAGAGCGTTCAATGCAGACGCATATCACACACTTTAATCCAGCGTTTACTGGCGAGATTCGTGTACCTATGGGAGATGCCAAACAGGAGGTTCCATTTGATCAGCGAAAGGTAATTGCACGGAGAACGGCTGTAGAGTTTCACCATGGAATGAAGTGCAATTTCGGCATCGGTATGCCAGGTCTGGTTCCAAGTATTCTGATGGAAGAGGGCGTGGACGATCAGATTATGATGCTTTCGGAGTCTGGACTGATCGGTGGCGTTCCAGCACAGGGCGGTGATTTTGGAGCACATTTCAATCCGATTGCCATGGTGAATCAGACCGATTTCTTTAGCTTCTTCGATCATGGCGGACTGGATGCAGGTGTTTTCGGGTTGCCTGAGGTCGATAAGAATGGCAATGTCAATACCACATACTTAAATGGTAAGATTGCCGGATGTGGCGGATTCCCGAATATTTCAGCCAATGCCAAGCACTCTATTTTCATGGGCACCTTTACAGCTGGTGGCCTCGAGTGTCATGTGGCAGATGGAAAGCTGTATATTGACCAGGAAGGAAGATTTAACAAGTTTGTAGATCACTGCGTACAGATTTCGTTTAATGCAGAGCAGTGCCTGAAGAAGGGAAATAAAATCACCTATATTACAGAACGCTGTGTATTTGAACGTACAGAAGAGGGACTCGTGCTTACGGAAATTGCTCCAGGCATCGATCTGCAGACACAGGTGCTCGATCACATGGGATTCCGACCAATTATTCCAGAAGGAGGACCGAAGCTCATGGATGAAAACCTGTTCCATGAAAGTTGGGGCAAGCTGAAAGCAAACTTCTGATGTCCTTTTGTTTTCCTTAAAAGCTATATTGCGTTTGATCAGCCAGGTAGATTTGCCTGGCTGATTTGATATTCAGATGGTTTTTGTAATGCTGAAATGAACAAGAAAGAGGAAACAGATGCCAAATCTTCAATATGAATATGATTTTATCACTGGAATGAAAAATCCAATTGGAACGCATATCAAAATTGAAACAGATGCCCATCAGGGAACGGCCAGCTGTGAATGGACAGTGAAGGAAAACTACATTGGCTACGATCATATTCTGCATGGAGGCATTGCCGCTTCGATTATTGATAACCTTATGATCTATGCAGGACGTGCCTGGTCAGGGCAGGATGTGGTTACTGCAAATATTAATGTGAATTATCGAACGATTGTCTATGTAGGAGACCATCTTCTGGGAGAAGCGAGGGTTGTCTCTCAAAAAGAAGGAAGTCGTGCGATTCATCTCCATGCAGAGCTGAAACGGGAAGATACCATCGTTTCTGAAGCGGATGGTGTCGTAGTCATCGTGTTTCCAGACAAAAATGGAAACATAGAAAGACATAGAGAATGAAATTTATAGCCGGAACACAATACGGTGGAAGAAACGCTGTGTTCCGGCTGTTATCAATACTTCTGTAAAAATTCGTTCATTCTGAGTATCTCAGGCGTTTCAACTTCCATCATGCACATCCTCTACTGAATAACTCATATTTGTTAAATGCCCTACGCCTTGACATATTTTTGCTGTTTACTACGTGGCTTGTCGGGGATCGTCATCTTTAGTTTACCAGAAGATAGTAGCGGATGAAGATACTTTGTTCTGAGATTCTTACGATCCGATAAGCGAAGATATGCAAGTAACTCGTCACGGGAACGAGGAACAGAACAGAAGATCAGTATCTTTTCTTTGACCAATTCTTCATCATGGGGGGCATCATGAGGGGTATCATGGGGGGCATCATGAGGGGTGACTTGCCCTCCCTGTTGCGCTGCACCCCACTTCTGATTCTTCAGCGTAGCACACAGCATAAAGCTGGAAACATGATACTCCGGATCTGGCAGCCCGGCATCCTCCATCTCACGGTACATACGATCTACACCCTCGCCGAATTCCTTTACATATTCGTAGTCTCATATGGATCTTTTCTATGCACATTCAATTGAATGCACTGCAAAATTTCACATCGATTATTAAAAAAATATCAATCGACTAGTGCAATATGCACTGATAAATGCTATACTAGGTCAAACGACCTACCTAGTATAGTGTAAACGAAGTACATGAAGCATTCGAAC
>ERZ808240.3743-NODE-3743-length-14385-cov-7.343057_pt1 | contig 14385 bp, 12 predicted proteins | sample MGYA00521084_ERZ808240 | MGnify/ENA primary metagenome ERZ808240 (study PRJEB31516, sample SAMN03275571) | gut metagenome | biome: mammalia-associated habitat; material: feces | host: Papio cynocephalus | place: Kenya | collected 2012-08-06 ... | reverse complement strand
TTGGAGCAAAGCAAGCTGATTAGGGAAGGTTGCTCCAAGTGTGGAGAGTGATGAAGAGTTGTGGTTGGAGCAAAGCAAGCTGATTAGGGAAGGTTGCTCCAAGTGGTAAGAGAAAGAAGAAAATCGGCTTGGAGCAAGAAAGAAAAAAGAAGAGATTTGCTCCAAACCGGAAGAAATAATAGAAAAGAGACAAGGAGTAACAATAGAAAAAATAAGAAAATACTCCAAGTCAAAAGAAATAATAGAAAAGTTAGTAGGAGCCAATAAGAATAAATATTAGATGTTGCTCCCAAAAGAAAAATTATAAGAAATAATGTTCTATAATTTGACGAACCCAGTCAGAATCAAGGGGAGCACGTTTGGCCTCGTATGTCAGAATTAAACTGTCATCAGGATAGATGCCATGCTCACAGTAGGAGGAAATTTTTCTTGTTGTTTTGTCAACATATTCAAAATCATCCATTATGCCAAAATGCTCCCAATAATAAATTTTTCCCGTCTTTGGATGCTGAATAGTAAAATCCGGATAGAGAAGTAAATTTCCGATTTGGATTGCACATTCATATCGAAAAGGAATCTGGTAAGAAAACAGTGTATTGGCAATAAATGCTTCTGATTTGGAACGTACTTTGATACCAGAATAGGTATTATGAATTAAATTTTCTGAGTTTTTCGTGCAGGGTTCAAAATCTGTAGACCAATCTTTCTTATCGCTAAATAAGGTTTCCGTAAGTAATTTGCTGTAGTTGGAATTTTCTGCTAATAGTGCGGAAGTTTCAAAATCTAAAGTAGGAATTGTTTCAAGAGAGTAACAAAGATAATCAATCTCATATTGATAATCGGATAATTTAGCTTGATAATAACGCTTCTGTATAAGTTGTTCTGCTAAGTGACGTTGTGTTTTAGGTAAGTATTTCTTTTCGCTATTTTTACCTTTCCGAATAAACCATTTAATGTATTGTCCGTCTCGTTCACAATAAAGCTTTCCATCAGGAAATTCTTTGAGCTTTTTCTGTAGCCAAAGAATTTGATTGGTTAGGAAATCAAGTCGTTTCTGAATTTTTTGTGTAGTCATAAGTACCTCAACTTTCTTATTTTTTGTGTTACTTTTGGTAAAATCAGTCGTTTTTCAGGAAAAATATAAAATTTACTCCTGTCAATTTTGCTTATTATACTCAAAAAATGGGGTATATATAAGAATATAGAAGACTCATTAAAGAAGTAAATGAGCTAACCGTGGATAAACAATAGCATGAATACTGTAGGCTTGTAAAGGACTTTTTGAGTAGAAAATGTAAGTTTAGAAGATTTGCACAAATTCAAGTGAAAATATAGTTGGGGAAAATGGAGAAACTATAAGATTTGCACTATACGAAGATCGAGTGATGAGGGTGCAACAGAGAAAAAACAAAAATATGTGATGGGTTGTAACAAAGAAAATCCAAAAACATGTGACAGAGTTGAAGTAAGGTAAGCTCAAAAGGGAAATGCTCTAAATTGCAAGAATTTAATTAGGTTAGTCAAATTAGGTAAGCCTTTAGTAATAAATTTGATTACCTTATATGGGACTCTCAGTTATTTGGAGAGGATCGGCTGCATGGATGCAGACATCATGCAATATCCAGCTATATTACAATCAGATAACTTGAGGACATTTGCTTCTGAAATTCCGCCGATGGCATACACTGGAATAGAAACAGCACTGCATATTGACTTCAGCCAGTCAATACCTCTTCCAGGAAGCCCTTTTTTACAATCTGTTGTAAAGATATGTCCTGCGGTGATGTAGTCTGCACCATGTGATTCTGCAAAGACTGCGTCATCGACGCTGTGGATAGAGGTTCCGATCCTTTTGATGTGTGGATATTTTCTTCGGAAGCTGTCAGAAGAGGTCGCTGTAAATGCGATAGTACTTCCATGAATCGGGTCATTATCTGAAGTAACAACGGAGGTATCAGAAGCCAGGACAGAACTATTAGATAGGAAATTCTGAAAATTATTTTGTGTTGAATTGCCTGAGTGACCAAGTAAATTCGTAAACATGGAAAATGGCAGATGCAGATCTGTACCGAATTCCTCAGCAACCGCAGGAAAATTGTGTACAATGATGCGAGAAGGCATTATGTTGATTCCATCGGGGTATATAGATTTTGCAAGGACGGAATTATCTAATATTGAGTTAATAGTGAGCGGATTCTTTGGAGATGCACAATTATTGGAGGTCAAGTTAGTCGCGGAGAGATAGGAATGTTGTGCAGAGAAAATATCAGCGATAAATTCATGGTATTCCTCTTCGCTTAGATCCTTTTCACGAACTAGAATTTTATCGTAAGAATTATTGTTTAGAAGCACACGAATCTGGCGGGATAAGCAAGTGGGCGGTGTGTCCTCTGCACTTGCTAAGCCTGCCTGTTTATATAATTCATAGCATATAGTCCGGTTTGTTACTGCGATTCGTGTGTTCATTGTCATATTCGTTCAACATCCTTTTTGAGTAAGCCCTTAATATTTGTATAATTACTCCAATCAAAGAAAAATCAAATCAATAATGGTTGGAGCAAAACGGATAGTACGTATGTGGTTACTCCAATCAGAGAAAAAGCAAGTCAATAATGGTTGGAGCAAAACGGATAGTACGTATGTGGTTGCTCCAATCAGAGAAAAAGCAAGTCAATAATGGTTGGAGCAAAACGGATGGTAAGTATGAGTTTGCTCCAGCCAGAGAAAAATCAGGTCAGTAATGGTTGGAGTAAAACAGATATTAAACATGAATTTACTCCAATCAAAGAAAAAACTGTCAATAATGATTGGAGGAATATGAATGTGAATTCAAAATTACTCCAACAATAATGCAATGAAGCTTAGGATAGTTGATGTGTTTTTTGTATATAGCATAAGCGTATCCCAATATAAAAAACTTCTCAACCAATAACGAACAAAGCCATAATTCTACATGCCTAAATCAAAATCCCCATAACCTAATTATGATATTCCTCTGTATACAAGTAGTCATTCAATACTGGCTGCATGCCCTGCGCGCGGATGGCATCATAGATTTCCTCGAAGCTGCGGCTGTCAGCAATCTCAAACTGCTCATCACCGGCATCTGTCTCTGTCTCATCCGATGATTGGGAACTATTCGCACATGCCTGATCGATATCTGTAATTTTAGCACTATTATTCTTACAAGCCTGTCCAGAAAACGTCTGTGAACTATTATTCTCATCAGTCCGTTCAGAATTAGACTGTGCACTACCATGCTTAGCTGTCTGCTCAGAATCAGACTGTGCACTACCATTCACACCTGCATCCCCCTTTGCGCCATCATGCGCTTCGTACTTTTCCTTGTGATCGCCAATACCGGTCGATACTCCAGCGGAAATCTTCGTTGCGGCGATGCGGATGATGCCGTCACGGAAACGCGCTTCCTCACGGGAAGAAACGGTGATTGCTGCAAATGGCAGGAACAGACGGTAAGCACATAAAATCTGGCAGAGGACATTTTCATGGACGTCCTTTGGATTGATCTTGTCGTTGTTGATGATTGGACGCAGACGTGGACAGGAAATAGACATTTCTGCATGTGGATATTTCCGTTGTAAGTAATATACGTGCAGGGCTGTCGCAAGCGCATCTGTATGGTAATCATCAAGTCCGAGCAAAGCGGAAAATCCGACACCGCGCATGCCGCCGCGAAGCGCACGCTCCTGCGCATCAAAACGGTATGGCCAAACACGCTTGTGTCCCATCAGATGAAGAGTCTCATATTTGTCTGGGTTGTAAGTCTCCTGAAAGACAGTAATGTAGTCGGCGCCGCATTCATGCAGATAGTGGTATTCATCGGTATTGACCGGGTAGATTTCCAACCCGATATTCCGGAAATATTTCCGAGCCAGTTTGCACGCTTCGCCGATGTATTTTACGTCGCTTGCAGTGCGGCTCTCGCCGGTCAGCATCAGAATTTCCTCAATGCCGGAATCTGCGATGACCTTCATCTCTGCTTCCATTTCCGCTTCGGTAAGCTTCTTTCTGTGAATGTGATTGTAGCAGTTGAAACCACAGTACACACAGTAATTCTCACAATAATTCGCAATATATAATGGCGTGAAAATGTATACACAGTCGCCGAAATGTGCCAACCGCTCTTTCTGTGCCAGAGCAGCCATTTCCTCCAAATGAGGAAGGGCGGCAGGGGATAAAAGTGCTTTGAAATCCTCGATGCCGCAGTGTCCCTGTTTCGAATTTGCGAGGGCTGCGCGCACATCTGCGTCAGTGTAAGCGTTGTAATCATAGGACTGCATGGCTGCGCGCACCTTGTCCTTGATATCAGAATCCAGCACTTCCATGCCATCCATATATTCCATATGGTTGGTGCGAGATGCCGGGTTTTCCTCCAGCTCCTTCTTGCGCTTCTGCGCTTCCGGGGAGAGGTAGGAATTATCTATCGTATATTCTTGTTCCATTCGCTATTTTTCCTCCTTGTTATAGCAGAGGTCGGAGCAAATCAAGCAGGGAAGCAGGATAAACTCCAATCATCATAATACATAGATTGCAGCAAATCAGGCAGAGATGCTCCAACCAACAGAAAATCTTACCGTAAAAAGCCGGTCAGAGGATCGGAAGCTGCACCGCCCTTGTCGAGCACGCGTCCAGGTCCTGCCAGATAAGCTTTACGGCCAGCGATGATCGCATCTTTAAATGCGCTCGCCATCATTGGGATATCACCGGCAGTTGCAATTGCTGTGTTCGCCATAATGGCAGCAGCACCCATTTCCATTGCTTCACATGCCTGTGAAGGACGACCAATACCAGCGTCAACGATGATTGGCAGGTCGATCTCATCAATCAGAATCTGAATAAAATCCTTCGTTGCAAGACCCTTGTTGGAACCGATCGGCGATGCGAGCGGCATGATACAGGCGGCGCCTGCATTTGCCAGATCCCGGGCAGCATTCAGGTCTGGGTACATATAAGGCATGACCACGAAACCTTCGTTCGCAAGGACTTCGGTTGCCTTGATCGTCTCCTGATTGTCAGGAAGCAGATATTTGGAGTCACGCATGATCTCGATCTTTACGAAATCAGAACCGGACATTTTCTGTGCGAGGCGGGCGATACGGATTGCCTCCTCCGCATTTCTTGCGCCGGATGTGTTCGGCAGCAGTGTTACGTTCTTCGGTATAAAGTCAAGAATGTTCTCTTCCGGTCTGGTATTGGCACGGCGCAGGGCAAGCGTGACAATCTCTGCATCGGCATATTCGACTGCCGCGCGGATCAGGTGGGAATTGTATTTCCCAGAACCTAAGATAAAGCGGGAATGAAATTCATGTCCGCCAAGCATGAAAACGTCGTTGTTATTTTCCATAGTAAAAACCTCCGATTTATGAAATGTAGTATTGCTTGTATCTGCATTAGCAATTAAATAAAAGAATAATGCAGATGCCAGTAATATCAAAAAAGCCACGCGAAAAAACCACACCCGCGGTGGTGTGCCCCTTCGCGCAGCCATAGATGACAAACACTCTGCTATTATTATAGACATTATACTGAATATGTCAAGCGAAGCATTTGGGATTACATATACAAAAATACAGCATGCCGCTCCACGTTCGTACATATAATAGAACGAGCAAGAAAAGGGTTGTTGTATATGAAAGTATTTCCATATATTTTTGCGGCGGTCGTCTGCGCAATCGTGGTGCCGTGTCTCGTCACGTTCTGCGTGAATGGAAAGCAGGGGGACGGGACTGCGTCACTGGAACGCATTTCAACCGGGAGAGATGTACTGGTGCAGACGAAAGCGGGAAATGAGCTGGTGGATGTGGAAAAATATGTAGCGCATATCATGCCGGGAATCGTGGATGCAAGCGCGGATGACAGCTATCTGCAGGCACAGGCGGTCGCGCTTCGGACGAAGGTGTATTATGCGATGGGGGACGCGACCGTAATACAGGCGTCAGATCTGGAATTTCAATATTATACGGAAGAAGATTATATCGCGAAATGGGGCAGGGAAAATTACAAATCTGTCAAGGCACGTTATGAGCGCGCGGTGATCGCCACCAAGGGAAAAATAATCGAGCAAAAAGAAAATAATTAGAAACGCCGATGATATTCTAAAAATTGTGCCGTTAAAAAAGTATATATGAAAATAATTGAATAAAAGGAAAATAATGTGTCCATACTAGCATTAGCAAATCAAAAGGAGGCACAGTATGGACCGATTCAAAGAATTTTTGCGGACAAAGGGACTGTATATTGCGATAGGCACAGGCGTTCTGGCGTTCGTTGGTCTGATGGTAATCTATAATTACAATACTTACAAAAGCGAGTTTGGAGTAGACAAGCAGACGGTGGATCTGAATGCACCGGAGGTAACAGAAACAACGGAACAGGTTGCTGAGACAAAGGTGGAGATGCCGGAAACGGCAGAGGCAAATTCCGATGAAGCGGTTGCTGGCGATACCGATGCGGACAATCAGACAACACAGGAAATAGCTGCAAATGAAGATGCACAAAGTGTGGATACAGAAAACAACGCATATGAGAATGCACAAAATACAGACAAAAGCAGTTTAGAGTCTACAGACAATCAAAAAACAAGTGATGGCAATGCATCATCCGAAGAAACAGCAGAGACAAGCAGTGATGGCGTAATTGTCAATGAAGATGGTGTGGTTGTTGCAAATGCCTACAACGAAGGCTGCGCGCTTGTATGGCCGGTGGAAGGAAAGGTCATCTTGCCATACAGCATGGACACAACGGTTTACTTCAAGACGCTTCGCTCTTATCGTTGCAATCCCGGTATCCTGATCGCCGCAGATGAGGGCGAAAATGTACTGGCAGCCTATGAGGGCGTTGTCGAGTCTGTCCGCGAGGATAAAGAGCACGGAACGACCGTGACCGTAATCATGGGAAATGGATTCAAGGCAATCTACGGACAGTTGATGAATGTCACTGTAGCGGAGGGTGATACAATTACAACCGCGCAGAATATCGGCGAGGTTGCACCACCAAGCAGCTATTTTACCGAAGAGGGTACACATGTATTTTTCGAGCTGATGAAGAATGGTGTGCCAATCAATCCAATGATTCTGATGCAGTAGTACCAATTGTTGGGTAAAAAATGCAGTGAAATAAAAAATCCCCCAGTTGGAAGCTGGAGAGAAAGTGACTGATTGGGGAATAATTTTATATAACAAAAAATTCCCCAACCGGAAGCTGATTGAAAGCGTAAATGGTTGGGGAGTTTTTTGTTTTTAACTATATTTTCCCCAGTACGACGGATTTAATGATCTTCAATATTGGGGAAATTATTATGATTCTGTTATAATTACCCGGTTCAGCAGATTTAGCCATCTCTGATATTGAGGAGAATGTCATGATTTGGTCAATTTTCACCAATCACAGTTCATCGTCTACACAGTCTGCGCAGTCTTCACACAAACCGGTAAACAACACAGATGCGCCATCAACACGGCAGGGTGAGATCTCCGAAGCCTGTGCAATCAGACCATCCTCGAAATTCATATGGATATCACATACGGCACCGCATTTCGTACATAAAAGGTGGGCGTGTGGATCGGTGCAGGCGTCGTAGTGATCGGTTTTTCCGTCTACATGCAGACGCAGAATCCTGCCGGACGCTGCCATCTGGTTTAAGTTCCGGTAGACTGTACCGAGACTGATCGTTGGGAGGTCGTTCCGCAAATACTGGTAGACCACATCCGCAGTCGGGTGATCGGTTCTGCCCGTCAAAAAGTTTATAATTGCTTCTCGCTGATGACTATATTTGCTTGTTGCCATACATACCTCCGTTGCTTTATATACTAATACGCTGTATGCACTATATATGAGCTAACACATTCTGAACTATATATGAGTTAACGCACTCTGCACGCTATTTGTATACTAATAGTATTTCATACTATATCATAAATAGTAATAATTCTTATTATTTAGTATAGTGAATAATACACATTCTGTCAACCAAAAATTATAAAATAAACTATGTTGTAAAAATTATAAAATAAACTTTGTTGGAAGTAATTACCAAGACTATAAAGATAAAAAAATAGAAATGATTATCAGGAGAATAAAGATTGTAAATTAAAATAGATTGCAAAATGTTACTGAAATAATCAAAGTTTGTATAAAAAATAGGTAGAAAAAATTATATAAAACATGGGAAAAAATATGGTAAAAACATAGAAAATTATTAGCAAATGCAAGTATTTGACGGTTTTTGATTGACATAAAATTCCAACATTGTTATAGTAAATTTATGTTGTTTACTAAATAAATATTTACCTAATTAAAGGAAGCAAATATATGAACTTCGGCATGATAACCGATGAATTAAATATACAGGAGACGAAGGAGGTCGTTCACTCTATTTTGAATGCCGGTTGCGAGGCAAGCATTGTCATTGATCGTTCTACTTTTGAGATTCTGTATCAGAATGACAAGGCAATCGAACTGATGGGAAATCGTGTCGGCATGATCTGTCATGAAGTGCTTTGTACGAAGGAAACGCCTTGTATGGATTGTCCGATGCAGCATATCAAGACGCAGGCGCCACTGGTGCGGGAGCGTTATGAGGAGCTGCTTGATGGCGTGGCAACGTGGCGTTATCATGATATTGCATGGTTTGACGGCAGAGATGCTGTGCTTGCAACACTGGTCGCACTTGGCGACAATGAGCAGGTAGTCATGCAGAATATGATGGAGCAGGCAGTCAGGCTGATGAATCATACGCCAGACGAGGTAGACAAGCTGACGGGCATTTCCAACCGGATTCGGTTTTACGACCAGGCACAGGCTGCAATTCAGGATTTGTACAAGAATTATGCAATTGTCCTGTTAGACATTGAGCGTTTTAAGAATATTAATGATATCCATGGTATTGCGGAGGGCGATCAGGTGCTTTGTTTTGTAGCGCGGGTATTGCAGGAGACATATGGCAATCAGAATAATTATGCAAGATTGCATTCGGATATGTTCGTTTTTTATATGAGTTATGATAAAAAAGGCGAAATCATCAAAGAGATTGAGAAGCTGCGCAAGAAGATCAGCAACAATCCATTCCGGTATGATATTGTGACAAAGTTCGGTATTTATCTGGTGGATGACCGCAGCATACCGGTGAATCTGATGTGCGACCGGGCGATGATGGCAGAACGTACCGTAAAGGGCAATATCATGAAGTTCTGTGCATTTTATGATGAGCATTACCGCGAGGAGATGCTGCGTGCCGGACAGATCGAGCAGGATATGGAGAAAGCGTTGATTGAGCATCAATATCAGATGTATCTGCAGCCAAAATATCGCTTAAAGGACAACTCCCTGTGCGGTGCCGAAGTGCTTTGCAGATGGCAGCACCCGGAGAAGGGCTTGATTCCACCGAACGATTTTATTCCGTTATTTGAGAAGAATGGCTTCATTTTGAAGCTGGATGAATACATGTGGGAAGAGGCGTGTAAGAATATCCGCCGCTGGCTGGATCAGGGACATTCGGTTGTGCCGATATCCGTGAATATATCAAGGTATCATATTCAGCACAACGATCTGGAAAAGGCGCTGATGGAGCTGATACACAAATACGACCTCACACCGGATATGCTGAATCTGGAGATTACAGAATCCCTGTTTTTAGACAAGCCGGAGGAGCTGAACCGAGTGCTTGACCGTCTGCAGAAGCTGGGATTTAAGCTGGAGGTGGACGATTTCGGTTCCGGATTCTCCTCATTGAATCTCATTCGAAATATCTCGGTTGATACGATCAAGATCGATAAGGAATTCCTTGACAGTGAGATCGCTTCGGAGAAGGGCAAGATCGTGGTAAATCACACCATCGGTATGGCGAAGGATCTGCATTTGCAGGTAATCGCGGAAGGCGTCGAGACGAAGGCACATGTGGATTTTCTGAAGAATTCTAACTGTGATATCGCGCAGGGATTTTATTTTGCAAAGCCGATGCCGGTACCAGAGTTTGAGCGGATCGCTTTTTAGCCCCGCTTATTAAAAATACGAATACTAGCTTGACATATAGTATAGGGCTGTTGTATATTTTCTGTATGAGAGTCACTTAGCCGATATGCAAGTGCAGTTATAAAATGAAATGTAAAAGGAGACTAATAGTATGTTAGAAAAGTTAAAGGAAATTATTGCAGACCAGCTTAGCGTTGACGAGAGCGAAATTGAACTCTCAACATCTTTCAAGGATGATCTTGGCGCAGATTCTTTGGATCTTTATGAGCTTGTTATGGCTTTGGAAGAGGAGTATGGTTGTGAGATTCCTGCAGATGATGTAGCTGCTATGTCAACTGTAGAGGATGTTGTTAATTACCTTAAGAACAACGGTATCGAGGACTAATCAGAACTTAAAACCGAATTTCTACATATGAGGGCATCACCCGACGGGTGGTGCCTTTTTTATGTGGTGATTACATACAAAAACAGCGGCTGCACATCGTGCAACCGCTGCTGTTTTATCTTTGAATTGTTTCGCCAATCATCAATTAACCAAGAACAACCTCAACCTTGTGAGCCTTGCCATCGCCAACAACAGGGATTACATTTCCGTCGACTGCCTTGCCATCAACAGTCATGCTCTTAACACCCTTGCATACGTGATCTGGGTTCTTAACCTCGATCTCATATGTGTCGCCACGGAACTGACGGGAAGCCTTCAGGCCATCCCAGGCAGAAGGGATAGAAGGATCAATCTTCAAACCGTCAAAGTCAGGCTGTACACCAAGGATGTACTGGGAAATAGCTACCATGTTCCAAGCAGCTGTACCTGTCAGCCATGAGTTCTTACCCTGACCGAAGTTCTTGCCTGTCTGACCGATATCAGAACCAGCATCCTTACCACCGATCATCTGTCCATATACATATGGCTCAGTCTTGTGGATATCAGATGTCTCTTCTGTAAATGCAGGAGCGATCTCTGAGTAGTACTTGAATGCCTGATCACCCTGACCGGCGTAAGCAGCCGCACAGATGATCCATGCATTGTTGTGTGTGAAGATACCAGCGTTCTCCTTGTATCCGCCCGGATATGTAGAGATCTCACCGTACTGGATGTAGTACTTTGTATAAGCCGGGTTGTTCAATACAAGACCATGCTTTGTATTCAGTCTCTCATCGATTGCTGCAAGTGTCTTCATATCACAGCCCTGATCCTTACCGATCTCAGACATGATTGCGAAGCCCTGTGGCTCGATGAAGATCTTACCTTCTTCACATTCCTTAGAACCCATCTTCTCGCCGTTTGCATCGTATGCACGGATGAACCAGTCGCCATCCCAAGCGGATTCCATAATGTTTGCTTTCATCTTATCAATCTCAGCCTGAGCAGCTGCAGCTTCGTCATCCTTGCCGAGGTGCTTCAGGATAGATACATAGCTAGGACCTGCATAGGTAAAGAGTGTAGCAACCATAACAGACTCAGCAACCTTAGAGTAGCCACCCTCAGCAGCAAACTTAGGGTTTGTATATGTCTGGAAGCTCTCACCCGGTGTGTCAGAGTAGCATGACAGGTTGATACAGTCATTCCAGTCTGCACGCATTGCAAGTGGAAGTCCGTGAGGTCCAAGGTTATTTACGATCTTGTAGAAAGAAACCTTCAGGTGATCAAGCATTGGCTTTGCCTTAGACTCATCGTTATCATAAGGAACCATCTCATCGAGGATACCCCAGTCGCCTGTCTCCTTGATGTAAGCGGAAACAGAAAGGATCATCCACAATGGATCATCGGAGAAGTCACCACCGATATCGGAGTTACCCTTCTTGGTAAGTGGCTGATACTGATGGTAGCAACCACCATCCTCAAGCTGAGTAGAAGCGATATCAATAATTCTCTCTCTTGCACGGTCTGGAATCTGGTGAACGAAACCGAGGATATCCTGGTTTGAATCACGGAATCCCATACCACGACCGATACCTGATTCGAAATAAGAAGCAGAACGTGAAAGGTTGAATGTAACCATACACTGATACTGATTCCAGATATTAACCATACGGTTAACCTTGTCATCTGGTGTGTCAACATTCAGAATGCCAAGGAGATGATCCCAGGTGCTCTTAAGCTCTGCAAGGCCAGCAGCAACCTTCTCAGGTGTGTTGTACTTGTCCATCATAGCAAGTGCCTTTACCTTATTGATCGTCTTTCCATCCGCTTCGAACTTCTCTTCTACCGGCATCTCTACATAACCAAGGATGAAGATGAGTGTCTTAGACTCGCCCGGAGCAAGTGTGATCTTCTTGTAATGAGAAGCGATTGGTGACCAGCCATCTGCAAAGGAGTTGTTAGCCTTACCAGCTTCAACTGCCTGTGGATTGTGGAAACCATTGTACAATCCGATGAATGCATCACGGTCTGTATCGTAACCGTCGATGGTATCATTTACAGAATAGAATGCATAGTGATTACGTCTGTCTCTGTACTCGGTCTTGTGGTAGATGGTTGAATCCTTCACCTCTACACGACCGGTACTGAAGTTTCTCTGGAAGTTTGTGCAGTCGTCCTGAGCATCCCACAGACACCACTCGGCAAATGAGAAGAATGAGAATGTCTTTTCTGCATTGCTTTCATTTGTCAGAACTACCTGCTGTACTTCACCATCGTAATTCTGTGGTACGAAGAAAGTTACTTCTGCCTTCAGGTCGTTCTTCTTACCTGAGATAATGGTGTAACCCATACCATGACGGCACTCGTAAGCATCCAGCTCTGTCTTCACTGGAGACCAGCCCGGATTCCAGATGGTGCCATTCTCATTAATATAGAAGTAACGGCCACCCATATCGATTGGAACATTGTTATAACGATAACGTGTGATTCTTCTAAGACGAGCGTCCTTGTAGAAGGAATATCCTCCTGCTGTGTTAGAAATCAAGGAGAAGAATCCCTGTGTGCCTAAGTAGTTGATCCATGGATATGGAGTTCTAGGCGTTGTAATGACGTATTCGCGATTTGCGTCATCAAAGTAACCAAATTTCATGTAATATACCTTCCTTTCATAAAACACTGCCCTCATTATATAATAAAAATAGTCAAAGCACAACAAAAATTCTCGCATTCAGGCAACAAATTGCACAAACGGAAAATGCAGAAAGTATGCCAGAAAACTCCCTATTTACAAGGACGAATACCAATTATGACAGATTAAGTGTCAATTTTGCAAGGTCTATTGTAATTGATTTCTATCTACATTATAGTAGCAATTTAGATAGAGGTAAACGTAGGAGAAATTGGCATCGGTCATATATGTCAGGGATCGATGTGGGACAAAGGGGATCAAAAGAAGATATGTACAGGAAGAGTTCCAGTGGATGGATAAAGCATATTGACTTTATTGTATTAGATATGGTTGTATTGCAGATTGCGTTTGTACTCGCTTATGCGGTAAGCGGATACGGATTCAATCCATATGCAGTAGTTTTATATAGAAATATGGCAGTGTTTATCGAGATTGCAGATTTCGTCGTGCTGATCGGACTCGGCACGATGAAGAATGTCCTGAAACGGGGGCATTATGTAGAGTTCGGTATGACGCTGCAACATAGCGTCATACTGGGAGGGGCGTCGTTGCTGTATCTGTTTATGCTACAGCAGGGGCAGAATTTTTCACGTCTTGCTCTGGTGTTGACATTTGCATTTTATGCGGTACTTACATACCTGACCAGATTCCTTTGGAAATGTATCATTAAAAATAAGGTAACCAACGAAGGTGGGAGATCCATCCTGATCGTGTCGACAGAGGATGCGATTGCGAAAGTCATTCAGGATATTCAGGAGCATAACTATGCACGCTATCGGATCGCAGGTGCTGTTGTGCTGGATACTGATCTGACGAGCCAGACGATCGAGGGCGTCGAGGTCGTGGCAAATGCAGAAAATGCGGCAGAATATGTTGTCAACAACTGGATTGACGAAGTCCTGATCGTCACACCGGGCGATACGATGTACTCGAAAGAGCTGGTGGATCGGTTCACAGAGACGGGCGTCATCGTTCATTTGGGACTTGCCAAGGTGGCGAGCGTACAGGGAAAGAAACAGTTTATCGAGAAGGTCGGGGATTATACCGTCCTCACGACCAGCATCAACTATGCTTCCACGAGAGCATTGATGATGAAACGGCTGGTGGATATTATTGGCGGCATCATCGGATGTATCTTCACCGGAATCCTGTTCATTTTCGTGGCACCGGCGATCTATATCGCATCTCCGGGTCCAATCTTTTTCGCACAGGGGCGTGTCGGTAAGAATGGAAAGAGGTTCAAGATGTACAAGTTCCGCAGTATGTATCCGGATGCCGAGGAACGAAAGGCAGCACTCATGAAGGAAAATAAGCTGGGTGATGAGAAGATGTTCAAGATGGA
>ERZ808240.3741-NODE-3741-length-14387-cov-8.855708_pt1 | contig 14387 bp, 10 predicted proteins | sample MGYA00521084_ERZ808240 | MGnify/ENA primary metagenome ERZ808240 (study PRJEB31516, sample SAMN03275571) | gut metagenome | biome: mammalia-associated habitat; material: feces | host: Papio cynocephalus | place: Kenya | collected 2012-08-06 ... | reverse complement strand
ATAGGTGTGCATACTCGTGTACGGCTGTATCACTTCTTGCAATTCTTGGGTCAATGTAAATTTCACCACCAATCGTAAAGCCGTATGCATCACCATCGGCAGTGCGGAAGAAACGTACATGTGCACCACTGCCATGATATACACGATGCTCACGAATGGTATCGGCATTCACCTCTTGCCGTTGTGCAAGTCCTGTGATGTCTTTAAACTCACCGCTATTTAAAGTCTCTGAAACAGATTTGATTATTTCAACCAAAGGCTTAACTTCTGAGCGTTCAAGAGATTGTTTGGGATAAAAATATTCCACAATATGCGCGCTTCCATCATTCAAAAGACCTTTGTTTCTATGACTGGATATGACAATGCTAATACCATTACCCTCTTCATTTTCATCAAAGAAAGATACACGTGCATTATGATTGCTAACGCGAATAGTTACTAAGCTACCATCTCGTGTTTCAAATGTTCCATAGTGGCTTGCTTCATGTTGCTCTAATCCAAGGCTACGTGACAAATCTGTTATAAAACCTTTTGTCTTATTAGGACGATTTTTGTAGTTATGTGCAAGTGTTTCAAGATTATTTTGTACCTTTACACCATCAGCACTTGAAACGACTGTGGCATTATTAGTGGACTCGTCTGCTATCGTCGCGGTTTCAAGTGCTCTTCTTTTTTTAGCACTCAGCCGTGCTTTTTCCTTTGCCAACGCAAGCACCCTTTGCCCCGTCATAACATCCGTAATAACCTTAAAGCCATGCTTTCTTAGATGCTCTATAACAACATCGCGCAAAGTTTCTCTACATGGTTCAATGGAAATACCACATCACCCTTGTGATACATAAGCGTATTTCCTGTTTCCTTATCTACCTTTTGCTGTATGGTATCAAAGATATGCTTCAAGTCCTTACCAAATGTCTGCAACTCATCTCTTGTCAAATATACCAATCCATTAAGGGCTTGCGGTGTTTGCTTATATTCCTCATAAGGCATTGCCTTATCACCCATCAAAAACTTATACATCTCATAGTTATGCCGTGCATATTGCTCTTCAATATAAGGGTCTACGTCTGTAAGGAACGGACTTTTCTCTCCTCGTTGTGACAATTCGTCGTTTACCCATTGCTCAAACATGCGGGCTGTCTCTTCTATTGCATCAGCATTTGCCACTTTGGTCTGATACACAATCTCATCCACCACAGCATTATAGGTGTTAGTAGACCTTGTAGGAAAATAAAATACACTGCCATTTGTGGCAACCAACTTATAGCTATCAAAACCAGTGGTAGGTACAATATCAGAGAACAACTGAGGAACCTCCGTACCTACCTCATACCCCAATTGGGTATACACATCATTCCACAACCTTATAGGATTTATAGGATAGCACGTTCCGTTAAACACCTTTCCAGAGTTCCACGCCATAAGGTCCTGCTTACGTTTCTCCATCTCCTTAGGGGGGCGTATGCAGGTCGGTCCATTTCCTCCCTCATAAAAGCATCACGTTCTTCGGGCGAAAGGCTGAACAACTTCTTCAACTTTTCTGTGTTTCCTTCTTTCTCTGCCTTGACTATTGCTTCGTCAATTTGCTTTGTATCAACATTAGGCTATTTAGTTTCTGTATTTTCGCCTTTAGAAGACAAGTTTTGCGTAGGGCTAGAAAGGACACTAAAAAGCACTGCACATTGTTCTATTTTTCCTAAAATAGCGAAAACGCATGCGCTGAGATTTAAAAAAAATGGGACGACCTGTTGCCTCGTCAAAAAAATCACAATAATGAGAGCAAACGTTTGTTATTGATTTTCAGGCAGTTACGATATAACTATATTTAAACACGTATGCTAACACTACAAGGATACGTATCCTTATATGCTAAGAACACGTATCCTTATATGCTAAGAATACGTATCCTTAAGTGCTAAGGATACGTATCCTTACAGTGTTAGCATACGTATCCTTGTGTATGAATAGGCTATTTTTGTAGCTAAAGACGCGTTTCTAAGCAGTTTTTTGCTTCTATTTTGAGTCGAAAGTTGTACAAAAAATATTGGTCAATTTTTCCGAAATGAAGTTTAAAAGGCATAAGGGTTAAGGCGCTTGTAGCGATCGTTCATTTCGTTTTCTACGTTAGTATATTCGCCATCGTAGTCGGTGGCCTTTTCTGGAGCAAGTTCGAGCGAGCGTTTTAAATCGGCTGCAGCACCTGTCACGTCCTTGAGATGATTTTTTACACCACCACGTGCCTTATATGCAGCAGCAAAATCGGGACGGAGGTTTATGGCCTCATCGTAGAGTTGTAGCGCCTTGTCCCATTGCGATGTTTGCTCATAAATGCTACCAAGTCGCAGCACAGCATCGTCGCAGAAGGGGTTGAGTTGCTGTACTTTTTGGTAGTCGGCAATAGCCTCGTCTGTCTTTGCAAGCGCTACATAAGCATCGGCACGAAGCAAAAGATAGTCTACGTTTTCGGCATCGGCTTTGACCAACTGACAAGCATCAGCCAACACTTCATTCCATTGTCCCATGCCCTTTAGCACCTCGGCGCGTAAAAACTGTGCTTGGCTATAGTTGGGCTGAATGGCAAGGCACTGCGTAAGGTGTGCAATAGCCATGAAATCGTCAGAGAGTCCGTGGTCGGCCTCAGCTGCAAGGTAGAGCGCACGGGGCTCTTGTGGATGTGAAGCCATGACAGATGCACACGTTTGTCGCTGGGCATCATACATTTTTAGTTTGCCTTGGGTTTGCGCCAATAGTAAGTCTATCTCGAGCGTGTCGTCACTGCTTGCTGCGAGAGACTGCAAGAGTGGTAGCGCCTTTTCGTTGTTGTTCATGCGCAAATATACTTCGGCCAAGAAACCTTTTGTCTTCAAGTCGTCATTGATTTCGAGAGCTGCCAAAAGACACTTTTCGGCATAAGGCAGTTCGTTCATTTGCATGGCTCTTACGCCGTCGTCGCGAAGGGTAATGAATTGTTGTTCGGGGGTAGGCTTAGCTGTTCCGAAAATTGAAGAAAGTATACTCATAGTTGGTGGGGATATGATTGTTAAAGAGAGGATTATGCTTGAAATTGTAAGTGATTACTCATTATTTCTTTGTTGAAATGCTTCAATAAAAATTAATAAGATTGGCTTAAATAAGCATTTACCCCTTCTGAAAGAGGTTGAGCAGTTCGGCTGGTTGATGCACAAATAATGCACTATCGGCCGAAGGCAATGCGCGCAAAAAGTTCTCGTCGCGAAAGCCCCATGTGACTAATGCACAACGCAAATTAGCGTTTTTAGAGGTTTCAAGGTCTACCTCTGAGTCGCCCACATAGATGGCATTGCTGGCCGTGCTCCCCAATTCTTTTAAGGCTGCAAGCACAGCATCGGGGTTGGGTTTGCGACGTACCGTAAGACTTTCGCCTACAGCCGACGATATGTAGCCCTCAAAAAAACGATGTGCCAGCTCTTGCACAGCAGGATGCAACTTGTTTGACACGATAGCCATTTTTATACCCATCTGCTTTAAGTCTTTAAGCAATGGCATAATACCAGGATAAGGCTGCGTGGTATCTAAACAATGTTCTACATAATGCGAGCGAAATGTTTGAAAGACGGGCTCAAACTCGCAATCGTTTTTTACATTATCGCCCACAGACTTCTTCATCAAATAGCGTATGCCATTGCCAAGGAAACGTCTTATTTCGGGCACGGTGCGGGTGGGAAGTGCATGTTTTGCCAATGCATAATTCACACTATTGGCCAAATCGTTTAGTGTGTTGAGCAACGTACCATCTAAATCGAAAACTACTGTGTCAAGCATTTTTTTGTGTTTACAAAAAGAAAAGATTATTCTAAAAAAGTAAGCTTGCTATTATTTATCCCCTACCCTGCATATATGGCAAAAATTGTAGGTATTTTGTTTATATCGGGAGGCGGAGTTTGCTTCCATTCTTTTATGGTGTGCGAGCGCAAGAACTCCTGTTCGGTAGTCAGCCCCGAGGCTATACAAAGGCGCGTGCGGGGGTTGCAGGTAGCAAGTAGGTCGGCTATCATCTTGTGGTTGCGATAGGGAGTCTCAATAAAAAGTTGCGTTTGATGCTCAACTGCCGAACGGTTTTCAAGTTGTTTGATACGTTTAGCACGCTCGGTAGGATTGATGGGCAAATAGCCATGAAATGCGAAACTCTGCCCATTGAAGCCCGAGCCCATCACGGCCAACAATATTGACGATGGGCCTACAAGTGGCACCACCCGTAGTCCCTCGCGTTGGGCTATTGCCACCACATCGGCACCAGGATCGGCCACAGCAGGACACCCGGCTTCGCTAATAACACCAATGCTCTCGCCCTTTCTCAGTGGGTCAAGATATTTTGAAAACAACGCAACATCGGCATGCTTGCCCATAGGGCAAAACGTGAGTTCGTCGATATTGATATTGCGGTCTACTTGCTTTAAGAATCTGCGAGCGGTGCGAACTTCTTCTACTATAAAATGCTTTATGCCAAGGATTACCTCTTTGTTGTAAGCGGGCAATACTTGTTGCAATGGCGAGTCGCCTAAAGTTACGGGGATAAGATATAAAGCAGCCAATGTATTCTGATTTTAGGGATTATAGAGATTTATTAAGTAGGCATTCAAAAATTATTACGAAATAATGGCTTACTGAACACATACACTTACTTGCAGATGTGCATATCGGCAAAGGTCTTAACGCCTTTAAGGTAGAACATAAGCAAGATGCTCTTGTTGATGCGTTGCGGAATATTGCGTCCACCATCTACAGCAAGTTGCATATTCTCTGCGCGGTCGGCATTAAAGTCATTGCGCATGCGCTTAAACTCCTTGCGTGCCTTCATTACAGCACGAAAGTTGGGAATATCGCCACTGAGCAAGAACTTGGTTGCAGCTACTATATCAAGCAATTTGCGACGCCACATAACGCTATGCAACTCGTTGTCGGGCAAATTTTTGTAGAGCATCAGTAGGTTATTGCGGAAGTTTAAAAACGTTTTGCGCGGATTTCCAGCATTGAGTGTGCCACCGCCTACGTGGTAAACAACGCTCGTTGGCACACATACAATCTGTCTGCCACGGGCACGCAAACGCCAACAAAGGTCTATTTCCTCCATGTGGGCAAAAAATCTGCCATCAAGTCCTCCACTCTGTTGCCAATCGGTACGCCTAATCAAGAGTGCGGCTCCTGTGGCCCACAATATGGGGCAAATGGAGTTGTATTGTCCGTGGTCTTCTTCAACCTTATCAAACACTCTGCCACGACAAAAAGGATAGCCCAAATAGTCGATAAATCCACCTGCACCGCCCGCATACTCGAACATTTGTTTGTTGCACTGACTGAGCAACTTGGGCTGACAAGCAGCCACTTCGGGATGGGCATTCATGTAGTGCAACAATGGTTGCAACCAATGGGGGGTTACCTCTACATCGGAGTTGAGCAACAAGTAATAAGGGGCATCAATCTGCGCAAGAGCTTGGTTGTAGCCCTCGGCAAAGCCATAGTTTTGGTCAAGTTGAACGACAACTACCTCGGGAAACTCATTGCGAAGCATAGCTACCGAATCATCGGTTGAACCATTGTCTGCAACGATTACTAATCCTTCGGGTTGTGAGTGTTCGACCACCGATGGTAGGAACTGGCGCATCATATTGCAACCATTCCAATTGAGTATTACCACCGCCACCTTATCCGTCGTTATCATCGTTTTTTTATTTAAGTAGGTGTTCAAAATTATTATATAAATGAATCTTTTTATTTTTACATTTGAAGCACTTTCTGTGGCGCATCTTAAATGTTTGCTTTCAGTCACATAGCCCGCTATGCTCCTTCAAACAAACCTTTAAGCTACATCCCCATAAAGCACTTCAAATATAAAAATAATTATGAACACCTACTTAGTTGATAGGTGTTTCTGTTTCCTTTAGAGCCTCAAAATCGCTAGTAAACTCACCGAGTTTTACCATTGTCAGCGAATTATCGTGGTGCGTAGAGTTGGGCATTTGCTGCACTCTTATATAGTTGTCTGTAAAGCCATGCATGAGCTCTCCGTCGCGTGCATGTTCCCACAGAACCTTGCGTTCTTTACCCATGAATTGTGCATAAAAGGCACGACGTTTTTGCTCAGACAAATCCAAAAGTCGTTGGCTACGCTCATGCTTGGTTTGTGGACTCACCACATAGGGTATTTCGAGAGCCTTTGTGCCTGGTCGCTCGCTATAACTGAACACATGCAACTGAGAAATGTTGAGCCCTTGGATAAAACGATACGACTCTTCGAAGAGTTCGTCGGTCTCGCCACGCATGCCCACTATCACGTCTACACCGATAAAGGCATCGGGCATGATATGCTTAATATTGCTGATTTTCTGTGCAAATAAGGCGGTATCATAGTGCCGATGCATGAGCTTTAACACCGCGTCTGAACCGCATTGAAGCGGAATGTGGAAGTGGGGCATAAAGGCTCTTGAATGTGCACAAAAGTCTATTATTTCATCGGTGAGCAAGTTAGGCTCAATGCTTGATATGCGATAGCGCTCAATGCCTTCAACCTTATCAAGAGCTTGGATGAGCTGCAAGAAATTCTCGCCCGTTGAACGTCCAAAGTCGCCGGTATTTACACCTGTTATCACAATTTCTTTACCCCCCTCTTGTGCCACTTGTTCGGCTTGCTTAACAAGCGAAGCTATACTACCATTGCGCGACCGGCCACGAGCAATGGGGATGGTGCAATAGGTGCAATAGTAATTGCATCCGTCTTGCACCTTTAAGAAGTAGCGGGTGCGGTCGCCACGCGAACAAGAGGGGACAAAGGTGCGAATGTCTTTGGTGGGCACACTCACAGCCTCATGGCAGGCATCTACCTCGCCACTAAGTGCTTGTTTTTGCAGCAAACGCTCCTCAATGTAGCGCATCACATCGCCTTTTTGCTCCATGCCCAACACGAGGTCTACGCCAGGAAATGTGGCTATCTCGTCGGCCTTAAGTTGGGCGTAACACCCCATTACCACCACAAAGGCTCCTGGGTGTTCGCGTGTAAAGCGGTGTATGGCCTGACGGCACTTGTGGTCGGCAACATCTGTAACCGAACAGGTATTAACAATGCATATGTCGGCCTTTTCGCCCTTTTCAATGGTGCGCACACCATTACTTTCGAGCAAATCGCGGAGCGAAGATGTCTCAGCAAAATTGAGTTTGCAACCTAATGTTTGATAGGCTGCTTTTTTATTCTGTAATAAGGACATATCAGTTTTATATTTTAAATGCAAAGTTAATAAGAAAAAACCATACATATATATGCACTTTTGCCCTTTCGGTAACAAACATTTTGCACTTAGCTGCATAAAATGAACATTTGTTTTTGAAAAATGATTATTTTTGCGTTATTCTTAGAAACTTATAAGTAGGTGTTCATAATTATTTTTATATTTGAAGTGCTTTATGGGGATGTAGCTTAAAGGTTTGTTTGAAGGAGCATAGCGGGCTATGTGACTGAAAGCAAACATTTAAGATGCGCCACAGAAAGTGCTTCAAATGTGAAAATAAAAAGATCCATTTATTAATTTTGAACACCTTCTTACACACGTAATGTTATGCCAATGAGTGACTTGAAGACAAATCCTGCAGAACGCAGCCACTTTATGAGTGCGCTGCTTGCTATATATCGCAACGAGCATGTGCGTCCGCAACACCAAGAGGCACGCAAACTTGCCGATTTCATAACAAGTGCTATCGAAACAAACCCATCCGTTATGCGCAACGAGTTTGGGCTGAGCCGGGTGGTACTAGCAATACAAGCCATGCAACTGGCTATTGAAGAAATTGGACTACGCGGCCATGCACTCACTGCTTACCTGCTTAGAGCCGTGGTGAGCCAACCTTCGCAATGCGAACTCGTTGAACGATACTTTGGCAAAGACGTGGCAAACACGCTTAGAGGCTTTTTGAAAGTTGAGGCTATTGAGGTGAAAACCGAGGCTATGCGAACCGATAACTTTCGGAATCTATTAGTGTCGCAAGCAGGCGATATGCGCATCATATTGTTGCTCATTGCCGATAGTGTGAACCTTATGCGCCACATCCGTGATGTGGAGAACATTGAAGCACAACGCAAGGTGTCGGTCGAAGCTGCCTATCTTTATGCTCCATTGGCGCACAAACTTGGTCTTTACAAACTCAAAAGCGAACTTGAAGACCTTAGTTTGAAGTATCTTGAACACGATGCCTACTACATGATTAAGGAAAACCTCAATGCTACAAAGCGAGCACGCGATGCCTATATTGAACGTTTCATCGCTCCTATACGCCAAATGCTCGATGCAGAGGGGTTGCACTATCACATGAAGGGACGCACCAAGAGCATTCACTCCATCTGGCAAAAGATGAAGAAACAGCAATGTGGCTTTAATGGTGTGTACGACTTATTTGCCATTCGCATCATTCTCGACTCGCCTCTTGACAAGGAAAAGGAACAATGTTGGAAGGTATTCTCGCTCATTACCAACAAGTATGAGAGCAACCTAAAACGCTTACGCGACTGGCTTACTGTGCCTAAAAGCAATGGCTACGAAAGTTTGCACATCACTGTAAAGGGACCTGAGGAAAAATGGGTGGAAGTACAAATCCGCACCGAACGCATGGACGAAATTGCCGAGCACGGATTGGCAGCCCACTGGCGCTACAAGGGTGTAAAAAGTAGCGGCGGAGGGGTAGACTCGTGGTTGGCTGATATACGTTCGGCACTTGAAACGGGCAATGACGGACTGCTTACGCAAAGTCTATCGTCAGACCTTAAGGAGCAAGAGGTATATGTATTCTCGCCCAAAGGCGACCTATACCGTTTGCCACCACACAGCACTGTGCTCGACTTTGCCTATACCATACATACAGGCGTGGGCAACCGCTGCGTGGGCGGACGCATCGATGGAAAAAACTACTCTATACGACAACCGCTCGAAAGCGGACAAACGGTTGAAATACTCACATCGAACACGCAAAAGCCTAAGCCTGAATGGGTGAACATTGCGCAATCTAACCACGCACGCTCAAAAATCAGAGCTGCCGTGCGCGAACTTACTGCGGGCGAGATTGCCTTGGGCAAAGAGACGCTTGAGCGCAAGATGAAAAACCGCAAAATAGACTATGACGAGGCTATCATTAACCAGCTTATCAAGAAACTTGGCTACAAGGAGAGCTTTGATTTCTTTAAAGATCTTGGCGATGATAAGATAGACATCAACCGCGTTATTGACACCTATACAGAGCTTAGCAAACGCGAACAAGGCATTGCCGACAGAGCCGCCACACGATCGGCTGAAGAGTTTAACATGGAAAGCGAAGTGGGCACAAGGACTAAGGGCGACGACGATGAGTTGGTGATAGGCAAAGACCTTAAAGGACTCGACTACCAGTTGGCACGTTGCTGCAACCCCGTATATGGCGATGACGTATTTGGATTTATTACGGTGAGCGGTGGCATTAAAATTCACCGCACCAATTGCCCCAATGCACCGGCATTGCGCCAACGCTTTGGCTACCGCATTGTCAAGGCTCGTTGGGCTGGCAAGGGGCAAGGCTCTTATCCTATCACACTACACGTGGTGGGCAATGACGACCTTGGCATCGTAAACAACATCACCTCTATCATTGCCAAAGAAGAACATATCATGCTGCGTAGCATCAACATCGACTCTAACGATGGATTGTTCTCGGGCATACTCACCATCCTTGTGGACGACACACAACGGCTTAACGGATTAATAAAAAAGCTGCGCACGGTTAAAGGCGTAAAAGCTGTTAGCCGCAGTTAGATATGCTCTTTACCTATATAAATGACAAGTGAAATAAACATTGCACTTAGCACACGGCACAATCTATTTCAAGCCATACGATGGACAATTTTACGATTGCTCATCGTATGGCTTTTTGCATTCACTGCTAAAGCACAAACATTAGGCATTGCGCCTCATCCAGAGCAATTGATGTTTGGCTTTACCGAGCGCTTGCAACAAAGCAATGAATCACTTACATCGCTGAGCATTACACTCTCGGCACAAGCCAACACTAAATGGCAACACTCGCTTAATTGCATTTCAACCCTTTATATTAGGCAAAACATGACTACTCGTCGCCGTGGAGTAATTATGCGCTATATCCCCGACATGTTTGAGCTTGAACATGGTAGCCACAACTACCAGAGCGAAGTGCAAATGCGTGTGCAACACCGCGCTCCTGGAACTACCGACTGCAAGGTGGTAGCCTATCACACCAATGCACGCTATCAACCTGCCAAACACTTTCTTAACATAGGACGCTTCTGCTTTACAATATACAACGAAACGCTCTTCACTGGCAACGTGCTAAGCCCATTTCATAAACGCAATAGGCACTTTTACCACTACGCCTACTCGTTTGCGCTTGCTGCTACCAACACGCAACCTGCCACCTACTGCATAAGAGTAACACCACGCTTTAGCAACGAGCAATTGGCAAGTGGCACTATCTATATCAACCAAAAAACTGGTGCCGTAGTAAGCTTTAAACTTAAGTTTAGAAAGCAGTTTACATTCTACAACATTAACGCTCGCATGGGGCTCAACGGCTACGCTATGCTTGTGCCTGAACGCATGCGCATCGTGTCGGACTTTAACTTGCTTGGCAACCATGTTCACGAGATATACAACATATTGGCACACCACACTTTTAGTCATCTAACACCCAATACTTCAAAGCGCTCCGCACGTCTTGACTTCACTCCATTCTGCCAAATGCGCCTTGATACTACGCAAATTATTACCTCACAAGCCTACTTTGACTCTATACACCCCTACCCTCTCCGGCATGCCGAAACACAACAACATGGCCAATGGGCTGATAACATTTTACTTAATGACTCATTGCCTCCATTACCAACCGACTCGCTGGGCAAATGGAAGCTGATAAAAGAAAACAAACGAACAAATAGCAACCGCACTCAAAATATTCTGCTTGAATCTCATGCGTTTAACCTCAGTAACAATGGTGCTGCACGCATAAAGTTGCCACCCATCTTTACACCCTCAATGGTGCAATGGAGTGGTACACGAGGGGTGTCGCTCAAAACAAGATTTGTGCTAAGTTTTACCCCAAAATCTAAACAAAATGAGGGCGAAGACTTATTTAACTTCAGACCTATGGTAGGCTATAGTTTTAAACAACGTCAGGTGTATTGGGAAACCCCTATGACCCTTAACATACTGCCCAAAGTGAATGGCACACTATTGTTTACTGCTGGCGGCGGCTCGCATAGCTACAACAACGAACAGGCTGAAGAACTGAACCAAAAACTTAAAGACATCGAAAGCTACGACTCGCTACTCAATGTTATCAACGAATATGGCTTTCACGATTACCGCGACAAATATGCCAATATAGACTTTTCGATTGAGCCACATCCAGGCGTCACACTCACACTTGGCAGTCGATACCACCGACGTACACTCATCTTATGGAACGATGTGGCACAAGCAGCAGGATTTGTTCGTAGGCTAACAACCATCGGGCCAAGCATACAATTGCAATGGACACCTGCGCAATATTACTATAGGCAAGGCAACTATCGCATTCCTCTGTTTTCGCACTACCCCACTTTTTTACTGAAATACGAGCGTGGTTTTGCCTTGGGAAATGGGCAAACAAGCTACGAACGCATCGAAACAGATGTGCGGTATCGCTTGCCACTCTATGCGCTACGCACGCTCTACTTTAGAATGGGTAGTGGATTTTTTACCAGACGACACAAACAATGCTTTCTCGACTACGACTATTTTAGATTTTACTATATGCCACAAGGTTGGAACGACGATCTTACGGGCGAATTTCAACTACTCAACCCTCGTTTCTACAACGAATCGCGCTACTATCTGCGCCTCACCACTACTTACGAAAGCCCCATGCTAATGCTTTCACGTCTGCCCCAACTATCGCGTATCATTCAGCGCGAAAGGCTCTATCTTAACCTCTTGTCGGTTAGAGCACTCGCCTTTTATGCCGAAACAGGTTATAGTATAAGCACTCATCTCATAGACCTTGGCCTATTCACATCTTATGCCCCTGGACGCTCTTGCCACGTAGGATTTAAAGTGGTATTTAGGCTGTTAGACGAGCAATAAACTCCTTGAAGAGGAGAGGTATAAATCATTATGTTTTTTATATTCTTATTAGGGGGCTTAAATTACTTATCAGTATATCATCAGCGAAACAACATTGTTATCAAGGGTATTGTGAGTATTGACCCTATAGTTGTTATAAACGTTATCTCGGTCATGAGCGATGGGTTGCGACCATATTTCATGCAAAACATAGTGCCAAAAGACGCAACAGGCATCGCTATCACTACGGTGTTGATATTGTTGATAATATCAGTTACACCACATAACTTAAAAAGAAAATAAACAAACAATGGTACAACACCAAGACGCAAAACAGATGATACATATACCACGGGCGAACCGATAATCTCTTTTAGTGGTAATCGAGCCATTGATGAGCCTATAATCATCAATGCAGCAGGCACAGTTATATTACCAACCATGGTCATCGGACGTGCTATCAAACTTGGTATATGCACTCCCATAGCCACAATAAGTGCGGCTATAAAAGCTGCTATCATAGCAGGCGAAAACAATACTTTTGGATTGAGATTTTTAATACTATATTCTCCTTTCACAAGCATTACGCCTGCGGTAAATATAAAAAAGGTATTGGGCATATTGAGTAATGCTGCATAGAATATAGCTTTAGGACCAAATATTGACGATACAATAGGATAGCCTATAAATCCAACGTTGGCAAACATCAAGGCAAATCCTATAATACCTTGATCGTCGCGATTTCTGCTTATAAGCCGTGGCACCCAAAAACCAAATATAAGCAAAATGAAGTAAGTAAGAAACCCTATGCCTAAAAGAGGAAGAATAAAAGTGCGATCGGGCAAGTCGTCGCCCATAACCGAAGAAAGAATAAGTGCTGGGCAAGTAATGTCAATAACTATTGACGAAAGTTTCTGATCGAATTTAGCGCCCATGTAGCCCAACTTGCAAAGAACGTAGCCTAAAACAACGATGATAAACAATATTATCATCACTTCAAGATTTTCCATTGTTGTTTAGCTTATTTATAAGTGGGTGCAAACTTACACAAAAAAGTTGATAGAGCATTGCTAAGTAGGTGCTCAAAATTAATTTTGAATAATTTTGAAGACCTACTTAAATACAAAATCTCTACTACCAACTCATTATCTACAATGAATTGAGAGTAGAGATTATACGTTTAGCAAGCAGCAATAACATTCAACATTCTTTTCAAGACATCCAAGGCTAATTGGGAATGTTGAAAAAGCACGCAATAACTTATTCAGTTTTGGCTTTGAGTGTATCTAAAGCCTCACTTCCATCTTCCCCATACCTGCCATCTTTAGCCTCAAATATCACGCTAGGTTCTATCACCTCCACCGTGTGCCAAGCACCTTGGGGTATCTCACAACCATATTTTGCTTGCGCAGGACAAAGACGGATACGCTTAACCTCACGATACTCTACCTTTCGAGCAACGTCCTGTGCATCTATACCCTGTTGAAAGTTCTCCGAAGAGGCCTTCTCATACGAAACAAATTCCTCATAAATCACTTCGTCCATCTTGCCGCACAGACAGATAACGGTCTCGGTACTATTAGGATGCCGATGGATGGGCACAACAGTTCCCGGCAACAGAGCATTTAGCATGCGTTGACTGTTGTCTGCCGCAGATGTGCGCAGGTCATAGTTTTTACGCAAGCGTGGGTTTTCTGTGGCTTGCTCAAAGAGTTTGCCCAAAAAGTCTTTTTCGAATTCCATAGATTTTTAAGTGTGTAAAAACACGTACCCTATAAACCATACAACCATTATGTCTGTACGATTTGTAGAATCCGTGCTCCATGTTGTTTCTTTTTGTTATTTCTTCAGCGTAGCGAGGTATTCCTCGTGCAAGTAATAATACTTCTTCATGAACAATACGTATGCAATAGCCAATACTGTCAATGTTGCTATTAAATACATCCAATGACATAGCACCGTGTTCGAACATAGATAGATAAAGCCCAACGATACAGCCAACTGCATAGCCATATATAATAAGGTTACTTTCACATGCCCGATTTTAAGTTCATTCGCCATAATCTGATAAGCGTGTTTCCTGTGTGCTTCACCCAAGTTCTCATGCAGCATGATACGATGCACAATGGTCAAGCATCCGTCTACACCATACACGAGCAAGAATATTAGCCACGTAATGTCCCCCGTCTTCATTATCACATTGCCCAACAAAAACAGCATGATAAACGCTATACCGATTGATCCCACATCCCCAGCAAAACATTT
>ERZ808240.3740-NODE-3740-length-14388-cov-3.564571_pt1 | contig 14388 bp, 11 predicted proteins | sample MGYA00521084_ERZ808240 | MGnify/ENA primary metagenome ERZ808240 (study PRJEB31516, sample SAMN03275571) | gut metagenome | biome: mammalia-associated habitat; material: feces | host: Papio cynocephalus | place: Kenya | collected 2012-08-06 ... | reverse complement strand
AGTTCCGACAGATAAAGACAGAGAAAGAGCAGGAAAAGATACGGCAGGCAGAGGCAATCGGTGACCGCGCTTTTACTAAGACAATTGCTAAAATTCATGAGGGTATGACAGAAAAACAGGTTGCCGCATGGCTGGAATTTTATATGAAAGAGGAAGGCGCGGAAGGTTTTAGTTTTGATACGATTGCCGCATCGGGAGAACATTCGGCGATGCCGCATGCGGTGCCAACCGATAAAAAACTGGAAAACGGTGATTTCTTAACGATGGATTTTGGCTGTTTGTATCAGGGGTACTGCTCGGATATGACAAGAACGGTTGTGATTGGCAGTGCGAATGAGAAACAGCGTGAAATTTATGATACGGTCTTAAGAGCGCAGGAAACAGCACTTTTAGGAATCCGTCCGGGAATGAAGGGAAGCCAGATTGATGCGATTGCAAGAGATGTAATAACAGATGCCGGCTATGGTAAATATTTTGGACATGCGCTGGGACATTCGGTTGGACTGGAAATTCATGAAAGCCCGAATTTTTCACCGAGAGAAGAAACCGTGATTAAGCCCGGTATGGTAATTACGGTGGAGCCGGGAATTTATATTGAGGGAATTGGCGGCGTCCGGATTGAGGACGTTGTGATTATTACAGAAGACGGATGTGAAAATATTACCCATTCGACAAAAAAACTGCTTGAGTTGACCGCACAGAAAGGATGAAGTGGATGAGGCCTAAAATTTGTGTACCAATTGTTGCCCCAATTCGTGATGGAATTATTCGCGAGGCAAAACAGATTGCAAAACTACCGGTGGAAATGGTGGAGTGGCGCATTGATTTTTATGCCGGTTATGCGAGAGAAATTCTTGATGTCATAACGGAGTTAAAGCGTGTGCTTAATGAAAAGGAGCTGTTAGTCACCATTCGCACGGTGGCAGAAGGCGGCGAGGAAAATGGTTCCCGCTTTGATTATTTTGAAACAATTCGCAAAATCCTTGAACAGCAGACGGCAGATTATGTGGACGTTGAGTCTGCGCGGGATGAGAAAAAGGTAAAAGCACTCTGTCAAAAGTATTCAAACAGTAAGACCAAAGTAATTGGCTCCTATCATGATTTTTCCCAAACTCCGTCTGAGGATGAAATTAAGGAAAGACTCTGTAAGGCAAAAGAGTGTGGGTGCTACGCCGGAAAGTTAGCTTGTATGCCAAAGACAAGAGAAGATGTGGATACGCTGTTAAATGCAACCGCTGCCATGAAAGAGGAATTTCCGGATTTTCCATTGATTACGATGTCGATGGGTGAGCTTGGAAAAGTTTCGAGACTGTATGGCGGATTGTATGGCTCGTTTGTTTCGTTTGGCTGTGTAAGTGAGGCTTCCGCACCCGGACAGGTCTATTATGAGACGATGTGCGAGGTGTTTGACAAAATTTACAAAGGAAACCGCCACATCATTTTGATTGGCTTTATGGGTGTTGGAAAATCAACCATTTCACATGAATTATCACGGCTTGCTTCGCGCACGGAAATCGACACTGACCAGTGGATTGAGAAAAAGGAAGGTCGTGCAATTTCGGATATTTTTGAAAAAGAAGGAGAAACTTATTTCCGTGATTTAGAAACATCCATGATTGATGAGTTAGGCTTAATAAAGCCGGCGATTATTTCCTGTGGCGGCGGCATGGCACTGCGGGAGTTGAATGTGAGAAAGTTACAGGCAATCGGAACGGTTGTTTTACTTACGGCAAAACCGGAGACAATTTTTGAGCGGGTTCGTTATAACACGACTCGCCCACTGTTGAAAGATAACATGAATGTGGACTACATACGGCAGATGATGGAGAAGCGGAGAGCGTATTATGAGCACGCCGCTACCGTGACGGTAAGCACGGATGGGAAAATCATTACCGAGATTGCAAAAGAAATACTTGAAAAATGTTTCTAAATATACTAAAATTATGAATAGATATGAATTTATTGTCGTTTTGTGCGACGGAAAGAGAGGAAACTATGGTATCAGCAGGAGATTTCAGAAACGGTTTGACAATTGAGATTGATGGAACCGTATATCAGGTTATTGAGTTCCAGCATGTAAAACCGGGTAAGGGTGCTGCATTTGTTCGTACCAAATTGAAAAACGTAGTAGATGGCGGTGTTGTGGAGAAGACATTCCGTCCGACAGAGAAGTATCCACAGGCGCATATTGATAAAAAGGAAATGCAGTATTTGTACAACGATGGTGAGATGTACAACTTCATGGATAATGAAACATATGAGCAGATTGCATTGACAGAAGAAGCAGTTGGCGATTCCATGAAATTCGTAAAAGAGAATGATAATGTTAAGATGGTATCTTACAAAGGTAACATTTTCGCAATCGAGCCACCAATGTTTGCTGAGTTGGAAGTAACTGAGACAGAGCCTGGTGTAAAAGGTGATACAGCAACAAACGTTACAAAACCGGCTACCGTTGAGACAGGTGCACAGGTTGCAGTTCCGATTTTCGTAAATCAGGGTGATAAAATCCAGATTGATACAAGAACCGGGGAATATCTGAAGAGATTATAAAGCATTTTTATAAGTGCTTATTGAAAGAGCTGTCGTACTAAGATAGTTCAAAATATAAAAGAAGTTTAATTTGTTTTGAGATGGGTAACACTTTGTGTTATAGTCTCTTGCAATTTAAACTTCTTTTTGTTTAATGAGAAAAATTTTGCTTGCAGTATACCCTATGGGGGTATATAATCGAATCGAAAATTATCGATAGGAGTGATTGCATGGAAGAAAAGAAAACTTGTCCGTGCTGTGAAGAACGGCACAAAGAGCGCTCAGATAAAGAGTATAAAGACTTAATCCATCGTTTAAATCGTATGGAAGGACAAATCCGCGGAATTAAAGGAATGGTTGAGCGCGGTGTTTATTGTACCGACATTTTAGTACAGGTGGCAGCGGTCAATGCAGCATTGAATAGTTTCAACCGGGTTTTGTTAGCAAACCATATTAAGACCTGTGTGACGGATGATATCCGGGCAGGAAAAGAAGAAACGGTAGATGAATTGATTGCGACGCTGCAAAAACTGATGCGGTAAGCAGTGCAGCACTTTGATGAGAGGAATATAAAAAACAGGAAAGGTGGAATATACATGAAGCAGTATGCAGTGACAGGCATGACATGTGCAGCATGCAGTGCCCGTGTGGAAAAAGCGGTAAGCCGTGTTGAGGGCGTGAGTTCGTGCAGTGTAAATCTTTTGACAAATTCCATGGGTGTAGAGGGTGATGTGCCGGATTCCGTTATTATTCAGGCGGTTGTTGATGCCGGATATGGTGCCCACGTGATGGGACAGGAAAAGAATGGAGAAGCGGAAGCAGAAGATACATTAAAAGATACAGAGACAAAAAAGTTAAAGAAACGATTGATTGCTTCTTTGATTTTGCTCGTATTTTTAATGTATTTATCCATGGGACATATGATGTGGGGATGGCCCCTGCCGGGTGTCCTTGGTGTGAACCATGTGGCGATGGGACTTGCTCAGATGTTGTTGACGATTGCGATTATGGTAATTAACCAGCGATTTTTTGTCAGTGGATATAAAAGTTTGTGGCGGCGTTCGCCGAATATGGACACGTTAGTTGCACTCGGCGCCAGTGCAGCTTTTGGCTATAGTGTGTATGCGCTGTTTGCGATGGCAGAGGCACAGAGGCTGATGGATGAGGCAAAAGTTATGGCATATATGCATGAGTTTTACTTCGAGTCGGCGGCAATGATTCTTACGTTGATTACTGTCGGGAAAATGCTGGAGGCGCGTTCTAAGGGAAAGACAACGGATGCGATAAAAGGGTTGATGAAGTTAGCACCTCAGACAGCTGTTGTTGTTCGGGATGGAAAGGAAGTTTCCGTGCCGGTAAAAGAGGTTCAAAAGGGAGAGATTTTTCTTGTCAAACCGGGGGAAAATATCCCCGTGGATGGCGTGATTTTGGAAGGAAGCAGTGCAGTCAATGAGGCGGCACTGACCGGAGAAAGTATTCCGGTAGATAAAAAAGAAGGCGAAATGGTTTCTGCCGCAACGCTGAATCAGACCGGTTTTCTTCGCTGCGAGGCAACCAGAGTAGGAGAAGATACCACTTTGTCGCAGATTATCCAGATGGTTAAAGATGCGGCGGCAACGAAAGCACCGATTGCCAAAATTGCAGATAAAGTTTCGGGCGTTTTTGTTCCGGTTGTTATTTCAATTGCAGTGGTTACTTTTCTTGTATGGCTTTTGTGTGGACAGAGTGTTGGTTATGCATTAGCGCGTGCTATTTCAGTTCTTGTTATCAGCTGTCCGTGTGCCCTTGGTCTGGCAACGCCGGTTGCTATTATGGTAGGAAATGGTCTTGGTGCCAGACACGGAATTTTGTTTAAGACGGCAGCGGCATTGGAGGAGACCGGTAAAATTGCAACCGTGGCACTGGATAAAACCGGAACGATTACGCGCGGTGAGCCGAAGGTAACGGATATGATTCCATTTTCCGGGTACTCGGAAAATGAACTTCTTTCCTATGCGTATGCGCTGGAGAAAAAGAGTGAGCATCCTCTGGCACGTGCTATTGTTTCCTATGCGGAGGAACTTGAAACTTTAGCACCGGAACTTTCAGAATTTGAAATTATGCCTGGAAATGGTCTGAAAGGACAGGTTAAAGAAAGTGGTAAAACGGAAATCCTGCTTGGCGGAAATCAGTCTGCGATTGAAAAGGTGGCAGTGATTGATGACACAGTAAAAGGGCAGGCAAACCGATTGGCAGAAGAAGGAAAAACACCATTGTATTTTGCCAAAGATGACACGCTGCTTGGTATGATTGCCGTGGCGGATACGATGAAAGAAGACAGTGCCGATGCCGTCAGCCAGATGCAGAAAATGGGACTTCGCGTTGTGATGCTTACCGGAGATAATCAAAAAACAGCAAATGCGATTGGCAGGGAAGCCGGCGTGGACGAAGTGATTGCCGGTGTTCTGCCGGACGGAAAAGAAGCTGTAATTCGCGAATTAAAAGAAAACGGCAAGGTTGCCATGGTGGGTGATGGTATTAATGATGCGCCGGCTCTTACGCAGGCAGATATCGGAATTGCCATTGGCGCGGGAACAGATGTTGCGATGGATGCAGCGGATGTCGTATTGATGAAGAGTAAACTTAGTGATGTTCCGGCAGCAATCCGCTTAAGCCGTGCAACGAGAAAAAATATCCGTGAAAATTTATTCTGGGCATTTATTTATAATATTATTGGTATTCCGTTGGCAGCCGGTGTGTGGATTCCGTTGTTTGGCTGGCAGTTAAATCCGATGTTTGGAGCGGCAGCAATGAGTTTGTCCAGTTTCTGTGTGGTGACAAATGCGCTGCGGTTGAATTTTAAGAAAATTGAAGAGAAAAAAGAAAGTGAGGAAAATAAAATGGAACGTGAATTGAAGATTAAAGGAATGATGTGCGGACATTGTGAGGCAAGGGTGAAAAAGGCACTGGAAGCAGTTCCCGGCGTGGCTTCTGTTGTGGTAAGCCATGAAAAGGGTAATGCGGTTGTGACGCTTAGTAAAGAGGTTTCGGATTCCGAACTTAAGCAGGCTGTGGAGGCCGAGGATTATCATGTAACTAAGATTCAATAGTTATAGTGTATTCCTATACCTAGTAAAATATTTCTTGTATTAGACAATACCCTACCTATTTGGTATGATAACTACAGAACAAGAAAATAACACCTGTGCAGAGCACAATGAAAATGGAGGTATGAGAATATGAGTAAAAAAAGTTATGCAGAAAGAAATTTAAAATTTGAGACACTTCAGTTACATGTAGGACAGGAAAGTCCGGACCCGGTTACCGATGCAAGAGCAGTTCCGATTTACGCTACTTCATCTTATGTATTCCGCAACAGTGAACATGCAGCAGCACGTTTTGGACTTACGGATGCAGGAAATATTTACGGACGTTTGACAAACCCTACAGAAGATGTTTTTGAACAGCGTGTGGCAGCACTTGAAGGCGGCGTGGCAGCACTTGCCGTAGCGAGTGGTGCAGCAGCAATTTCCTATACGATTCAGAATCTTGCACAGGCAGGAGACCACATCGTAGCAGCAAAAAATATTTATGGTGGAACTTACAATTTGTTAGCTCACACATTAGTACAGTATGGTATTGAAACAACATTTGTTGACCCATTTAACTTTGACGAGGTTGAGGCTGCAATCAAAGATAATACAAAGGCTGTATTTATTGAGACATTGGGAAATCCGAACTCAGATGTTGTGGATATTGAGAAATTGGCAGACATTGCACATGCTCACAAAATTCCACTGGCAATTGACAATACATTTGCTACGCCTTATCTGGTTCGCCCAATTGAATACGGTGCTGACATCGTGGTACATTCCGCAACAAAATTCATCGGTGGACATGGTGCAGCAATCGGTGGTGTCATTGTAGACAGCGGTAAGTTTGACTGGGAAGCAAGCGGCAAATTTGCTTCGTTGACCGAGCCAAACCCAAGTTATCACGGAATCAGCTTTACAAAAGCGGTAGGACCGGCTGCTTTCGTTACAAAAATCCGTGCGATTCTGCTTCGTGATACCGGTGCGACACTTTCTCCGTTCCATGCATTTATGTTTTTGCAGGGGCTTGAAACTCTTTCCCTTAGAGTTGAGCGCCACGTAGAAAATGCATTGAAAGTAGTAGAGTATCTGAACAATCATCCACAGGTTGAAAAGGTAAATCATCCGGCTGTATCTGATGATCCTTCTCAGCAGGAATTGTACAAAAAGTACTTCCCAAATGGCGGCGGTTCAATCTTTACTTTTGAGATTAAAGGTGATGACAAGAAAGCAAAAGATTTCATTGATAATCTGGAGTTGTTCTCCCTGCTTGCCAATGTAGCAGACGTAAAATCGTTAGTTATTCATCCGGCAAGTACAACACATTCTCAGTTGAATGAGGAAGAACTGTTAGACCAGGGAATCAAACCAAATACTATTCGTCTGTCAATCGGAACAGAGAATGTAGATGATATTATTGAAGACTTGGAAGAAGCTTTTAAGGCTGTAAAATAAAACGTAAAATAAAAACGAAAAAGACGGGAAGCGGGATATCTGCGTGGCAGATATAGCTTCCCGTCTTTTTTTCGTTTTTATTTTGGTTTGGCAGGAAAGGGAGGAGTGGTGAGAGGGGAGGATGCAGCAAAAGGTTTATAATTCTAACAAAATAATTTATGTAAACACTAAAACAAAGAAAATATAAACTTGACAAAATAAGAGAGTGGCACTATAATGAGTTTAAAATTAAAACGAAATGGTTTATACATAAACTAAAATGCAAGAGGTGATGTGATGAATTTATATTTTGAATTGCTGAAAACACCGGTATTCAGTGTTGATGATGTAAATAAATTTTATAATAATATAAATAGTGCGCGCTCTGCAATTAAGCGATTGATGAAAGAAAATATGGTGGCAAAGATACGAAATAATAGGTACACATGTATAAGTGGAGAAACAGGACAGTTAGTAGCAAATCGATTTCAGATTGCATGTAGTATTACACCGACTGCATATATTTCGCATCATACAGCGATGGAATATTATGGCATAACAGATCAAGTTTTTTATGAAGTATATGTTTCTTCAGAAACTTCTTTTCGTGATTTTGAATTTGATGGATATACTTATCGATATGTGGTATCAAAGGGAAATGATGAAATTGATACACCTGCTTTTAGCGGTGGAATTCGTGTTACAACTCCGGAACGTACTATGATAGATAGCATTAAGGACATGGATAAAATTGCTGGGATAGAAGAGGTTATACAGGATATTTCGTGTATGAATAAGTTACGGGAGAAAAGATTGCTAAGTTATTTGGAGCATCTTAGTAATCAATTTCTGTATCAGAAGACAGGTTTCCTGCTTTCTGAACAGAAAGAGCAACTTGGTCTATCGGATGATTTTTTTAAAGAATGCCAGCAGAAAATTGGAAAGAGCAAGCGTTATTTGTCAAAAGAACTAGCTGATGGAGTATATGATGCTCAGTGGAAACTTGTGGTACCAAAATATTTAAGCGTAAAGAATGGAGTGATGGAGGATGACTCAATATAACAAAGCAGAAATAGGAAGAACTGCGGCACAGTATGGATTTGTTAGGGATACCTTTGAAAAAGTATTGAGGTTAAAAGAAATATTAGAATATTTTAACACGCAGGAATACCTTGCAAATCATTTACTGCTTAAAGGTGGAACGGCAATTAATCTTACCGTGTTTAATTTGCCAAGACTATCGGTAGATATTGATATGGATTATACGCCAAATGATTGTAAAAATGATATGCTTGCAGCCAGAGAGCACATTACAGGTCTGATTAAAGAATATATGGAAAGAAAAGGATATTCTTTATCATCGGGGTCAAGATTTAGTCATAGTTTGGATGCTTTTTATTACTATTACATAAATGCTGGTGGTAATAAAGATATGATTAAAATTGAACTGAATTATTCACTCAGGACGCATATTTTTGAATCTACATATAGAAGTATATTAAGCGATGCATTTAAGAGTGATATTAAGATAAGAACTGTGGATCCATTAGAAATATTTGCGGCAAAAGGCAACGCATTAATAAGCCGTGCTGCAGCTAGAGATTTATATGATTGGGGAAACATGATGGAGCATAATTTATTTGAAAATCATAGAGATTTGTTTCCGGTGATAGGCAAGAAAGATAATTTCCGGTTAAATGAACGAAAGAATCGTGCAAAACAATATATTGGTGAGTTAATGCAGTTGACTGAAAAAGAGAATGAATACATGGATAGATTTATGGCAAAGGAGTATCGTCCGGAATTGCTGTTTGATGACGAGAAAATTATGGCTAGGATTTGTGACCACCCAATGGCACTGTGGAAGTGTAGCACATGATGAAAAATAATCTTTACAAATAGCAAAGGCTGTTGTAGAATGTAAATCATAAAAAGACATCGTGGTCTATTCCGCGGTGTCTTTTTTTATAGAACTGACTGAATTTTACAAGGAGGCAGAGATGTGGATTTCATGATGAGCTTTCTGGAAACACTGGGAACAATTGCCTTTGCTGTTTCCGGAGCAATTGAGGCGATGAAAAAGAAGATGGATCTGCTTGGAGTAATTGTACTTGGCATGGTAACGGCAATTGGCGGCGGGGTAATCCGCGATATTGTAACGGGAGAAATTCCTCCGATTGCTTTTCAGAATCCGACGCAGGTCAAAGTAGCAATTGTAGTATCTATTGTTGTGTTTTTGGTGGCAATGTTTTTCACTCGGCATGACATTCTGGCAAATGTTTCGTGGGCGAATGCGGTGTTGTTTATATCTGATGCAATGGGCCTGGCAGCATTTACAATTTTAGGAATCCGATTTGTACAGGAACGGGTTGGGAATGACAATTTTGCGCTACTTTTGTTTGTAGGAGTAATTACCGGTGTAGGCGGCGGATTATTGCGTGATATATTTGCAGGCAATGTTCCTTATATTTTCCGCAAACATATTTATGCAACGGCTTCTATTTTCGGTGCGCTCATGTATTTGTGGCTCGATAAAATTCTGTCGGAACTATGGGCAGTTTTTTTCTCTATGGTGTGCATTATAGTTGTGCGTATATTGGCATCCCATTTTAAATGGAATCTTCCAAGGGTGGAGATTTTAGAGAAAGCGAAGTGACTTTGTATGAAATTAACAGTAAACCAGATCCTTCATACAGAGGGATTTGAAAAATTTCGCGTAATATGTGGAAATCGAGGGTTAAATAGGGAAGTATCATCGGTCAGCGTAATTGATGCACCGGATATTTATAACTGGCTTCAGGGAGGAGAAATCCTTTTGACATCCGGCTATATTTTCAAAGATAATACGGAGTATCTGCTTGAATTGATTGAGAAAATAGCAAAGAATGGTGCAGCGGCGCTATTCATTAAATTAGGCCGTTTTATTGATGATATGCCGGATGAAGTACGCATAAAGGCGGATGAACTTTCATTTCCCCTTGTGTATATGCCATTTTCATTTGCATTTGTTGATGTTATTACTCCGGTTTTGACAAAAGCAAACTCCAGACAGTTGGAAATTATAAAAAAGTCGGAAAAAATACACTGCATTTTTACGAATATTGCAATTAGGCAGGAAGGAATAGGAAAGGTTTTGGAATATCTCAGTGATCTCATTGGGCAAGAAGTTGCTTTTGTTGATAATATCAAACAAAGAGTTTTTTGTTCGAATGATGAGATGGAAATTAACATGGAAAATTATATGAGTAAATATCCGTGTTTTCCGATAACTGTCACAAGGAAGACATATGGTTATCTTGTTGTCAATGAAACAAAATATAAGGCAAATGAATATGATCTGATTGCGATAGAACATGCATCAACAATTATTAAATTGGAAATACAGCGTGAAATCTCTAATGATGAGATTGAGCGAAAGTACAGAGATAACCTTGTTCTGGATATTATCTATAATAATATTAATAATCAGGATGAGCTTAGGGAGAGAGGAAAACTTTTTGGCTGGAGTTTTGAGGGACATGTCCGTGCCATGATAGCAGATGTCGATCATTTTAAGAAAAATTTTGAGAAAATAGAAGGGACAGGGACGAACCGGATAGCTGTGAATGAACTTTCCAGACAGATTTTGCGGAATGTGGCAGCAGAAGTAAGAATGTCGTTTAAGAAAACGATTTATACAACATTTACTGACCGAGTTGTATTTTTATTATGGGATGAGGGGAAAAGTCATAAAGAAATACAGAAACAATTAGGGGAAATCAATGAAAGAATTCATACAAAGGATGGATTTACACTGTCTTTTGCAATTGGTGGCCTTGCCGATGAGATAGGAATGGCATACCGGAGTTTTCGTGAGGCAAAAACCGCTCTTGTTATGGGGCGCAGACTTGGCTGGGAGAATACTTCTTATTTTTACAACCAGCTTGGTTTCTACCGCTTATTGGATCAGCTAAAGGGAAACCCTGCAGTAAAAAACTTCTTTCAGGATAAATTGAGTAGAGTAGAACAATTTGATCTTGAAAATCATGGCGAACTGTTTGATACATTAAATATGCTTGTTGAGTGCAACTGGAATTTGCGGGAGGCGTCGGAGCGATTATATATCCATTATAATACGATGAAAAACCGTTATCATAAGATTCAGGAGGTGATGGGGGTATCGCTTGACAATATGGAGGAGAGGCTTGAAGTAGAATTTGCTATAAAGTCTAAAATTGTAAATGACATATAAAGATTGTACAGATGAGACAGATTCTCAATAACAGATGTGTACCGGCGGTATATTGTACCGCTGGTTTTTGTTTGCTATAATTCGCATTGTAAAAACAAAACAAAGAAATCAGGTGGTTAAGTGACAGGAAACAAGCCAGAAATTTTTCTGAGAGAATTGCTGGAGATTGACACACAGAATCCACCGGGAAAAGAAGATATGATAGTCCGATATATCATTAAAAGGATGTCATTAAACGAAAGTCAATATGAAATTCTTGATCATGGTGAAGGACGTGCTTCTTTGGTCGTATCCATACCGGGTGAAAGTAGTGAGAGCGTAATGTTCTTAGGACACATTGATACGGTGCCATGTGGTGATGAAACAGCGTGGAAATATAAGCCGGTTCATGCAACAGAAGATGGTGACCGTATATATGGTCTTGGTTCATCTGATATGAAGAGTGGTGTTGCAATTATGCTGACAGTACTTGATAGAGTACTTAAGATGAAAAAGACACCAAAAAAGACACTGCACTTTGTATTTACTGCTGATGAAGAGAGCGGGTGTATGGGGGCGAAAAGAGTTGCAAAATGCAGCTGGATGGATGATGTGAAAGAAATACTTCTCAGTGAACCGACAGATGGAAAGGTCGTGATAGCAGAAAAAGGTGTGTTATGGATTTTGCTTAAGATTGCAGGGCGGCAGGCGCATGGAGCGATGCCGGAGGAAGCAAAAAATGGTAACGAGTATCTTTGGAAGGCCATTGAATGGATTAAAAATTCTCTCTCATGTTTAGAAGAATCAAAATTACTGGGGAAGGCATCTATCAGTACAACGATTTTTCAGGGAGGATTTAAAAGCAATATCATTCCCGGATCAGCACAGGCAGTGCTTGATGTAAGAACCGTTGCTTCATCGAATCACAATCAGATTAAAACATGTCTGAAACAGATTCAGGAGTCGTTTGCGGCACAGTACCAAGTGAGGATAGCCTATGAAATAAAAAATGAAAAAATGGTATTGGAAGAACAGACGGATGTACCCCTTGTTAAAAAGTGGCTGTCGCTTTATGATACGACAGAATATCCGAAGGGAATTCCTTATTATACGGATCTGGCAGAGTTGTTGAGGGAAAACGATGGTGAGTTCGTAATTTGTGGACCGGGCAGAATGAAAAAGATGCACAATGTGGATGAATATGTAACACGAGTTCAATTGGAAAAAGTGGCGGAAAAATATTTAGAGTATATGAATCAGTATTGTTGACAAAGGAGTCATAATCGCAGGAAAGCGAGTGGACTCTTTTTATTTTTCAAAAAAGAAAGAAGGGTTATGTATGGCAAATTATATTGTAAAGGAAAAGGTTTTTATCCCACCTTACGAAGGACGGGGAGTCAGAGTTAAGAAAGGACAGTTTTTAAAAATTGTGGATGTTGAAGGAAAACAGGTTGGTGATTTTATCTGTTTTAATGAAAATGATTTGAGTGAGTATGTATCAACGGTGCATATGAGATCGTCATTAAGCAGTATTCGGTTAAAGATTGGAGATTTTCTTTATAGTAATTACCGTGATCACTTGATGCAGTTTACAGAGGATACAGTAGGAAAACACGATTTCTTTTTCCCGGCTTGTGACTATTATCGTTATAAAGTAGATTTTGGAGTTGAAGATCATCCGAACTGCAAAGATAACTTGATCGGTGCCTTAAAGACTTTTGGTATTATCCGCAATGAGATACCAGATCCGATTAACTGGTTTATGAATAACCATATGGATGAGAATGGCGATTACGTTATTGAGGATCCATTATCAAAGGCGGGCGATTATGTTGTACTCAAAGCACTGAAAGATGTTGTTTGCTGTGTATCGGCATGTTCACAGGATTTTGTACCGGTAAACGGAATGAAAGTAACACCTTTGGAACTGCAGGTATGTGAATTGGAAGAATAGGAGGTTTCTATGAGTATGTCAGTGGATAGTTTGAAATTAGTATCAGAAAGACAGCACCTCGTTGATGTGCTGATGAGTGGAAAACAGTATGCAGATATTATTCTAAAAGGCGGAAATGTCGTCAATGTAATAACAAGGGAGATTTATCCTGCAGATGTGGCTGTTTCCGGAAAATACATTCTGATGGTGGGAGACTGTGAGGCGCTGATCGGACCTGATACAACAGTATATGATATGACTGGTAAGTATGTAATGCCCGGTTTTGTTGACTGCCATATGCATTTTGAAAGTGCGATGCTTACCATGACTGAATTTTCAAGGTTATCAATACCGACAGGTACGACTTGTCTGATTTCTGATCCGCATGAAATCGGAAATGTACTCGGCCCGGTCGGAATTAAAGAAATGGCAAAAGAAGCTTCACTCATGCCACAGCATGTGTTCTGCCGTGTGCCTGCACTTACGCCGGATTCACCGGGACTTGAAACAGCCGGTTATGACGTGACCTCGAAAGATATTCCGGAGATGTTATCCTATCCATCCGTATCTGGAGTAGGAGAGACACAGGGAGTGAGTGCAATCCGGTTTGTATATGAGCATAATTATCCGGTAATCCGTGACACCATTGTATCTTCTGTATATGCGAGGTCAATCGGAAAAGAAGTTGACGGAAATGCACCTGAGTTATTTGGTAATGAATTAGCGGCTCATATTATTTGCGGCGGAACGGATGTTTCGTGTCATGAGACTACGACAAAGAAAGAAGCAGTAGAAAAACTTCGATATGGTGTCTATATGCTTATGAGAGAAGGCTCCACGCAGCGGAATATGCCGGAATGTATTCGTGCGATTACAGAAGAAGGGTTGGACTCCAGGCGTGCAATACTGGCAACCGATGATATGCTGGCAGGTGACATTGCGACAAAAGGTCATATGAATGATATTATCCGCCGCACAATAAAAGAGGGGGTAGACCCGGCCGAGGCAATCCAGATGGCTACGATTAATCCGGCAACATGGCTTGGATTGTCAGAACTTGGTGTGCTGGCACCGGGAAAACTGGCAGATATTGCAGTCGTGGAAGGTGAACTCGCTGACATGAATGTGTCGGAAGTATTTTTGTCTGGCCAGCTTGCAGCAAAAGACCGGCAGCTGCTGCTTCCACTGCCGGCTTATCAGTATCCGGA
>ERZ808240.3738-NODE-3738-length-14388-cov-12.815321_pt1 | contig 14388 bp, 13 predicted proteins | sample MGYA00521084_ERZ808240 | MGnify/ENA primary metagenome ERZ808240 (study PRJEB31516, sample SAMN03275571) | gut metagenome | biome: mammalia-associated habitat; material: feces | host: Papio cynocephalus | place: Kenya | collected 2012-08-06 ... | reverse complement strand
ACCACCAGCACGACCACAGCCCCGCGCCCAACAAGAGCCAAACCGGGCAGCGGCCCGCACTGGAAGCTGACCACAGGCCCCACCGGGAGCAGCAGCCAACACGCCCACGATCAGACCACCCCGCACCAGCAGGCAAACCGGTACACGCTGCACCCGTCCTTTTGATAGGAAAGCCCCGGCGGACACCCCGCCCGGCACATGCAGCGGACGTACCCAGACCGCCCGCAAATTTCCCCGGCCCGAACCGTTCAGCACATCCCGCCGGGCATCAGAAGCAAGGCACAGCGTAAGGCCTTTTTTTGAGAGTAAGGCAAAAATAAGGCACATTCCGGCCATTTTGCAGCCTTTGTGAAACAGAAAAGCCCACGATTTACGCCGCCTTTTCAACGGTCAATCGTGGGTTTTTCTTTGGTGCGCTCGAGGGAACTCGAATCCCTGGCCCTCTGATTAAAAGTCAGATGCTCTACCGGCTGAGCTACGAGCGCAAATCATAATAAAAGCACAGTATCACGATACTGCCGAATAATATTACCATATTTACAGGGAAAAAGCAAGGGGGTGAAGCAAAATTTCCTTAAAAGAAGCGAGAAAAGCGATTTCGGATGGGAACTTCCTCTTTACAAATGAAGTGAGAACCAGTACAATCAAGGCAGTTCCTTTTATCAGGAGCTGCGGAAAACGCATAAAAAGAGCCGGATGCCGGACAAATCAGGAATCGGCAGACGGTTTTCGGAATATTGGAGGTTTTTCGGATGAAAATTTCTCGTCGTTCTGTTCTTCGCGCTTCGGGCCTGACGGCTGCACTGCTGGCTTTGACCGGCTGCACCGGCACAGGTAGCAGCTTTATCGGCGGCAATCTGAGCAGCTTGTTTCAGGGACTGCTGGGTCAATCATCGTCCAGCTCTGCTTCCTCGGCAGCCAGCTCTGAAGCGGCAGCTTCTATGGCGGCGGACTCTGTTGCAGCCAGCTCGGAAGCAGCGGCTTCCTCTGTCGCCAGCTCTGCGGCGGCGGATTCTACTGTGGTATCTTCTCTGCCGGCCAGTGAACAGCTCGACCCGGGTTTCGGCGTCCTGCCCAACTATGACGCCGATGTGCTGACCGGTGAAGCCCGGCGCGGCAACGACCGGATGGTTGGCGTGATGATCAATAATATCAGCGCGTCGGAAAAGCAGAATGCCCGTCCGCAGCGCGGCCTGAGTTCGGCAGACCTGCTCATCGAGAGCAAGGTCGAAGGCGGAATCACACGTTTCTGCGCCGTTTACCACAAGGCTTCGGAGATCCCGGAAGTCGGCCCGATCCGTTCTGGCCGTGACCAGTTCCTTCAGCTGCTGATGCCGTGGCAGGCAGTGTACTATCACGATGGTGAGAGTATTTTCTGCACACAGTTTGTCAATGTATATAAGTATTCTGACCTGAACATTGGCGGCAAGAGCTACTTCAATACGCCGGTCCACCCGTTCATTGCACACCGCAATAACCGCGGTCGGAATGTTGCCTATGAACATACCGAGTTCACCTCCGGCAAGGAGATCTGTCAGGCAGCGGCAAATGCCAATATCAGCTTGAACTATCCGTATGAGGACACCTTCTTCCGGTTTACGGACTACCGCACCAAAGAAATCAACAAGCTGAAAGACTGCCCGACGGCGACGAGCATCAACATTGTTCACTCCAACAGCTATAAAACATCCTTTACTTACAGCAACCGCACCAAGAACTATAAAATGCGGATGTACAGTCATCTCGCTAAAAAGTTCGAGGATACGGTGGATGAGCTGACGAACAAGCAGCTGACCTTTGACAATATTGTGGTCTGCTTTGCGTCCATTGCGGCCTATGCCGGCGATTCTCACGATGTGCAGGAAGTCAATTATGTTGTAGGCGGTGAGGCTTATCTGTTCACTTACGGCGGCGTGCAGGTCGGCCGCTGGGAGAAACCGCATCCCACGCAGCCGCTCAAGCTCTATGCTGACAACGGTGAAGAGATGAAGCTCAACCGTGGCAAGACCTATCTCGCTCTTGTGGATGACGATGAGTGGTCGAATTTTAACTATCAGTAAAAAATCAGCTCGTCCAAAATATACAGAAAGAGGGGATCTGCATGATACGCCACTGGACCCGGGCGGCACTTTGCCTTCTGCTTTGCGCAGTGCTGCTGACGGGCTGCGACGCGCTTCCGTTTCTTCCGGAGGATGACAATGCTGAAAGCGTTGCGGCAGATCCCCTGACCGGGCAGGAGTTGATTTGGCCCGGTCAAAGACCAACAGCAGTCGTCATTGAGAACGCCACCGGCAGCACGACCCAGTGGGGCATCGGCTCAGCGTCGGTCGTTCTCGAAGCATTGACGGAGAAAAATCGTTCGACCAGCCTTTGTCTGGTATATCCGTCGGTCGGTTCTATGCCGCGAGTCGGCCCGGTGACGGCCGGACAGGACCTGTACTGGCGGCTGCTGGCCGGACAGCAGGTGATCCCGATCCAGCTGGGCGGAGGACAGTTCGATCAGAACTACCTCGATTATTATTCTATCCGGGCGGTAGATGTACTGGAAGCAGGCCGCAACGCCTTTTCCTGCATGAATACATGGAGCAATTCACCGCTCTGGTACACCAGCGGAGAGGCTGTTTCGGGCGTTCTGAGCAGCCTGAGTATCTCGCCGTCGCTGACAGAATCCCGGGTGACAAGCGGCGTGGCTTCTTCGGCGGAAAGCTCCAGTGAGACAGTTGAAGTCCTCAAGGTTCCGGCTCTTCTGCCGCAGGCAGTTGAGAGCAGGGTCCCAGATGCCTCAGCGCATGATGCGGCAGAGGTCTGGGTGACGTTTGACGAGAATAATGCGACAGGTTTCACCTACGACGAAAAAAGCGGCCAGTATAAAATGCTGCATGCGGATGGGAACGCGCAGCTGGATGCCAGCAGCAACAAGCAGGCGGCATTCGATAATCTGTTGATCCTGTTCAGCAGCTCAGACCTTCGGGATGATGGAAAAACGCTCGACTATGATCTGACAATGGGCGGCGGTGTCTGGCTGAATGGCGGACATCTCTGGACGCTGACATGGACGCAGGGCAGCGACACGACCTTTGCGTTCTATGATGCGGATGGTAAACCGCTGACCATTGAGGCTGGCTGCAGCTACATCGCCCTTGTTTCGAGCCTGACCGGGCAGGAGCTGCAGGTCACCGACTCCAATGGAGACAGCCTGCTGGCGGATTTGGAAGACTAAAATACAAGAAACCCTGAATTTCCACAGAAAGGTGCGGAAAATTCAGGGTTTCACTTTTATATCTGCTTTTTTACAGGTCTACGACGGTTCCGACTTCGGCAGGGGTGGTGGGAACTGCGCCAAGCTGGACCTCATCCTCTGCCCGGCGGATGACGAAGCTGAGAGACTGTCCGGCAGCAAAGTCCGGGTGATAGCTCAGGACAAAGGCATCCCAGTTTTCCGGAACGGCGCAGAAGCAGTGGAGCAAGGCTCCCTTGCCGCCTGCAAGGTTCAGGGTGAAGATGGATGCGTCGGCGGCGTTCTCGCCGTAAAGCGGAGCCGCAAAGCTGCCGACAGCAACGGTCTGACCGTTACAGGAAGCGGAGACGCCGGTGCCGAGACGGTACAGCTCCGGAAGCGTCTCGATCTCCCGGCTCTGGAGATAGCTCGTGCCGACCGGCAGAGTCTGCGACGAGAGGTTTTCCACCGACAGATAGACCAGCACGCCATTCAGCTCCGGCGCAGGTGCATAACCCAGCAGCTCGACAGCGGCTTTGCCGTCCAGCAGCGCAGGCTCACCTGCATAATTGACTTCCTGTGCCGCTGCAGAAACACCGGAGAGCAGAGCGGCAGCCAGACTGACCGCACCGGAACCGGCATATTTCAGGAACGAACGGCGAGACAGGGATTGAGACATCGGGGATTCCTCCTTGCGTCGGGAAATTTCGCAAAATAACTCTTTATACAATATAAAATTCAGGTCGTTCTGTCAAGAGCCTTGACCGGAATTTTACCCTGCCTTATTCGTAGTTCTCGTTTTCCTCAGCTTCCGCCTGACCGCGCAGAGTGTCGGCGTAGCCAAAGGGAACGATGTCGATGGCCTCTACCAGACGGTCACGCATCCAGAGCTGGATATCGGTCTGGACGGTGTAGCCGCAGCCCGGGTCAGCCATCCACTGCTCCGGGTGACGGGAGGGCAGTGCGCGCTGGCTGAGCATACTCATGATGACGCCGCCGTGGGTCACGCAGGCGGCCTCGGTGACGTCCATCCGGATCATATATTCAAACAGCTTGAGCAGCGTCTCGGAGCAGCGTGCATGGAACTGTTCGGTCGGCTCCGCACCTTCCGGAACGAAACCGGAGCCCGGGGTGATCCACTTTTTGAAGTCCTCATCCTTGACAAGCTCTTTGACCGGGCGGTTCTCGAAGACGCCGAAACCGGCTTCGCGCAGATCATGCACCGAGAACTGGTGCTTCGCATTCGGGAAGAGGATGTTTGCCGTCTCAACGGCACGCATCAGGGGCGAAGAGAAAACGGTGTCTACCTGCGGATATTCAAAGCGTTCCTTCAGCTCATTCAGCTGTGCGCGGCCCTCGTCGCAGAGGGGAATGTCGGTGCCGCTGCCAATATAAAGACCCTGCAAATTGCCGGCAGTCATGCCGTGGCGGATCAGATGAAGTTTAAAGGTTTTCATGTTGCTACCTCGATCTTGGCAAAGTTTTGCGCTAAGTGCTGATTTTTTGCGCCGCCGCAAAAATGGATAAAACCTGTGCGGCACAAAATGTATGTTGTGTACTTCCTAGTTTAGCATAGATATGGTGGAAGGGGCAAGTCTTTTGACAAAAATGACGAAAAACAACGAAAATTTCCGTCACTTTTCTTGCTTTACAAGTCGTTTTCCGTTGTGTATAATCAACATGCTGTAAACCAAGAATCATGGAAGTACCAATTTATCATATTTTGAGGAGCCAAATATCATGGAATTCAATCGGATCATCAAGCTGCTGCGCAAAGAGCGTGGCATCACGCAGAAACAGGCGGCGGAGGATCTGGGCGTTTCGCAGGCCCTGCTCTCCCATTACGAAAAAGGCATCCGCGAGTGCGGTCTGGATTTCGTTGTCCGGGTCGCTGATTACTACAATGTTTCCTGCGATTATCTGCTGGGCCGCTCAGCAGAGCGGAACGGTATGATGCTCACGGCGGAAGAACTGCCCAATCCGGACAAGATGAAGGACGGAGTTTACCATGGCAGCGTCCTGCCGACCATGAATAAAAAGCTGATCTCCAACAGCTTGAATGTGCTGTACGCCAAGATCGCCGAGTGCAACAGCAAGGCTCTGACGACGGAGGTCAGCACTTACCTGATGATCGCTGTTGCGAAGATGTTCCGGATGCTTTATTCTGCGGATCCGCACAATGCGCCCAGTCTCTTCGGGATCGATGCGCACCGCTGGCCGGGTTATTCGGATGCGGTCATGCGGATGAGCGAGGCCAACGTGAACGCTCTGCTGGCAGGTGAGGATCTTCCGACCGGCGAAGGCGTCAAGGATCCGTCCTGCTTTGCCATGACGACCGAAAGCCTGACCCGAGAGTATCCGTTGTACACGCCAAGCCTCTTAAATTTGGTCAAAACCAGCGAAACTCGCGTTAAAGGGCTGAATCCTGAGCCGTGAGCCGACCTGTGAAACTAGTGTAAATTCTGCCCCGTTTCCCTTGCGCCGGGACGGAAAAGATGTTATAAACGAACCAGTGACACACAGACTGAAATGTTTTGTGACAAAAAGGAGGCAATCCCATGTCGAATAAAATTTCTCGCCGCACGTTCCTCAAGGGTGCCGGTGTTTCTGCAGCTGCGGTAGGTGCGGCTGCGATGCTGGGCGGCTGCTCCATCACCAAGGCCGGCGCATCCGTCGAAGTCAAAGTCGGCGATAGGATCAGCAACTGGAACAATATGGCAGTCCAGTTGTCCAGTGTCTTCAATCTGCCTGCAACGCCGGATGTCGAGGGTTATGAGTATGTTGCCGTTCTGGTGACGGCAGCCAACCTGTCCACAGACAAGACTTACGCCATTGGTGCGCAGAATATCAAGGAGATCGATGCAGCCTATCCGCTGACCGATGAGGCGACCAAGGATGCGAATATCGTGGGCTATTTCCACGCTCTGTCTGCTGCGACTACCGACTTCTCCGCAGTCTGTGACGGTCAGGACGTCGAGAGCGGTGCTTACGTCAGCCTGTACGACAGCACGACCGAGACCTTCTCCGATTCGCCCAACATGCCTCCCCGTACCTCTGCCTATATCGAGCTGGTCTGCACCGTGCCGAAGGACTGGAAAGAGCTGACGGTCACCTATACCCCGACATTCGTGGAGGATCGTACCCTGACCTTTATCCTGAAGTCCTCTGATATTGCGCAGAGCTGACCCCAAAACAACGCAGGGGGTGTTTCCCCCTAAGGAGGAACAACTACTATGTCTCTGGAACTTTCTCGCCGCTCATTTATGAAGCTTTCCGCACTGACCGCTGTCGCTGTCGCAGGTTCGAGCCTGCTGGGTGGCTGCTCGGACAGCTCGGAGACCCTGTACCCGTCTGGTGCGTTTGGCAAGAAACTGACCCTGATGGGCGAGTTCACCACTTCTGACCCGGCATATGATGCAAGCACGAACACTCTGACCTGCAATTTTAAGGCGAAATGCACCAGCAGCACGCCGCTGAGCATCCGCTCGAAGTTCTTCCAGGTCGAAGTTCTTCGCAACAAGACCACCACGGTCTACAATGATGAAACCAGCGGCTGCACTCTGTCGCTGAGCCAGTCGAATTACTACCTGCAGAAGAACTCGGAGTTGAATACCGTCCTGACCCTGACCGGCGTCACCCTGCAGGAGGGCGATGTTGTCTCGGTCATGTACTTCCCTCGTCTCGAGTCCTCCAGCAACGGCAACGGTCAGGCTTACACCGACCTGCACGCCACCTGGAAAGCTACTTATAAGAACGGTGCGTTCGCATAATTCCGCTTTTTTGGTATTTCAGCCGTCCGGTATCCGCCGGGCGGCTTTTTGTATCCCAGTTTTAGGGCAAAGTTCTAATTTTTGGATGAGATTTTCAGCGATTTTATGCCTTGTTTGCAACGGGCTGTTCCTGCTACAATAGACACAGGGAAACGGATGAAAGCGCAGCAGGCGAAACTCGTGCCGCTGCGCTGTTTGTGTTTTCTGTGCGGCAGATACCGCCGGATTTTATTGTGAACAGGAGTGTTGCAAGTTATGATCAACATGGTAAAGCTTCCCACCACGAAGAGCAATCTGTTCCTGCGTGTGGCAAAAGGGCATTTTGCGACAAGCCACAGCCACATCAACTACTATATCGACGTGACGACCCAGAAATCCCGTCTGTCCGAGGCGAAAGCAGTCGCAAAAGAGCTTGTGGCAGCGTATCAGCATAATACCATTGTGGACACCGTGCTTTGTCTGGACGGCACACAGGTCATCGGCACCTGCCTTGCCAACGAGCTGACGAAAGACGGCTTCTCCAACATGAATGCCCATCAGACCATCTACATCATCACGCCCGAGTATACGACCGGCAGTCAGATCATCCTGCGCGATAACCTCGCCCCGATGGTAAAGGGCAAGCACGTCCTGATCTTGGCGGCATCCATCACCACCGGCTACACGGCACAGGCTGCCATCGAAGCGGTCAACTATTACGGCGGCATGGTCGCCGGCCTGTCGGCGATCTTTGCAACGACGACCGAATGCCTTGGTATTCCGGTCACTTCGATCTTTGACCCGTCCAGCCTGCCCGATTATGCAAGCTATGATTCCCGTGAATGCCCGATGTGCAAAGCCGGCACCCATATCGACGCTCTGGTGAACAGCTTCGGCTATTCGGCACTGTAATATAATACACAAAAAGGACACCCCGTGGAGTTTTGACGCTCTGCGGGGTGCTGTATTTTCTGAAAAGATCCGGGCAATGTAAATTCAAGGAACGAATTGCAAGCGGTGAAAAACTGTGTTATCCTTGCATCAGACGAATCCAGAAAGGATGGAAAAAACGATGGCGAATAAGACTGTATGGATCACGGGAGCAAGTTCCGGCATCGGGCAGGAATTTGCCCGACGGTATGCAAAGCTGGGATTCCGGCTCATCCTGACCGCACGGCGGAAAGACCGGCTGGAACACCTTGCGGCAGAACTGCTGAGCCAGTACAACACGCCCAGCTGCATCCTGACCGCAGACCTTGCGCAGGAGGCGGAATGCGACCGGCTGTGCGCTGAGATGGAGAGCGAACGGGTGGATATCTTCATCAACAATGCCGGTTTCGGCGTCTGCGGCAGTTTCCTCGAGACGGACATCGAAAAGGAACTCTCGATGGCGAAGGTGAATGTTCTCGCCATGCACCGGCTGTTTAAGTTCGCAGTGAAAAAGATGGAAGCGCAGGGATTTGGCACTGTGCTGAATGTGGCATCCTCGGCCGGACTTCTGCCCGGCGGCCCGTATATGGCCGGATACTACGCCACCAAAGCCTATGTTGTCAGCCTGACGCGCGGCGTTGCTGAGGAGCTGAAAGAGCAGCACAGCCCGGTCTATGTCTGCGCTCTCTGCCCCGGCCCGGTCAATACCGAGTTCAATGACCGTGCCGGTGTGGTCTTTGCGCTGAAAGGCATTTCGCCGCAGCTCTGCGTCGAGGAGGCTATGCGTGGAATGCTGCACGGCAAGACCATCATCGTGCCGTCGGCTCTGATGCGTGTGGCGACGACGGCGCAGCGATTCGTTCCGATGCCGGTGCTGATGCCCATCATGGCACATCAGCAGAAAAAGAAGCTGGGCTGAATCCTGTCCTTGACAGAGAGAACAAAGGATGTTACGCTAAAAACAGAATCCAACATAAAAAAGGAGAATCGTTTATGAAAATCGCTCTTATCAACGAAAACAGTCAGGCCGCAAAGAATGGCATCATTGAGGCCGCTCTGAAAAAGGTCGTCGAGCCGATGGGCCACGAGGTCGTCAACTACGGCATGTATGCTGCCGACGACAAGGCACAGCTGACCTATGTCCAGTGCGGCATTCTGGCAGCCATCCTGCTGAACAGTGGTGCAGCGGACTATGTTATCACCGGCTGCGGCACCGGCGAGGGCGCAATGCTGGCCCTCAACAGCTTCCCGGGCGTCATCTGCGGCCATGTGGAAGACCCGGTAGACGCTTATACCTTTGCACATGTCAACGACGGCAACGCGGTTGCAATGCCCTTTGCGAAGGGCTTCGGCTGGGGCGGTGAGCTGAACCTCGAGTATTGCTTCGAGAAGCTGTTCGGTTTCGGCCACGGTCAGGGCTACCCGAAGGAGCGTGTTGAGCCGGAGCAGCGGAACAAGAAGATCCTCGACGGCGTTCGTGCTGCGACCTTCAAGCCCCTCATCGAGTGCCTGAAGAGCATCGACCAGGATCTGCTGAAGGGTGCCATTGCCGGTGAGAAGTTCAGTGAGCTGTTCTTCGCATCCTGCAAGGATGAGGAGCTGGCTGCTTATATCAAGAGCCTGCTGGCCTGAATAAAGCACAAGGAGAACGGGCTTCATGAGCGCGCTGTACCACTTTAACGAGACGATATCCTCGGCACTGGAATTGTTTCTGGAGTCGGCGGTGCCGCTGATCGCCGCCATTGCGGAGGTCGTCGGCCTTATCATCATCGTTACCAGTCTGGCACGGGCCAGTTACCATTACCTGCGAGTGACGCTGTTCCATGACAGCTACGACTTCCACCACGAGATGAGCAGCGGTCTGACGACCGCCCTCGAGTTCCTGATGTCGGCGGAGATCGCCCGGACTTTCCTGCTGCCGAGCCTGCAGTCAGTGGTGCCGCTGGCGGCAACATTCGCCCTCCGCGCCCTGATGAGCCTGCTGCTCCATGTCGAGATGAGGGCATCCCGGGAGGAACACCACGGAGAAGAAAAGAAAGATTGACTTTTGTTTCCAAATTTTTGGCATCTCGATTTTTTGAGAATTGTATAAAACGTCAAAATTAAGCTTTTCCTCTTGACACTTTGCCCAAACCGCTCTATACTCGTGCCATCGAAAGCAAAGACGCTCACGGATGCAACTCCGCTGAGCGTCTTTTTTCGTTTTCGGGGGCAGACTGACCCCTGTCGTTCAGTCATTGGCTCCGGGGGAGATAGAGGGCTTCCGGAGCTGGATTTCAGCGATGTTTCGCAATAGAGGGCGAGACATTGCGAGGGTACGCCCGTCGGTTCTGGCAGACCGGCGGAACACATCTGGGGAGGTATGAGGGATCATGTTCAACTCCGTAAACACCTGTTGGACGCTGGTGGCAGCGTTCCTGGTCTACTTCATGCAGGCTGGTTTCGCCCTGTGTGAAGCAGGCTTTACCCGTGCGAAGAACACGGGCAACATTTTGATGAAGAATATGATGGACTTTTGCATCGGCACCCCCTGCTACTGGCTCATCGGTTTCGGCCTGATGTTCGGCGGCACGAGTGCGCTGATCGGCGGTTTTGACCCGTTCATTCAGGGAGATTATTCCCATCTGGGTCTGGACATTCCGCTGTGGGTCTACATCGTGTTCCAGACCGTCTTCTGCGCAACGGCTGCGACCATCGTTTCCGGTTCGATGGCCGAGCGCACCAACTTCAAAGCTTACTGCGTTTACTCCGCAGCCATCTCACTGGTGGTTTATCCCATCTGCGGCCACTGGATGTGGGGCGGCGGCTGGCTCCAGAGCATGGGCTTCCATGATTTTGCCGGTTCCGCAGCTGTCCACAATGTCGGCGGCGTTATCGCTCTGCTGGGCGCGGCTCTGCTCGGACCCCGTATCGGCAAGTACGACAAGGACGGCAACCCCCACGCCATTCCCGGCCACAACCTGACCGCCGGTGCGCTGGGCGTCTTCATCCTCTGGTTCTGCTGGTTCGGTTTCAACGGCGGCTCTTCCCTGTCGCTGTCCACCGATGAGACCATGACGATGACCGGTCTGGTCTGCTTCAACACCAACCTTGCCGCTGCGGTCGCTACCTGCGTGACCATGCTCTTCACTTGGAAGCGTTACGGCAAGCCCGATGTCTCAATGACCCTGAACGGCTCTCTGGCCGGTCTGGTCGCCATCACCGCAAGCTGCGATACCGTTTCTCCGTTTGGCGCATTCTTCATCGGCTTTGTAGCCGGTTTCCTCGTTGTCCTGAGCGTTGAGTTCTTCGATAAGATCGCCAAGGTCGATGATCCCGTTGGTGCTGTCTCTGTCCACTTTGTGAACGGCGTCTGGGGCACCATTGCAGTCGGCCTGTTCTCCAACGGCAGCAACACCGAATACGCTGGCCTGTTCTATGGCGGCGGCCTCGGTCAGCTGGGCATCCAGCTGCTGGGTCTGGTAGCCGTTGACGCTTACGTTCTGATCGTGATGTTCATCGTCTTCAAGATCATCGACAAGACCATCGGTTTGCGTGTTCCGGCTGAGGTGGAGATCGACGGTCTGGACATCCACGAGCATGGTCTGGCATCTGCTTATGCTGGCTTCTCCATCTCCGATGCCAACGCAGCGGCTATGTCTCCCAACGAAAACACCGACCTCGGTGAGGACGATGTGACAAAGGCTTCTTCCAAGCAGATCGACGCAGCAGTTCCCGTGATGCGTGAACCCTCGCCGGTCATTCATGACGGCGTGTATGACACCGGTATGCACAAGGTGTCTATCATCGCCAAGCTAAGCAAGTTCGACCAGCTCAAGACCGCCCTGAACGATCTGGGTGTGACCGGTATGACCGTTACGCAGGTCATGGGCTGTGGCATCCAGAAGGGCACCAGCGAGAAATACCGTGGTGTTCCGGTGGATTCGACCCTGCTGCCCAAGATCAAGGTCGAGGTCATCGTCTCCAAGATCTCGGTCGACTCGGTGGTCGATGCTGCCAAGAAAGCTCTGTATACCGGTCACATCGGCGATGGCAAGATCTTCGTCTACAATGTGACCCGGGTCGTCAAGATCCGTACCGGCGAAGAGGACTTCGCCGCACTTCAGGACGTGGAGTGATTCCCACTGCTGTCTCGCTTGTCATAGCGTGACGATAAATGTTCTCCTTTTTCTTCTTTTTCCTTTTTTCTGATCCGAACAGCAATTCTCGAAAGCCCTGCTCCTTCCGCACAAGGGAGCAGGGCTTTTGACGTTTCTTGACATCCTTTTTCGGGTATGATATGCTGAACGGCGTTGATTTTTGAAAAAACTCTGATAGGAAGGTTTCAGAATGCAGGAACAGGTAAAATCTTATTTCCGGGCAGTCCGGACAACGGCGGAGATCCTCTTCAAGTGGCTTCTTCTGGCCGTTCCGACAGGCCTGCTCTGTGGTATCATCGGTACGGCATTCCATCTTGCTGTGGAATCCGTGACCGAACTTCGTGGGGAGCATGGCTGGCTCCTCTGGCTGATGCCGCTGGCAGGTCTCGCCATTGTCGCTCTTTATAAGGTGACGAAATGCGAGGGCGTCGGCACAAATAACGTCCTTCGTGCGGTACAAAGCGGAGAACCGGTCAGCCCGTGGTTGGTTCCGGCTATCTTCCTTGGCACAGTGCTGACCCATCTCTGCGGCGGTTCTGCCGGACGGGAGGGTGCGGCCCTTCAAATGGGCGGCAGCATCGGCTGGAATGTGGCAAAGCTGCTCCATCTCGACAAATACGACCGTCGGACGGCAACGGCCTGCGGCATGGCGGCGTTCTTCTCAGCGTTGTTCGGTACGCCGCTTGCAGCGACCCTTTTCGCAATGATGGTCGTGGATGTCGGTGTGGTGTTCAGCGTGACCTTTGTGCCGGGCTTTGCGGCGGCACTCATCGCTTACGGCGTCTCGACCCTCTGCGGCATTGCGCCTACTGGTTTTACTATCACGGCACCGGAGCTGACCCTCGTGACGGCTCTGAAAGCGGCGGTGCTGGGTGTCTTCTGCGCCGTTGTGACCCGGGTCTTCTGCGCTCTGCTCCACTTCACCGAGCATGAGATCCCGAAACGTCTGCCGAATCCATGGATTCGGGCTGTGGTCGGCGGCGTTGCGGTCGTGGCTCTTTCTTATTTAATGGGCGTTGGCCGCTACAATGGTGCTGGTATGGGGGTCATATCGGCAGCAGTCGAGCAGGGCGAGGCTCTGCCTTGGGATTTTATCTGCAAGATGCTCCTGACCGCGATCACGCTGGCGTCGGGTTTCAAGGGCGGCGAGGTCGTGCCGAGTTTCTACGTCGGAGCGACCTTCGGCTGCGTGGTCGGCCCATTGCTGGGGCTCCCGGCCGGTTTTGCCGGTGCGGTGGGTCTGATCGCCGTTTTTGGCGGTGCGACCAATACCCTGATCCCCTCCCTGCTGCTGGCCTATGAGCTGTTCGGCGGTGTCGGACTGGAACTCATTGCGCTGGGCTGCGGCATCTGCTACATGCTCTCGGGTCATCATGGCTTGTACAGCAGCCAAACCTTTGTCACCGAAAAACTCCATTCGGAGTACACTATCCGTTGGAGACAGCGGCTGCGGAAAAACCGGGAGCATTCTTCGGTATGATGAAATTTCCAGCTGTGAGAGCTTGATTTTTTCCTGCCATCGTGCTACAATCAGCGTAGTTTCATCCTGTGGAAAACGATGACACGGACAAGGGAGCTTCGCTGGGCACAGCGCAGAGAGAGCCGCCGCCTTTTTGAACCGAAGGCGTGCTGTGAGCGGCTTGTTGTGTGCGGAACTCCTACCACCGTGGAGTGCAGAGGCGAACCTCTGCCGGGTGCGCCCGTTACAGCACAGCGAGTGGCGTAGAAGATGCGCAATTCGGGTGGAACCGTGGAACGTTCTGAGAAAATCACAGACGCTTCATCCCGTGTGAACTTACGGGATGGAGCGTCTTTTTTGTTGGAACAATGGATAAAAGGAGCATTATTATGAAGATCATCTATAAAGACGGTACCGTTGCGGAATGTCCGCAGGACCAGGAGCTGCATGTCATCCGCCATACGGCTGCTCACATCATGGCACAGGCCATCAAGCGTCTGTATCCGCAGGCAGACTTCGCTTTCGGCCCGGCCACCGAGAACGGCTTCTATTATGACGTCGACCTCGGCGACACCAAACTGACCGATGAAGACCTTGCCAACATCGAGAAAGAGATGCGCAAGATCACCAAAGAGAACCTTGCCATCAAGCCCTTCATCCTGCCCCGTGAGGAAGCAGTCAAGCTGATGGAGGAGCGTCAGGAGCATTACAAGATCGAGCATATGGCAGATCTGGCCGACGAGACCGAGTTCAGCTTCTATCAGCAGGGCGAGTATGTCGATATGTGCATCGGACCCCACCTGACCTACACCAAGGCTCTGAAGGCTTTCAAGATCACTCAGCAGTCCGGCGCATACTGGAAGAACGACAAGGAAAACAAGATGCTGACCCGTA
>ERZ808240.3737-NODE-3737-length-14390-cov-6.909104_pt1 | contig 14390 bp, 8 predicted proteins | sample MGYA00521084_ERZ808240 | MGnify/ENA primary metagenome ERZ808240 (study PRJEB31516, sample SAMN03275571) | gut metagenome | biome: mammalia-associated habitat; material: feces | host: Papio cynocephalus | place: Kenya | collected 2012-08-06 ... | reverse complement strand
AAGAATATAGCGAAGTCCATTAGGACACGTTTGCTGAACCTCGCCAAAGAGGAGAGGCAAGAGTATATGAAAGTGTTGGTTAGATACTTGCATGAACGCTTGTTGTTCCGTATCTCTGCAAGTCCTTACAAGAGCCACTTTCTTCTTAAAGGCAGTTCGCTGTTGTTTGCCTTGGATGGGTTCAAGGCTCGTCCAACCATTGATATTGACCTGTTGGGAGAACGCATCAGCAATGATAGAGATAACCTAAAAGAGGTTTTTTTAAAAGTGTGCGCCATTGAATGTGAGGACGATGGAGTTACATTCGATGCAACTTCACTTGAATTGGAGCCAATAGCCGTTGAAAAGAAATACCCAGGCACTTGTGTAAAAGTGGTGGCACACTTAGATACAATAGTGCAACAAGTGTCAGTTGACATAGGCTTCGGTGATGTGGTAACACCTTATCCTCTGTCATTAGACTATCCGTTGTTGTTACCAGATGTTCCTGCCGTGGAACTGTATGCCTATTCATTGGAAACTTTGATAGCAGAGAAGTTTCATGCAATGGTTGACCGTGACGAAAGCAATAGCCGCATGAAAGATTTCTTTGATGTGTATCAGTTGTTCGCCAACCATGAGATAGACAAGGATCTTCTTGCGGAAGCCATTATCGGTACGTTTAAGAACAGGAATACACCTTACCGAGAGAACCTTGCCCTTTTCACGGACAAGTTTGCAACGGATGTCACACGCAATATTTGGTGGAAAGCATTCTTGAAAAAGATACGTTGGAAAGAGCAGATAGACTTCTCTGTTGTAATGAAGTGTATCAAAGAGAACCTACAGGCATATTGGAACAAAGAAACATTAGGATGATATCAAAAGGGCACACTTGATTTACTAAAGATCGGGGATGTGACAAGGATGAAGATGAAATAGAATGGATAAGACGGTTTTGCAGCAAGCAACGAGGATGGTGAAACCAAGAAAGAGAAAGGGGCTAAGCCGATGAAAAGGAGGTGTGTCAAAATTCAAAATTGCAACCTTATCCGTAGCGGAGGTCTCCGGCCTCCGCAGTATCCATTGTCTGCAATTAATTATATATCAACAAATTAGTAATGTCCGCTTACAGCGGAGGCCGGAGACCTCCGCTACGGATAATCCCAATTTGCGAGTTTTGACACACCCTCTTCTTTATAAGTCGCAATTTAATTTTAAAAAACTTTTAATAGAGTTGCCTATAGAAAATAGTAATTCATTATTTATTGGTCCGCTTAATTGTCTTGTATGGATGACTAATTTATTTGATTTGTCGTAATCAAGACCATCATAATGAATCCAATAATTTTGAGTCGAATCAGGTAAACCAACTTTGTGAAAAGACACTCCAAAAGTATTGTCAATTTGTCTATTGCTTCCTTGATTGACAATATAGCTTCCACAAGCAAGCACCACTACAGGAAAAGATTGTATGAACTTAGATTCTTTGAACAACTCAAGTTTTGTCCCTATCGTGTCTTTTTTTGCGTAGGCAGAATGGCGAGCACAAACATTATTGAGTTCCGTACAAGTATGCGTAAGTGAGGATAGAGGTCTTCGCACGGATTGCCAATTCTTCTCAAACAATGTCGAAAAACGCACAATGAGGAATAAAAGTTGTTAAATGTTGCACGGCAATGCTACGTTTTATTATTAATGTGAGTACCTTTGCAGGCAGAAAACTTACAGTGAGTGCTTAGTTTTCTGAATGATAGATAACTTTTTCTTTAATGCGCACCTAAATGCGCGTCATATATATAATAAGGTAAAGCCCCAAAAAGAGAAAAGAAAACAAGAAAATAATATATTTGTAATAAATAGGTATGAAGAAAACAAAGATTTTATTGGTGGCAGCCTTGGCTGCTGTGCTTGCCTCTTGTGGCGGCGGAAAGAGTGGCGGAAAGCCTAATTTCGGCGACAACGAGTACGCTGTGCGTACCGTTCAGGGTCAGGATGCCGACTTGCAGACAACGTACCCCGCAACAATCAAGGGTGTGCAGGACGTGGAGATACGTCCGAAAGTTTCTGGTTTCATCACTAAGCTCTGCGTGAAGGAAGGTCAGCAGGTGAAGGCAGGACAACTCCTTTTTGTCATCGACAATGTGACCTATGCTGCCGCAGTACGTCAGGCAAAGGCTGCTGTCAATGCTGCCAAGGCACAACTCAATACAGCACGTCTTACCTACACAAACTCTGAAAAACTTTTCAAGAACAACGTTATAGGTTCTTACGAACTCCAGTCGGCAAAGAACGCCATGGAGTCGGCAGCCGCTCAGGTGGCACAGGCTGAGGCAGCATACGTTTCTGCCAAGCAGAACCTCGACTTCTGCTACGTTACAAGCCCGGCAACAGGCGTCATCGGTGACCTGCCTTACCGTGTTGGTGCACTTGTTAGTGCAAGCTCACAGCAGCCGCTCACAACAGTGTCCAACAACTCCACGATGCAGGTTTACTTCTCTATGACGGAGAAGGATCTCCTCGACATGACCAAGACAGCAGGCGGTGTGCACGCTGCAATAGCCAACTATCCGGCTGTAAAGCTGCAGCTTGCCGACGGCTCTATCTACGAGCATCCGGGCAAGGTGGCAACAGTGAGCGGCGTGATCGACCCGACCACGGGTTCTGTATCAATGCGTGCCGACTTCGCCAATCCCGACCACGTGCTCAAGAGTGGCGCTTCTGGCTCAATCGTTGTGCCCCACACAGCCTCTTCTGCAATTATCATTCCGCAGGACGCTGTTGTAGAGGTGCAGGACAAGCACTTCGTATATGTCGTGGGTAAGGACAACAAGGTGAAGTACACCGCTGTTACAATCAACCCGCAGAACGACGGCAAGAACTACATCGTTACTTCTGGTCTGCACGTTGGCGACCGCTTCGTTGTGAACGGCGTTTCTTCTCTTCAGGACGGTATGGAAATCAAGCCTGTAACAGAGGCTCAGTATGCCGAGAAGCTTAAGAAGACCGAGCAGATGGGTGCCGATCAGGGCGATCTCTCTAAGCTGAAGAAAGACTTCGGAAAGTAAATTAAATGTGAGCTGCGCTCACAGAATTAAAAGAAGTTAGAGAAGTTAAAGAATTTAGAGCCAATACCGATTCTTTATGATATCAATAATATTGATAGGAAAAACATATGGCTTTAACTTCCGAGCGAAGCGATAACTTCTTTAACTTCTGAGCGAAGCGATAACTCCTAAAAAAGAAACAATGAAATTAGATAGATTTATCAAGCGCCCGGTGCTCTCCACGGTGATTTCAATCCTCGTGGTCATCTTGGGTGTACTCGGCTTGGTGTCGCTGCCTATCGAGCAGTACCCTAACATGGCGCCGCCTACCATCATGGTGCGTGCATCATATACCGGTGCCAACTCCGAGACTGTGCTCAACTCCGTGCTTGCACCGCTGGAGGAGCAGATCAACGGTGTGGAGGGCATGACCTACATGACCTCAAGTGCCACCAACGACGGTTCGGCAACAATCACCGTATACTTCAAGCAGGGCATGAACCCTGACATGTGTCAGGTGAACGTGCAGAACCGTGTGTCGCAGGCTTCAGCCTTGCTGCCTGCCGAGGTTACGAAGGCCGGTGTGACGGTCATGAAGCGACAGTCATCAACGGTGATCCTCTTCGGTCTTACTGCCGACGACGACCGCTACGACGACGAATTCCTCTGCAACTATGCCAACATCAACATCGTTCCGGCCATCAAGCGTGTGAGCGGTGTGGGTGAGTGTCAGGCGTTCTCGCAGAAGGATTACACCATGCGCCTTTGGATCGACCCGGTGAAGATGAAGAGCTACGGTCTCATTCCTACCGACCTCACAGGCGTGCTCTCACAGCAGAACATAGAGGCAGCCCCGGGTTCAGTGGGCGAGATGTCGGACAACCAGTATCAGTACACATTCCGCTACAAGGGACGTCTGAAGACTCCGGAGGAATTCGGCAACATGATTATCAAGTCGACCACCGACGGCCAGACTATCCGCGTGAAGGATGTGGCACGCATAGAGATGGGTGCCCTCTCTTACACTGTAGAGTCAAAGAACAACGGCAAGCCTTCCGTGACCATGATGGTGACGCAGACTGCCGGTTCTAATGCTACCGAGATTGCAACGAATATTAAGAAGCTCCTCAAGGATCAGGAGGCCACAATGCCGCCGGGAATCCACTTCGACATCATGCAGGACGTGACGGAGTTCCTCTTCGCCTCTATCGAGGACCTTATCAAGACCCTCTGCGAGGCATTCGTCCTGGTGTTCATCGTGGTGTACATCTTCCTCCAGGACACACGCTCAACGCTCATCCCGTTGATTGCCGTGCCTGTGTCGTTGATTGGTACATTCTTCTTCCTCTATGTGTTCGGCTTCTCGCTGAACCTTCTGACACTCGCCGCCCTCGTGCTTGCCATCGCCATTGTGGTCGATGATGCCATCGTGGTGGTTGAGGCCGTCCACGCCAAGCTCGACCTTGGCTACAAGTCGGCACGTCTCGCGTCTATCGACGCCATGAACGAGATCTCGGGCGCCATCATCTCCATCACCCTCGTTATGGCATCGGTGTTCATTCCGGTGTCGTTCATGGGTGGTACGTCGGGTGCGTTCTACCGTGAGTTCGGTATCACAATGGCTATCTCAATCGTCATCTCGGCTCTTAATGCCTTGACTCTCTCTCCGGCTCTTTGTGCTATCTTGCTGAAGCCGAAAGACGCTGAGGGCAAGGAACGCAAGATGTCGATGATCGATCGCTTCCACGCATCGTTCAACGCAGCCTACGGCAAGGTGCAGGAGAAGTACACCAAGGGTGTGCGCCATCTTGTGGAGCGTCCTATCATTGCTATCGGTGCTGTTGTTGTCGGCATCGCTGCTTTGGCAGTACTTATGTCTACGACAAAGACGGGTCTTGTGCCTGACGAGGATACCGGTACAGTGTTCTGTACAGTGCAGACACCTCCGGGAACATCAATGAAGAAGACCAACGAGGTGATGGACGAGGTAGACCGTATGCTCGCAACCAACCCCGCTATCGCCAGCCGTATGCGTATCCTCGGCTACAACTTCATCTCTGGCCAGGGTTCCAACGGCGGTACGTTCATCATCAAGCTGAAGCCGTTTGAGGAGCGTCAGAAGGAAGAGGGACCGCTGAAGTACATCGGCGTGCACAACCTCGGCTCTACCATGGTGCTCGGCATGATATACAAGCAGACAGCAGCCATCAAGGGCGCACAGATTCTCGCCTTCCAGCCGCCTATGGTGCAAGGCTTCTCCATGACCAACGGTATGACGTTCTCAATGCAGGACCGCACCGGTGGCGACGTGAACAAGTTCTATGAGATTACTCAAAAGTATCTCGCCGAGCTCAACAAGCGTCCGGAGATAACCAATGCCATGACATCATACGACACACGCTATCCGCAGTACAAGATTGACGTTGACGTGGCAAAGTGTAAGCAGAGCGGCATCGACCCGTCTACTGTGTTGACCACAATGCAGGGCTATTACGGAGGTATGTATGCTTCAAACTTCAACTCTTACGGTAAACTCTACCGTGTGTACATCCAGGCTGCACCGCAGGATCGTGCCGACCTGAAGAGTCTCGACAATATCTACGTTCGCACATCGGCTGGCGAGATGGCTCCTATCAAGGAGTATGTCAACCTGACCCGCGTGTATGGTCCGCAGGAGATCGACCGTTTCAACCTCTTCACATCAATCAACGTAAACGCCTCGGCAGCTGAGGGCTACTCTACGGGTGATGCTATCAAGGCCATGGACGAGGTTGCAAAGACAACGTTGCCGGCAGGCTACTCTTACGAGTTCTCTGGTTTGACACGTACTGAGCAGGAGTCTTCAAACTCAACAGGCATCGTGTTCGTGCTCTGCTTGGTATTCGTCTACCTTATCCTCTCGGCACAGTATGAGTCGTATCTCCTTCCGCTTTCGGTTATCCTCTCGATACCGTTCGGTTTGGCTGGAGCCTTCCTCTTCACCAACCTCTTCGGCAAGAACAACGATATCTACATGCAGATTGCGCTTATCATGCTTATCGGTCTGTGTGCAAAGAACGCCATCCTTATCGTGCAGTTCGCACTTGAACGTCGCCAGACTGGTATGGCTATCTCTTGGTCGGCAGTGCTCGGTGCTTCGGCTCGTCTGCGTCCTATCTTGATGACCTCTCTCGCCATGATTATCGGTCTTCTGCCGCTGCTCATGCCTTGGGGTGTAGGCTACAACGGTAACATGACTCTCGGTGCTGCAGCCGTAGGCGGTATGCTTATCGGTATGCTCTGCCAGATTATGGTTGTGCCGGCTCTGTTCTATATCTTCCAGACTCTGCAGGAGAAGATCAAGCCTATCGAGTTTGAGAACGACCATGCAGACGTTGACAGCGAAATCCAGCAGTACACCAACCCTTACGTGGCTGGCGCCTTGCAGGAGAAGATAGAGAAGAGTACGAAGTAAAAAAACAGAGATTATAGAAATAAGGAATACAGAAGTTAAGAATGTAGAAGTTAAGCCAAATGCACTAATGGCTTAACTTCTTAACTCCTTAACTTCTTGACTCCTGTCTTTCTTGACTCCTAACAAAGAAAAAAATGAAATTCAACAAGATAATCCTATTCGCTTCTGCGTCGTTGCTGATGACCAGTTGCGGAATATACACAAAGTACGAGCGTCCTGACGTCAACACAAAAGGACTCGTGCGCGACGTGCAGAGCGCAACCGACACGCTCGCCGTGACCGACACCGCAAGCTTCGGCAATCTGCCGTGGCGCAGCGTCTTCACCGACCCGCAGCTCCAGACGCTCATCGAGAAGGGCCTTCAGAATAACACCAACCTTCTCAACGCAGCGCTCAACGTGAAGATGGTGGAGGAGCAACTCAAGGTGGCAAAGCTCGCCTTCGTGCCCGGCTTCACCTTCTCGCCACAGGGCACCGTGGCTTCATGGGATGGCGGCAAGGCAACCAAGACCTACTCGCTGCCCGTGACTGCATCGTGGAGTATCGACCTCTTCGGCAACCTCCTCAACCAGAAACGCTCAGCACAGATGGCACTTCTTGCCACCAAGGACTATCAGCAGGTGGTACAGACCGGTGTCGTGTCGAACATTGCCAACATGTACTACACGCTACTCATGCTCGACAAGCAGCTGCAGGTGGTCAACGATATGACGAAACTCACCGAGGAGACTTGGAACATAATGAAGATTCAGAAGGATCTCGGACGCGTGAAGGAAACATCCGTGCAGAGCGCCGAGGCCAACTACTACTCAGTGCAGGCACAGGCTGCCGATCTGAAGCGCCAGATTCGCGAGACCGAGAACTCGCTCTCGCTTCTTCTCGGTCAGCAGGCACAGACCATTCAGCGTGGTACGTTCGATGGACAGTCGCTCCCCTCGGAGTTCTCCACTGGTGTAAGTCTTCAGCTTCTCAATAACCGTCCCGACGTGCACTACGCCGAGATGTCGCTCGCACAGTGCTTCTACGACGTCAACGCAGCCCGCTCGAAGTTCTATCCCAACATCACAATCTCGGGCACCGGCGCCTTTACTAACAATTCGGGCGCAGGCATCGTCAACCCCGGCAAGTGGCTCCTCTCCGCTGTAGGCTCGCTCACGCAGCCCATCTTCGCCCACGGACAGCTTATCGCTGGTCTTAAGGTGGCTAAGGACAAGCAGGAACAGGCCTACAACACATGGCAGAACGCAGTGCTCTCGGCTGGCTCAGAGGTGAGCAACGCTCTTGTGCTCTACAACTCGTCTGACGAGAAGTCGAAGCTCGAGGCCAAGCAGGTGGAGAGCCTGAAGAAGAACGTCGAGTACAACAAGATGTTGTTCAACGACGGCTCTGCCACATACCTTGAGGTTATCACTGCACAGCAGAGCCTCCTCAACGCCGAGCTCTCGAAGGTGGCCGACGACTTCTACAAGATGCAGGCTGTCGTCAATCTCTACTACGCATTGGGCGGAGGAAGGTATTAAACGAGTTGGGAATTAGGAATTTTGAGTTTTGAGTTGTCGGCTTCGCCGATTTTGAGTCTTTCAATTTTGAATTGGATACTCATAATTCAAAATTCAAAATTCAAAATTCAAAATTGTGGCTCTGCCGCAACAAACCAAAACTCAAAATTCAAAACTCAAAATTCATGAATATGATTAGTGACAAAGCATACATAGCTCCGGGAGCAAAGATTGGCAAAAACGTTACAATCTACCCGTTTGCATACATTGAGGATGACGTCGTGATTGGTGACGATTGCATCATCTATCCTTACGTGAGCGTTATGAAGGGCACCACAATGGGCCGTGGCAACAAGGTCTTTCAGAACACCGTGCTCGGAGCAGAGCCACAGGACTTCAACTATAAGGGTGCGGAGACACGTCTCGTCATTGGCGATGAGAACATCTTCCGCGAGAACGTCGTTGTCAACCGCGCCACGTTCGCCGACGGAGAGACACGCATCGGCAACCGCAACTTCTTTATGGAAGGCGTGCACATCTCCCACGACACAAAGGTGGACGACTACGTAACGTTTGGCTACGGCACGAAGATTGCCGGCGACTGCGAGATTCACAGTGCCGTTATCTTCTCCTCTGGTGTAATCGTCAACGCCAAGGTGCGTGTCGGCGGAGCGTCGATGGTCACTGGTGGCGTGCGCATCTCTAAGGACGTACCACCATTCATCGTGGCTACCGACAACCCCGTGCGCTACGCCGGAGTCAACGAGAGCCTCCTGAAAACCTCAGGTACATCGGAGAAAATCATCTCACACATTGCTAATGCCTACCGTCTTGTCTTCCATGGTCAGACAAGCGTCTTTGACGCTATCAACCAGATTAAGGAACAGGTACCCCCAGGAAAGGAAATCAACTCTATCGTGAAGTTCCTTGAGGGCAGCAAGATTGGTATCATCAGCAAAATATAGCACGAATATTTCATACCTTTTATATATTAGTGTTGTTATTTCATAAGAAGCGGCAAGGTAGACGTGATGTCCACCTTGCCGCTATATTTTTTGCCTTTATTAAGACCAAGGTATTCCTTGCAAACAATAAATCTCTCCGACGTTGCAATATTTAGCTCTTAAACACGTTATATTGATATAAATAAATATGCGTACAATGAAAAAAATACTTTTCCTGTTTCTCTTTCTCTCCACTTCGGTGTTTGTCAAGGCACAGCATCCAGCAGCTGGAACAGTTTCCATCATTCCGCGCGTCGGAGTCAGCCTCTCCTCTTTGCCAGGCGATAAGGTGTATGTAAGCGGGACGGTTGGTGACGAACTGCCATTCTCCTCACGCTACAAGGCTGGATTTACGGGCGGCTTGGACATCGACTGGCAGTTTATGCCTAATCTCTCAGCCACGCTGGGCGTAATCTACACGCAGCAGGGATGCAAGTACAAGAACGACGCGAAGACCACAGCAACTGTATATGGCGACGCCGTAAACAAAGGTGTTGGCTATAGCGATTGGAGTACTACGCTCCACTATGTCAACGTGCCGCTTATGCTCAACGCTTATCTGGCTCCAGGATTTGCTGTTAAGGCAGGTGTACAGCTGGGGTTTGCAGTGTCGGGTAAGATGAAGTACACCTCGCAGAATTTCACGCAGACAAAGGAGGGCATTGAATATGAGAAGCCTGAGAAAACAACCTACAATCTCAACTCTACGCTCTCCAAGGTTACCGTGGCCATACCCGTCGGCGTGAGCTATGAGTTCTCCAACGTAATCATCGACGCACGCTACCATTTTGGACTTACAGGCTTCCAAAACATTCCTGAAGTGGACTCGTCGAAAAACCGCGTTCTGACGTTCACAGCAGGTTATCGCTTTACCCTATAACAGAAATGTCCGGGATATCATGTGGCAAAAAACAGGAATTTATCTTTAGTTAATATTTGCTTGCCTTTCCGTTTTTTTGTAACTTCGCAATATGAAAAGACTTTTGAACATAAAGATATTGGTGTGCTTCGTCATAATTGTCGTTGGCACCTACGCCCTCACCGGCTCTATAGCCATAACAGCCGGTGTGGCAATACTGATGTTTGTGGCAGACACGTTGGTTGGCGCTTGGGCTGACAAGAAGGACAAACAGTATTTTGGAACAAAGGAGACAGACCAGGATGGAGAAACTCATTAAGCTTTACACAGAATGGAGCGGGGCGGCACCAGTCAGCACTGAACACCTCGCAGGAGCGGGAAGCAACAGGCAATACTATCGTTTTACGGCGGCTGACGGCTCAACCGTCATTGGAGTAGTGGGCACAAGCCGCGACGAAAATCACGCCTTCGTGTATCTCGCGCAGCATTTCGAGAAGCGACAACTGCCCGTGCCACACGTCTTTGCAACCAGTGATGACGGATTGCGCTATTTGCAGAGCGACCTCGGAACAACGTCGCTCTTCGACGCCATACGCGGCGGACGAGAGGCGGGCGGACGCTATAACCAACGCGAGAAAGCTCTCCTCGTGAAGACCATACGCGAACTACCAAACGTGCAAATACGTGGCGCTCGCGGACTCGACTGGCAAAACTGCTATCCGCAGCCTGCCTTCGACGAGGAGGGAGTGCTCTTCGATCTCAATTACTTCAAGTATTGCTTCCTTAAACCCTCAGGGCTCGACTTCCATGAGCTGAAACTTGAGGCCAACTTCCGCCTTTTTGCCAAGGACTTGACCTCCGAGACCACTGACTCTTTCCTCTATCGTGACTTTCAGGCACGCAACGTCATGCTCGACGCCGACGGCAATCCGCACTTTATAGACTTTCAGGGCGGACGCCGCGGACCTTTCTATTATGATCTCGCTTCCTTCCTTTGGCAGGCGTCGGCACGCTACAGTAACAAACTCCGCCGTGAACTTGTCGCTGAGTACTACAACGCTTTGAAGCAGTACACGGAGGTGCCGAGTGTGCGCCATTTCGTCGGTCGTCTGAGTATCTTTGTGCTCTTCCGTACGCTGCAAGTGCTTGGCGCCTATGGCTTCCGCGGATATTTTGAGCGCAAGAAACACTTCCTCGACTCCATCCCTCCTGCCATGGACAACCTGCGCGAACTGCTGAAACTCGGCGACACCGTGTTCCCTTATCCCTACATGATGGATATGTTGCGCCGGCTCACGGAGATGCCGCAGTACGCTCATATAGAGGAGGCGGCTGTCTCTCGCGCCGACGGCTATAAGACAACGGACAAGAATGTCTACGATGCTCATCCGCAGGACGGGCCCGCAACATTCTCAAAATATGACGGCAAGGGTCCGCTTAAGGTGCGCGTTTTCAGCTTCTCCTATCGCAAGGGCATCCCTGCCGATGAGTCGGGCAATGGTGGCGGCTACGTGTTCGACTGCCGCTCCACGCACAATCCCGGTCGCTACGAGCCTTACAAGAAGCTCACCGGTCTCGACGAGCCCGTGATACGTTTCCTGGAGGACGACGGCGAGATTCTGACCTTCCTCGACAGCGTATACAAACTTGCCGACGCCCACGTGCAACGCTATATCGACCGTGGCTTCACTGACCTCATGTTCTCCTTCGGGTGCACCGGCGGACAACACCGCAGTGTCTATTCCGCACAGCACTTGGCTGAACATCTGCACGACAAGTTCGGCATCGAGGTGCATGTCTGCCACCGTGAGCAAGGCATAGAGCAAACCTTCGAGGCACGCAAGTAGATATTGACATTCTTTGTTATAACGGCTGCCTCGGTACTCCAGGCGGCTGGCGGACTCGACTATCTTGTCGGGGTTGCCGCCAGTTTCCGTTTCAGTTGTCTGGCTTCATCACAACATTTGTCAGTATAGGTTTTGGCTATCTGATAATCCTGTTTATATGAGATTAATATCCGTTTTGCTTTGCCGTTTGCGGGATTTTGAGTAATTTTGTTGGCAACATATTTTTAAACAATCATCTATGATGCAAGCAATGATATTCGCGGCAGGATTGGGCACGCGCCTTAAGCCTCTCACCGACACTATGCCAAAGGCCTTGGTGAGGGTAGGGGGCGAGCCGCTAATCAAGCGCGTGATAGAGAATCTGAAAGCCGCAGGTGTTGACCGTATTGTCGTCAACGTGCATCATTTCGCACAGCAAATAATCGATTATCTTAATGCCAACAGCAATTTCGGTATAGACATTCGTATATCCGACGAGACAGCTGGGTTGCTTGAGACTGGCGGAGGCATAAAGAAAGCGGCTCCTTTGTTCTCGCCTTCGGCTCCCATACTTATACACAATGTTGACATTCTGAGCAATGTAGATCTGCGCGAGTTCTATGCCTTAGCGGCAGAAAGCGAGGCAGAAGGAAAGGAGGCGGTCGACGCCGTGTTGCTCGTTAGCTGGCGCAAGACAAAACGCTATCTGCTCTTCTCGGAAGACATGCGGCTTATGGGATGGACAAATATAGAGACGGGAGAGGTAAGAAGCCCTTATCCAAATCTCAACCCGAAGGACTGCCGAATGTATGCTTTCGCAGGCATACACGTCATATCGCCACGGCTATTGCCTCTGATGGACGAGTTTCCCGACAAGTTTGGAATAATCGACTTCTATCTGAAGACATGTGCCACACATAATATTATAGGACATGTCAAGGAAAACCTTAAACTCATGGACATTGGCAAGCTCGACACTTTGGCGCAAGCCGAGGATTTCCTTTCAATGCTGTGACCTTGCCACCCGACATTCAACATTAAACATTCAACATTTAACATTATATATAAATGCAACAGAAGATTATAATTCTTGACTTCGGCTCACAGACCACGCAGCTCATTGGACGCCGCGTGCGTGAGCTCGATACCTTCTGCGAGATTATGCCCTACAACAAGTTTCCGAAGGACGACCCCAGCGTGATTGGTGTCATCCTCAGCGGAAGCCCCTATTCGGTGCACGACAAGGAGGCCTTCAAGGTCGACCTGAGCCAGTTTGTAGGACGCATCCCGGTGCTCGGCATCTGCTACGGCGCACAGTTCATAAGCTACGCCAACGGCGGAAAGGTTGAGGCAGCCGACTCACGTGAGTACGGTCGCGCCAATCTTGAGCACTTCGACGCATCCAATCCCCTCTTCAAGGGATTTGTAGAAAATTCGCAGGTGTGGATGAGTCATGGCGACACCATCACCGCCATCCCTGAGGGCTACAAGTGTATTGCGTCGACAGCCAACGTTAAGTTTGCTGCATACGCCTCTACCAAGGAGCCCGTGTGGGCAGTGCAGTTCCATCCAGAAGTGTTCCATTCTCTTCAGGGCACGCAACTTCTGAAGAACTTCGTCGTTGACATCTGCGGCAGTCGCCAGGACTGGAGCGCCGACTCGTTCGTGGAAACGACCGTGAAGGAGCTGAAAGAGCAACTCGGCGACGACAAAGTGATACTCGGTCTTTCGGGCGGAGTAGACTCAAGCGTAGCAGCCGTGCTCCTCAACAAGGCCATCGGCAAGAACCTCACGTGTATCTTCGTCGACCACGGCATGTTGCGCAAGAACGAGTTTCGTGACGTTATGGAAGACTACAAGTGTCTCGGTCTTAACGTAATCGGCGTTGACGCCAGCGCAAAGTTCTTCGCCGATCTCGCAGGAGTTACCGATCCCGAGCAGAAACGCAAGATTATCGGCCGCGACTTCGTCGAGGTGTTCAATGCCGAGGCGAAGAAGCAGACGGGTGCCAAGTGGCTTGCCCAGGGCACAATCTATCCCGACCGCATCGAGTCGCTCAACATCACGGGTAAGGTGATAAAGAGCCATCACAACGTAGGCGGACTGCCGAAGGAGATGAACCTTCAGCTTTGCGAGCCTCTGAAGTGGCTCTTCAAGGACGAGGTGCGCCGTGTTGGTCGCTCTATGGGTATGCCCGAACACCTGATAACGCGCCATCCGTTCCCCGGACCGGGCTTGGCAGTGCGCATCCTTGGCGACATCACGCCGGAGAAGGTACGCATCCTTCAGGACGCCGACGACATCTATATCCGCGGATTGCGCGACTATAAGGTAAAGCTCTCAGGCGATGAAGCTCGTCGCGTGCTTGCTGCCGGCGTACCCGCCGACATGCAGAACGGCGAGATTGAGGTGTCGCTCTACGACCAGATATGGCAGGCTGGCACCGTGCTTCTCTCCACTGTGCGCTCCGTAGGAGTGATGGGCGACGAGCGTACCTATGAGCATCCAGTTGCTCTACGCGCCGTGACCTCCACCGACGCCATGACTGCCGACTGGGCACATCTTCCCTATGACTTCATGGCAAAGGTGAGCAACGAGATTATCAACAAGGTGCGCGGTGTAAACCGCGTATGCTATGACATCTCGTCAAAACCGCCATCAACAATCGAGTGGGAATAATCGGAATGCCGATAAACAGCCACTCTGATAAAGATGAATTAAT
>ERZ808240.3736-NODE-3736-length-14390-cov-95.777607_pt1 | contig 14390 bp, 17 predicted proteins | sample MGYA00521084_ERZ808240 | MGnify/ENA primary metagenome ERZ808240 (study PRJEB31516, sample SAMN03275571) | gut metagenome | biome: mammalia-associated habitat; material: feces | host: Papio cynocephalus | place: Kenya | collected 2012-08-06 ... | reverse complement strand
GCAGTTTTGATACTAGCAGTGTATTAAACATGAATGGTATGTTTAGTGGCTGTTCAAGTTTAATCAATTTAGATTTGAGTAACATTGATACGAGTAATGTAACAGACATGGCCAATATGTTTTATGGTTGTTCAAAATTGATTAGTGCTGGTTATGGCGATTATGCATTAAAATTTGGTGAAACTTTTAGGACTGACAACGTTAAATCAATGGGTTTTATGTTCGCTGATTGTTCAAGTTTAACAACATTAAATATTGGCAATTTTGATACTAGTAATGTAACTGGTATGAATTATATGTTTTATGGTTGTTCACAATTAACCAATTTGGATTTAAATAATTTTAACACAAGCAATGTTACAATCATGTGTAATATGTTTGATGGCTGTTCAAGTTTAACCAGTATAGATTTAAGCACCTTTGACATAAAAAATGTTACTAACATGTACCGTATGTTTGATGGTTGTTCAAGTTTAACCAGTATTGATTTAAGAAGTTTTGATACAAATAAGGCAACAAATATGATTTGTATGTTCGAAAACTGTTTAAATTTAACAAAAATAGACATTTCAAATTTTGATTTTTCGAAAGTTGAAAGCTATGCTTCTATGTTTGCTTCAGTTCCAACCTCTTGCGAAATCCTTGTCAAAGACGAAACTGCAAAAACTTGGATAAACACAAACTTCCCAACCTTAACCAATGTCAAAATTAAAACTGCAGAGGTTTCTGCCTAACTGAAAAGCACCGGCAATGCCGATGCTTTCTGCTTAACACCGCGCAAAAATAAATATCAACTATGAACCGCGCAAATTTTTATTATCAAACCAACGCCTTTTGGCGCAAAAAATACTTATCAGAACAAACAAGACCTAAACGAAAGAGCAATTTGTTCAAAGAAATAAATTGGTCAATTTTCAAAACAGATTTAATTCGCTTGCTTGGTCGCAGTTACTATCTACGAATGGCAATATTGATTGCCATTCTGGACATAACTGTTTTGATTAAAATCTTCAATAACATTAAACTTATCTGGCTAACAATACCCTTAACTTACATTTCAATAAAAGTCATATTACAATTTCTAGTCAACTTAACGTGCATAGCACTTAATAAACACTACAAACAATCAATCTTTCAACAACCACGTGCACAGTGTTCTTCAGGACCACCGGGAAGTGGTAAATCGAGCAATGAAGCGTGGAAAGTTAGAGAATTGGCAAATCAGCAATGGAAGGCTCTACAGCAAGAATATTGGTTCTACATGTCGTTAGACCGGTCAAAACTCTCAGCAGAGAAACAAGCCGATTATGACGAAGTTGTCAATGCCTATAATTTTGAAATGAAACACCCCAATGCAATTCATTGTTTATGGTCAAACATTTCAATCAGAGATGGCAAAAATCATAACCTTAAGTCGCACAAATTGACAAAAGACCATTTGCTCCAACGCAAAAAATTGCCATACCGTGCAGTTCTTTTCACTGACGAAATTGGTTCAATGTTCCCAGCAAGTAAAGGACCGAGCACTGATGAAACTGAAAAACTCTCAAGACTTGCACGCTGGATAAGACAATTTATTGAAGCGTTTTGGACATTTACTGAACAGGAATTTTCAAAAACCTTTGTAGATGTCAGACGTGTTACAGGTTCTAACCGATATTTTAAAGGTCAAGAATGGGTGCTTAAACCAACGCTGTTAATCTGGTTATACAATTCGTTAATGTCACTGATATTGTTCCCGATGACAATGCAGAAGTATTTTAAACCACAATCAGATAAGTGGCTTAAATATGACCGCAAATTAAGGCGTAGAGCCAAGATATTTGCCAAACCAATGAAAATCTTTAAACGATACATTTCATCCATTGGCTGGCGTCACTATCAGTATGTGGAGCTTGGAAATTCTGAGGTTAACGTTAAGAACCAAGACTATGACGACAAAAAGGGCGACAGCAAAACTCGACATATTTATTTGGAAAGTTGTTTGAACTGTTACTATGACGATAGAGCCTTTAGAAACGCATATGATGCTATTGACTTTGACCTAGTTGAAAGTGAGTTCACTTCAGATAAACTAACTAAAAATGACATATTAGAACTATTTAAAAAGGAGAAAGAAAATGACAAAGAATAATTTGTTTAACTTCGATAAAAAGACTTAGATTTTAAGTCTTTGAATAGTTAATTTTATACTTTACTACTTATTTAATAATATTACTTTTAATTTTATTATTCAAAAACTAACAAAACTAACTTAATACACTTAATATTTTTTTAAAAAATTCTATAAAATCAAAAATGTATTTTTCATTTTTAGCAATTTTTTAAAAAAATAAACAGTCATTCATTGTTCAGTTTTGTTCGTTTTTGGAAGAACCAACAAAAGCAATAATTTTAAATAAAGATAAAGAACTAAATTTGATATTCAAAAACGAAAAAAACCGCATCAAAACAGCACCGCAGGTGCTGACAATTGAAAAAAATCACGACCACTACACAAGCCAATGTGTATTTTTACTAGAGCCATTTTCAAATCAATGAAAAAACAAAAACTACTACACAAGCCAGTAGTTTTTAGGAGTAGAAAAATGAACTTTATTCTTCAACTCAAAGCATTCAGAGAAATTTCAATCCAGAAAAAGTTAAGCGCCAATGCAGTTGCGCTGTATTTTGAAATTTTTAGCGAGTTCAATGAGAAAGCGTTCCCGACAACGCTAAAAATCTCAAATAGCCAAATTTTCGCAAGCACATCTTTGTCACGCAGGCAATTAGAACGTGCCCGCAACGAATTGGTCGAAAACGAACTAATTGTCTATCAAGGCACACAGAGCCGTTTGGCAGGCACTTATTTACTGGTTGACTATTCTAACTGCGACAAAACTAACAAAGTCGAAAGAACTACGACAAAACTAACAAAGTGCAGTGAGGAACTACGACAAAATAAACAAAGTAACTACGACAAAACTGACAAAGTAGAGCCGGTTCCCCCTAACAACCCCCTTAATAAAGATAAAAACATTTTAAAAGACACTCCTAATAACTGTAGTATATATATAAATAAGGACGGCTCAATCAAGCCTGAGTATTGGAGTGAGTCACAATTAAAATTCAACCAAGCATTTCCAGACAAGGCAATCAACTATGAGATAACACCAGATGTTAACATCGATTTGCTTATAAAAAAAATAAATCAATCAGAGTTCATTAAATCGCAAAAGCGTTTTGATTTGAAATGGTGCGTTTTACACCATATCAGCATTGAAATCGGCTACTATGACGATTACATACAGAAACAAAAGGAAAATGCACTGCCATATTTTCATCCAAAACAAGAACCGATGTTTATGGTGCACACATATTCCAAACAAGACTTTGACAGTTTGTATGACAATTTAGATGAGGTTAAACTAGTATGAGAAATCAATTTTTAAAATACGAGTTGCTCGATGGAGCAGTTTGCGAAGGTAGATATGGGCTTCCGGTTATTCCTGCAGTAAATGAAATTCCGAAAAAGATTATTCCGTTTAATCAGGCAATGACTTTTCCGGTTGAAGAACGAAAAGATGTGTGGGTTCATTTCTTTATAGATGACTATCAGTTTGAGCGCATCTGGAACAATCCACAACGCTATGCACTTTTGCTGGAACAGTTTGCTGGCATAATTCAGCCAACATTTTCATTCTTTGTAAACGCACCATTGTGCACACAACTTATCAATGCTTATCGAAATCAACTTTTGGCGCATTATTTTACCAAATGCGGTATAAAGGTAATTCCTGTGCCGGGCTTCGGCGATGAATCTACTTTTAACTGGTGTTTTGAGATACTTCCACAAAACAGTGTGTTGGCTCTCAGCACGATTTCTAATAAGGACGAGAAAATTTGGCTTGAAGCTTACAAGGAAATAAAGCGCAGGCTTACTCCAACAGCAATTTTGATTTATGGCGCAGTTCCCAAAGAACTACAAGACGACAAAACAATTATTCACTATGCAAATTTTTATGAAATTTTGAAAGAGAGGAATAAAAAAGATGACGAACGCAGGAAAAACACATTATGAAACGACTGGTAACAAAAAAGGTGAATATAAATGTGACGATGTTGTCACATTCGATTTTAAGGGCAAACCAATAAGTGTTCAAATTATTGAGCCAAACCACGACGTTCAAAAGCAAATAAACAGCACCCCTACAAATTCTTATACTTCAGAATATTACGCAATTTACAGCCCAAAAGATAATGAAATCAAAAAGGTTGCATATTATAATAGTGAATCACGAAAATTTGAGTATAGACTTGACTTTAAATATCATCATGGAGTAAAACCACATCGACAGAAGTCTGGTTCACAAGAATTATTACCTTTAACAGAACTAGACAAAGCTTTCTATGATGCACTAAAAGATTACAAACGCTAAAAGTTGACAATTTGCAAAAAGTAAAATAATATAAATGTAGGAGATAAGAGAAATGACAGATGAGAAATTTAAAAAATACACATCAAATTATTACTATGACGATTACAACAACCTTTACGATATTATTGAGTATTGGAAACAAAATCCCGGTCTTGTTGATTGTATGTTTACATATAAAAAAGTAGAGTATGTTATACAAGTTGAATGCTTCCCTGTTTCAGAGTATGGTAAACCCTATATTGCATATTATTTAGCTCCTGATTACGAAGAGGAGCACATAACATACTTTGATTCATTTGAAGAAATGTTTGAAAATTATCACCTGCAAGATGGCACATTGCTTTTGGACTATATGACCGACCCCAAATATGCTGATGCCGAATAACAAAAAATGATGGACAAAGCCATCATTTTTTTTATTTTCCTAGCATTTTCAAAACTTTTTTTAAGTATCCAAATAAGTATCCAAAATCAAAAAGTTATAAATATATAGGCAATTTTGCTGGAATTGAACAGCAAAATTTATCATAATTGGTGCCGGAGGTGGGACTTGAACCCCAACGACCATTAAAATAATTTTAAGTTTTATTTGTATAATTCATCATTTTTATTTATATTAATATAATAAAATTATTGCATTGTTATAAAAAATTAAGTATCCAAACAAGTATCCACTTTAACTTTTAACAATTTCTATTAAATATATCTATATATTTACTATTTGTTTCTTTGTTTAAATGTGTATAGATTTTTTGTGTAACTATGCTTCCACGCTCGTGACCTACCCACGCTTGAATAACATACAATGGTATGTTTTTTTCTTGGCATCTAGTTATAAATGTGTGTCGCAGCGTATGTGCCGTTATATGTCTAATATTTAATCCTTTTAATATTTGTTTTAAAATTTTATCAAGTTTGTTACGCCCGGCATTAAACAGTAAATCACTTTGTTTTTTGCCTTTTATTTTTTCTGCTAATATTTGCTTTGCTTTTTCAAATATTGGTATTATTCTGTTGCTTTGTTTATTTTTTGTTGTGGTTCTTGTGGTATGTTGATTTAGGCTTTCATCTATACGTAGCGTCATATTATTAAAATCAACATCGTCTACTTTCAGAGCCATACATTCGCCTTTTCGAAGTCCTTCAAATAAACACAACAAATAAAAATCTCCATAATCATTTGCATTGCAACTTTCAATAAATATTTTCTCTTCTTCTGTCGTTAATGCTATTTTTTCATTTGGTTCATATTTTGGTTTATCAACTAATTTCATTACATTACGCTGTATAAGACCTGTTTCAAATGCTTTTGATAGCAGTGCATTTAGCAAAATATATATTTTATTTGCAGTGCATTTCATTTTAATTTTATTTAATATTCTTTGTGTTTCAAATGGTTCAATATCTTTTATTGGTGTGTGATATAAATCTTTCAAATATTCAAATTCTTTTTTTGTTTTTGATAGAGTAGTATCGGTAACTTTTCCAATTTTAAATAATTGTAAATATTGTTCAAACCATTGTTTTAATGAAATGTCTTGTTTGATTTCTTTTGGTTGCTCTTTCAATGCCAACTTATAGTTTTTGACAACTTCTTTTTGAGTTTTGCCATAAACTGTTTTTTGTTGGCCATTTTTATAGAACCTGAGATACCATTCGTTTTTTCGATTGGTTCTCTTTTTTATTGTTTTTCCATCATATTTCAAAATATCATCTCCTTTTTTGATATTCTGATTTTGGATTGGAACTATAAAATTTTGAAAACTGCTAGTAGAATTTTCTTGCGAGAAATTTGTATGAACAGCAAACATTTGTTTTGCCGTTTCGCAATATGTTTTCATTTTTCCTGTGAAATTTGATTTTTCTAAAAAAATCTGTTTCAGCAAATCAGTTTCTTTTTTTCATGCTCTTCAATATCTGAAAAAACGATATTAAAAAAATTTTCTAATGTAATCATGTTTTGCGCTCCAATAATTATTCTGGTTTTTTATAAGGTGGAATTTTGAACGCTGGCTTTGTTGCTGTGGTTTTATAGGTAGATTCTCTTACATCGCCGAGTTCGTTCCTTTGGTTTATTTTTTCCATTTCGGCAATTGTTTTATCTCTTTGTTTTTCCAATTTGTTTTTGTCATGCTTTGAAACTTCAACTGCGTAATCTTCTTCAAGTCTTTTTCGTTCTCTAAATCGAATGCGCTCCTCGTGACGCACATCATCATTTCTCATTGCCACTTTTAACAATCTGTAGTAAGGTCGCAAAAACTTGCCACGAATAGTTAAATAAATTATGACTGAAATAATAAATAAGCCTAGACAAATAGCAGAAATAAAATTGGTTGTTCCGCCAACTACAGCACCAGTCGCAGATACGATTCTAACAACAATAAAAGGAATTAATAACAAAATCATAGGTATCATATAAACCAATTTGAATTTCTTTTTTGCATTATGAAGAATAACAAGCGCCTCATCGGTTTCAGGCGTTTGTTTTTTTGTTATTACAGAAGTTTCGATTTTATCAAAATTAAATTTTTTATCTCTCTTATTCATATTTTCTCCTATTATTGCAAACCGCAAATTTTTGCGTAAGCAATCATTTGGCCAAGAATGTTTTGGTAGTTCATCTCAGGCAAGTTAATAAGCAATTGAACGCCTTCTTTTCTTTCTTCTGGAATGATTAGTTCATTTCCAATAAAATTTGAGTTGCCTAATAAATAATCCGTTGAAACATTAAAATATTGAGCAATTTTCAGCAACATTGAGTAATTAGGGTCTCGGTTTCCAGATTCCCACATTCCAACAGCACCTCTGCTAACTTTTAATTCAGCTGCAAGTTCAGCTTGTGATAAATTGTTTTTATCTCTAAGTTGTTTTAATACATTGCTAATCATATTTTCTCCTATTATTGCAAACCGCAAATTTTTGCGTAAGCAATCATTTGACCAAGAATGTTTTGGTAGTTCATTTCAGGCAAGTTGATAAGTAATTGCACGCCCTCTTTCCTTTCTTCCGGAATGATTAGTTCGTTTTTTGCAAAATTCGTATTGCCAAGTAAGTAGTCGATTGACACATCAAAAATTTTTGATAAAGCTAGCAATATTTGAACGTTTGGTTCATTCCTGCCTTTTTCATAAAAACTGTATGCACTTTGTGAAATGTTTAACGCCTGTGCGACTTCACACTGTGTCATATTTCTTTCATTTCTGATTTTTTTTAAGTTATTCATTTCGTTTACCTCCTTAATAATTATAACAAATTGTTATAAATATTACAATTTGCAAAATAAAATAAAAAAATATATTTCAAAATGTCATAAAAAGTGTTGACAATTATTTCAAAATGATATAATATTTAAAAAAAATAATAACAAAAGGTAATATTTATGAGTTTAACAGCGTTACGGAAACAACATGACATAAGTCAATTAAAAGTTGCACAGGCATTAAATGTAAAACAAGCAACAGTTTCTCAATACGAAAATGGGAAAAGAGAACCATCTGTCGATGCAATAAAAAAACTGAAATTTTTATTTGATTGTTCGTATGAAGAAATTATCGAATCAATTTTGGAATCAAAAAAGGAGACAATTGAAAATGGAAGATAGATTGATATTAACCGGCACACCACAGCAAGTGCATGACAATTTGGCACTTTTAACTGTTAAGGCTTACCAAATGGGCATTGACACTGTTGCAGGGCTAATTAACGAACTACATTGCAGACGAAATGATTATTCAAAAAATTGTTGCAAACCAGCAATTTTAGAAATTGGAGGCAGGGTTTAAATGAAAGTTTATGTAGATGAACTACCAAAAGATTGTTTCGAATGCCCTTGTTTTAGGAATAACATTGAGAACTGTTGTGGACTTGATGATGGAACGAAGGATTATCACAAATTCATTGAGGACAGCAATTGTCCACTTAATCTGAGAGGCGAACACATTAAAAAAAATTTGTTGGTTGAAAACATGAAAAAAATCAAGGCATTGCAAGACGAAAATAAAAAGCTCAAACAAATTGTTCACGACTTGCAGAAAAAATAAAAACATTTTTCAAAAGGAGCAATATGTCCAAGTGGGTTAGCGACCTTTCTTTAAATTTCAATTTAGCCTCCTTTTGAAAAAAAAATAAATAAATCGTTTTGCATCGATTCTTCTCAGGGCTCGCACCCCCGCTTGGACACCAATATGAAAAAATTTATTTTAAAGCTAATTGAAACTGCCGTTTGCATTGCATTGATAATATTGTTAATTGTTGGCACGGCAAAGGGAAAAATAACGCCAATCGTTGGCTTGATAATTTGCGGAGCGATAGACATCTTCGCATTTACAATGTTAATTAAGGAGGATTGAAATGTTAGAAGTAATTGCACCGGACGAAAAGTTTGATGTTTTGGATAAAAATCATGAATATTTAATTTCTAACTATGGAAGATGTTACTCCGTTAAAAGAAATATTTTTTTAAAGCCCAATATAAACACCAATGGCTATGCAAGATTTGACATTGGGAAAATAACGAATGGCAAACGCGAACGAAAAATGGTTTTTGCTCACATAGCAGTTGTAACACATTTCGGCGACAAATTTGGCAATACATTTGATAATGCCAAGAAATATATTGACAAAATTAACATTGACCATCGCAACGCCAATCGTTTAGACAACAGACAATCCAATTTGCAGATACTATCTGCAAAATGTAATCAGCAACGCAAAAACATTGATAAGTCAGAGATTGACAACCCAGATGTTTACAATGACATAGATGACATTTTCTTTTAAGGAGAGCTTGTAAATGAACAAAAAACAACTTATTGTCGAACTCACAAACTTTGGAAAGAACAAAAAACCGGTTGTCGATTTAATTTGCCAAGTTGAGTTAAGTCCTATAACGACAATACAAACATTGTCAGAAGCACTTGCTAATTTATCAAAAAATTTTGATAACCTTTCCGATGTTTTTGACCTTGTGCCAAAAAGATATAAAGAAGTTCTGAATGGGTTAAATGACTATTTGGACGCACTTAGGAGCGAGGTTTCAAAATGAATGAACTCGAAAATTTAATGACATTTTCTGAAAAAATGCAACAATTTGATAACGCAATATTGCTTGTGAAAGAATACAAAAAAATGATGCGTGATTTGTTGGCGTGGATTCAGAAAAATTATTCCAGAGATTTTTTCTTCGCAGAATATTTCAAAAGCGACACAATCACAAAAGCACTTGCTGTTTTAAATCTTTCGTTAAAGTTCAAATTTGGAAGCCCCAACATCACAATTGTTAGCAATTCAGATAGCACACTTAAAATGTCAATCAAATTGCTTGATAGAGATGCCTATCAAAAAAATTGGAGCAAAGGAGATATAAAATGCAAATTTTAAAAAAAGAACCAACTCAGGTTAACAAGGGTGCAGGACTCTGTGAAGTTTTAAATTTTGAAAACATTGAAGAAATAAAAAATGAAATGCATAACACGCTTGGCGATAAGCTGATTCACATCGCCCACCCATCAGTTCCCGGAGTTTTGATTGTGTATTCTAACGCCCCAGGACAGCAAGGCAACTTCCGTTTATCTTATTCGGGCGAGTGGATTAGAGGCACAGTTTATTTTGTCGCCAGCAAAAGAATTGATATGACAGAAGAACAAATTGACGCTGTAAGAAAGTCAATCAAACGTTTCATAATAACAAAGGAGTATTTATGCACCCATTAACTTGTCTATCTAAAACTTGTAAATGTTTCCAATGTGGCGAAAAGAAAACAGTGTCTGACCTTTCGCAGTATGTTTACAAAAGAAACAATCACTTCTTCTGTTCTTGGCACTGTCTGAGAGCTTACGACAAAGAACATCCAAGAAAATACAAAAGACACAGGGTTGGAATTTAACAAAGAACAAAAATGTGGAGGTGTATATGACATAGAAAAAAAGAAACGCGCAACAAACAATATGAGTGGTTCGATGAGCCAAAATCCAAAGCAAAAATGCTCTTGGCTCTAATTCGACAATTTGATGCGCGTTATAAATTTCAATTGGCAAGGTCAGACCTTGCGCCACTCACCAATTTTAAAAGCGCAAAAACAAAAGGGAAACAAAAATGCTACTAAATATTTTTGACAGCATCGGCAATTTTTTTAAATCGATATTCGGCACATTTGATGGCATATTCAAGTTCATTACATTTTTACAAACCAACTGGATTGGACTAACTGCAGGCGCAGTTGTTGCAATTGTTGCAATTGTCGTTATCGGCATTGTCCTTAAAGGTATGCCAAATGGCTGGATTTGTGCGCTTGTTATCTTGTTATGTTGCGGTGCTGGACTTGGCATCAATGCAATTTTCACAAGCAAAAAGCCCACAGTCAAGCCTAATGTCCCAGCGAATGTCGCAACGCTCGATGACCTAACAACTGGCATGAATGAGAACTGGCCTGCAACAAATGGCGGGTTCACATTTGAGCAAATTCAGAATTCAAAAGCCGATGCAATGTGTCCAACAGCTGATGACATTGTGCTTAACATCAATTGCCAAGATTATGGCGACTATGTTGCTTTTTACTATTTTGACGGCAACGAATACCAAAGCATCGTTTTTATGAAAACATCGAGCGGTTTAGTTCTTGACGGTGTTTTGAATTACAGTGCCAATTTTGATTTTAAGGCTGGTCCGTGGTATTTGTTTGGATGGACAACTGTTGATGCAAACTCTTTCAAATGGTATTCATACAAAAATGAAAAACCAAGTTATTGGTGGAGTGAAGAACATCAAACTCTTGTTAACATATCAAGACATTGGCACAACAATTTTGTTTCAGCGTCTGCCAATAATCAATCATTCGTTATTGATGACTTATGGGGAACATACAAAAGTGGAGATGCTCGAGTAAGGGCTAACGAAGAAGCCAAAAAATTGACATACATGAACGCCTGCAACTATTTTGTTAAATTTAACAATGGCGTTGAAATCGTTAACATATATTCAGACCAAAAAGATGCCAAAGCTCGTAAACTCGAATATAACTACTTAAACTCATTTTATAACCATATCTACTCACAAGTTAATTCTTTGGAATACGGCAAAAACAAAGTTGTTGACCTTTCAACAATCGCTTGCTTGCCAATCCCTGAAGAATTACAAAAAAACTACCCATTGAGTGATGAACTAAAAGCACTTGACCTTTTCAAAGGCAAAGAAAATTTTGCTGTATATAACTGCAAAATCGGAGTTAATTGCTTTTTTGAAGATGGTCAAGAAAAGATAAAAAAATCTGGTGATTCTCAAACTTTTGAAGATGACACTAAAAATGAAGAAGTAACAAAGGTAACACCTTACAACCCTGGCAAAATTTATTCAACACTTGCACTCCAATTTAAAAACATTGGAGAAGAAGATTTGACCGGACTTGATTTGGCGACAGCACCTGTAACGCTACAAATTAAGGGTTCAAATTCAGACTTTGAAAAAACCATAAAAATTGACAGCCTTGAAGAACTCAACTCATTGCAGACTTGCCTTATCGAGCAAAGTCAATCTTACAATTGGCAGTTGCAATCTGGTGAAGTTATCTTCGAGGGCTATTCTGGAAGCTTTACAACAGCCACAGCAACCAACTACGCCTTAACATTCAATTATAAATACTTACAAAAGAAGGTCATGGCTCAAATTGGCTTAAACCCAATTGGGACAATAGACAAAACCAAAATTGATTTGGCAACATACCCTGTCAAAATCTTGTTAAGCAACGAAACCAAAACATATCAATTTGTTTTTGATTCAAACGAAAAGCTTGACCAAAAGTTGCCACTCCTTATGGAACTCGGCGAATATAACTGGACAATTTTATCTGACCAATTGATTTTTGCCAAAAACAGCGGAACATTGACTTTAACAACAACTGACAATGTGATGATGTTTAATTACGCATTAAACAGTCATAACGACAAGTTATATTTACATGTTTCCCAAGGTCACGCCCATAAAGATACTGTTAAAAATCAAACCTTTAAATTGATTTTTGGCGAATTGAGTGCAACTAAAATTAAAGAAGTATTAGGCAATGAAGTTAAAATAGAAATCAATATTTACAATAATGATAAGTTGATACTCAACATTACAGACGATAAAGTTAAGTTGACTGAGTGGTATTCTCTTAGTCGGGAAAACGATGGAATATTGATTACAAAAGGAAATTATATCGCACAAGTCTTAATATCAAATGAGTCATTAAGTTTAACATCTGATGCTATTGCTTTCAATGTTGACCCTGCAAGTTTGTCATCGTTGTCAACGTTGGAATTAACTGTCAGATATTAATAATAAATCATAACGCGCAAACAAAAGGAAAAAACAAAAATGGGAGTAATTAAAAACACAATATTAGGAATTGTAGGACTAGCAGTTGTCGGAGGGGCAACAGCAATGGCAATTCCACAATCAAGGAACTGGTGCTTAGACCAAATTGCAAAACATTCTACAATTTACAAAACCGCAATCAATGAACGTGATGACGCTCGAGAAGATGCTCAAAACAAACAAGAAACAATCAACAGTTTGAACAAAACAGTTGCAGAAAAAGAACAGTCTCTTAAAGAAGCCAATGCTTTGATTGCTACAAAAAACGCATTGATTGCCGAAAAGGACGCAACCATTGCTGACAAGCAAAAAGCTATTGAGGCAAAAGATGCTGAAATTGCTGATAAACAATCATTGATTGAAGCAAAAGACAAAACTATTGCAGAAAAACAATCAACCATTGATGAGCAATCAGCCAACATTGATACATTGACTGGACAAAAAACCTCGCTGTTGTCTGCCGTCACAGAGATAGACAAAAAAATAAACTCAACATCTGACAGTGTTGAGATTGACAATTTGGAAGCCCGAAAAGCTGCAATATTAACTCAGATTGAAGAACTTGACAGTCAAATTGAAACTTTGACATCACAAAAGATAAAGCTTGAAAATGATGTTAAAGGTTTGCAAGCAGACAAAACACAACTGCAAAGTGATGTTGAAACATTGACAGCAGATAAAACAAACCTACAAAATCAAGTCAATACTTTGACTGCTGAAAAAACTCAGTTGCAACAAGAAGTTGCTACATTGACATCTGAAAAACAAAGTTTGCAAAGTCAAATTGACACTCTCAACACTCAACTAGCCGAGTTCGAGCAATACACACTCAACATCGACCAGACCAACCCTGTTGAGTCAATCACTATCGAAGATACAAAACTTGGCACTAGTGCAACAATGAGCAATGTCAATATAACAACTTTAAAACTTTACTCTTGGCAGAATGCAACTATCAAGTATGCTTCTGTAGAGGGTTCAACGATTAAAGCAACGCTTAATGGCACAACCCAAGATACTGACACTGTAACAATTATTGGCAGTTCTAACAAGGGTGCAAGCATAAGCATTGGTTCTGCAACACAACCAATAGGCAAGGTCGCTGGACTTTACAAAACTGGCACTGACGAGTTAACAAAATCATGGGCACAACTTTTGGCTAATGGTGATATTAAAGTCACTAATGGTGCATTTAAGGTTGCTAATAAGAACCTTGAAGGAGATTTAGTTTGTGACAATGTAGACGGAATAACTTCATTGAAGGACGCATTTTCCGATTGTGCTAAGCTAGCATCAATTGATTTAAGTAGTTTTGACACAGAAAATGTAACAAGTATGAATTGTATGTTTGCCGACTGTTCAAGTTTGACCAGTCTAAATCTAAGTAATTTTGATACAAGCAATGTTACAGACATGATGTCAATGTTCTATGGCTGTTCGAATTTAACTGGTTTAGATGTAAGTAATTTTGATACTAGTAAAGTAACAACGATGTATTCTATGTTTTTTAACTGTTCAAGTTTAACAACATTAAATATTGGCAATTTTGATACTAGCAAAGTAATTGGCATGAATGGTATGTTTAGTGGCTGTTCGAATTTAATTAGTTTAGATGTTAGCAGT
>ERZ808240.3735-NODE-3735-length-14395-cov-4.241283_pt1 | contig 14395 bp, 12 predicted proteins | sample MGYA00521084_ERZ808240 | MGnify/ENA primary metagenome ERZ808240 (study PRJEB31516, sample SAMN03275571) | gut metagenome | biome: mammalia-associated habitat; material: feces | host: Papio cynocephalus | place: Kenya | collected 2012-08-06 ... | reverse complement strand
AATATCCGCTGGAGGCATACAAGGAAGATAACAATTTCCGGATGTATAAGTCGGATAGTGGGTTACTTATGGCAGGCTTTGACTTTGGAATAAAGAAAGCATTGATTGAAGACGGAGCGATGGAAGATAAGAGTACAAATATCATGCTTGGAGTTGCGAAAGGCGGATTGTATGAAGCACTTGCAGCTGATTTCCTGATTAAGAAAGATATAGAAAAAATATATTTTTATAAAGATGTAAAGTCTACAATGGAAATTGAATTTCTGCTCATGAACGAAGATGGTGTGATTCCGATTGAAGTGAAAGCGGGGAGGAAAAAGGCAAACTCTCTGAATCGGATTTTGGAATCAGGCGTTTGTAAATATGGATACAAATTAGCATCGCAGAATGTAGAAGTGACAGGAAACAAGATAACAATGCCGCTTTATATGTTGATGTTTGATTTGTAATTGAAAACTAAAACTGATAAACAGCCGCAATGAACAATGTCTTGGTATGCTATAAGTTGTATGAAGTCAAATGATAAATGGTATATGTAGTTGTTGACACAATGTGGTATACTTAATAAAAAAGGGGAGTATTTTTGAGTACGATAGATGCAGATTGGGGATATAAAAACGCGGATAAATTTCCGGCAACGTTACGGGAAAAAATAAAAAATGATGGGTTTGTGTTTCCGGCGCAAACAGAAGTGGAATATTCGCCGTTTTTGGCATACCGAGCAATTACCAGAAAAGAAGGAGATTTATCGGAAGTAACTAGAAACGATTTCAGATCAAAAGCAGAGAAGAAAGAAAAAAAGATACGTGGAAAGGTAATCGATCAGACGGATCCAGCATATTATGGTGTATCCTTTTTTAAGGACAAGGACATCTTAAAAAGTAAATTTGTAAATGCGTTTAAGTTCCCAAATCCGTGTAAAAAAATAGCAGTTGGATTTATAAAGCAGGAAGGTGGGCCACAGTTAACAAATGAAGAGTCGACGCATGTGTGTTGGTGGTTGTTTGAAGATGTAGATTTATCAACATTTAAATTTGATGAAAATGAAGATAGGAAATGTTGAGGAAGTTGAAAAATATGGCAAATGAGTTATGTTTCGTAATAAATAATATTGAACTTCGCATGGAACAGATATTGGTGGAATTTGATGATGTACCTATTTTTTATCTCTGCAAAGGAAATGGGAAACTATACTTAGTATTAACAAAAGATATGGATGTTGAAGAATACTTGGTAGTGGAGGTTTCAGAGCAAGAAGTGTCAGATATGTTGCATGGAAAAGTAAGTATGCGGCAGGCAATCATAGAACATAAAAGTTATTGGGATGTTAAGACTGGAGACAAAATCGTTGATGATGAAGTGACAGAACATGATATGGCTGATATTCCCAAAGAGGTACTTCCTTACGAAGATGCTTGTTATGAGGTCGTATCTGATGATGTGAAGTCGTATTTACAAATCCTTGATACAAAATTGGCAATTGGCGCTACGGTAGATGTGTATAAAGAGGCATGGAGGACTATAGTAGAAGGATATCCTACATTAATTCAGAATCTTACTTCTGCAATGCAGGAAGCGGTAGCGGATGCTTTGAGTCAAGCTGATTGGATGAACGAAACAAAATATAATGTATCATTTAAATTTGATTATGAGGAAAAAGAAAAACTTGTTGTGGATGAAAATGAAGAGATGAATCTGGCAGCTTAAAGTAATAAAATGAAAAGGGGAAACTAAATGGAAAACGGTTTAAAAAGTGTCTTGAAATTGGAAGACCTGTATTTTCAAAAAATTTTATTTGATCGGATAGGGAAAAAATGAGGAAGATTTATCGCTTCAAATTCAAGCAGATATTGAAGAGAATATAAAACAGTCCCATCTGTATAAAGTCACACTTAATGTAATGGGAAAAAAAGAAGAATATAATTTACAGGTATCAATAGTCGGTATTTTTTCGATTGACGGAAATGCAAATATAACAGAGGAATTACAAAAAACATTGATTGCAAAGAATACGATTGCAATATTGATGCCGTATGTCAGAAGTCAGATTTCTTTGATCACAGCACAACCGGGTGTAGAATGTGTTGTGCTTCCGCCATTCAATATAAATAATATAATTAAATAATATATAAATACAAAACCGGACGGTTCCCCAATCCGTCCGGTTTCTATGTAAACACACATTTGAAGTTATTGCATTCGAACATCAATAACCCCAGCTCTCCTCCTGTCCAAGGGTGTTTGCCTCGGACAACTTCATCGTAGCATAAGTGGGTGAAAAAACAAGGGGTCTGGCACAATTGACGCTCTGGAGAGCATACTTTGAATTTTACTTAATAAAATTAAGTCAAAAATGACGATTTTCATCGCTTGACGCGCACATAAATGGTTGTTAAAATGGAAAAAGAGAATCAATTTTTGGACAAAATTTTGTAAAAATATAAAATGATTTGAATGGAAAGGATACCGAAAATGAATTTTTTTGTAACAGGTGTAAATGGACAGCTTGGTCATGACGTGATGAATGAACTGAGCAAACGAGGACACGAAGGCGTGGGTTCCGATCTCGGAGAGACCTATGCAGGTGTGCAGGATGGATCGGCAGTTACGACAATGCCATATGTAAGTCTGGATATCACCGATCAGGCAGCCGTGAAGAAACAGATCATGGAGATCAAACCGGACGCTGTGATTCATTGTGCAGCATGGACAGCCGTGGATGCAGCCGAAGATGAGGACAAGCAGGCGACCGTAAAAAAGGTAAATGTGGACGGCACAAGAAACATTGCAGAAGTGTGCAAAGCGCTGGACTGCAAGATGCTGTATCTTTCAACGGATTATGTATTTGACGGACAGGGCACGACGCCTTGGGAGCCGGATTGCAAGGATTATAAGCCGCTCAATGTCTACGGACAGTCAAAGCTGGACGGAGAATTGGCTGTTTCTTCCATATTAGAGAAATATTTTATCGTCCGTATCGCGTGGGTATTTGGTTTAAATGGCAAGAATTTCATCAAGACGATGATCAATGTCGGCAAGACGCATGACGAGGTACGTGTGGTCTGTGATCAGATTGGCACGCCGACGTATACCTACGATTTGGCGCGCCTGCTCGTAGATATGTGCGAGACCGAGAAATATGGTTATTATCACGCTACAAATGCGGAGCTTCCAGAGGGTGCTGACGCAAACGGAGCCAAGACAGGCTACATCTCATGGTATGATTTCTGCGTGGAAATCTACCGCCAGTATGGACTTTCTACAAAGGTAACGCCGGTCACCACAGCAGAGTACGGACTCAGCAAGGCGGCAAGACCATACAACAGCCGTCTGGATAAGAAGAAGCTTGTAGAAAATGGTTTCGAGCCACTTCCGGTATGGACAGATGCGGTAAGCAGATATTTGAAGGAAGCAGATATTTAATGGAAAAATGAAATCCTCCCGGTGTTGCAGAGCAATGTTGGGAGGATTTTTCTTTATTAGCGGAGACGGCGGGATTTGAACCCGCGTGCCAGGTTACCCCGGCCAACTGATTTCGAGTCAGCCCCGTTATGACCACTTCGATACGTCTCCAATATTACTTATTATTTTATACCTATCAAAAAGAGAAGACAATGGAAGAATATAAATAATGCGTTATGGTTATCTCGTTTTTGTGAACAAAACAGCTAAAACTTGCAGTTTTGCTAGCTATATGCTACAATTTCAATAATTATGTATATCGAAATAATAAGGATTTATTGTTAACAGCTATTTTAAATTTGTACTTTATTTTAAATAATAAAAAAGAACAGAAAATATAAGAAATAGATGGAAGGAAAAGGACATGGAACAGAAATTTGGAAAAATCACAGTAGGAACTTGTGAAGCAGATGGTGTAGAGATTGAGGGATTGAAGGTAATCACACCTTCTGTGTTTGGCGATGATAGAGGCTATTTCATGGAGACCTACAATTATAATGACTTTGCAGCGGCAGGCATTGACTGTACATTTGTACAGGATAACCAGTCCAGCTCTAAGAAGGGTGTGCTTCGTGGATTGCATTTCCAGATCAATTACCCACAGGATAAGCTTGTGCGTGTTGTAAGTGGAGAGGTATTTGATGTGGCAGTGGATTTGCGGGAAGGATCAAAGACATTTGGCAAATGGTTTGGCGTTCGTTTGTCAGCAGAGAACAAGAAGCAGTTTTTCATTCCAAAGAATTTTGCACATGGATTCATTGTATTATCCGATCATGCAGAGTTTTGCTACAAATGTACAGATTTCTATCATCCAAACGATGAGGGCGGACTGCTCTGGTCTGATCCGGAAATTGGTGTTGAATGGCCGATGCCAGAAGGAATGACGGTAGAAGATCTGACATTCTCAGAGAAGGATACCAAGTGGAGTGGTATTAAGGAGTATAAAAAATAGTTATAGGAGTAACAGCATGAATGTTATTAACTCAACAAAGGATATATTTGGAAAAAGAAAGATGATTATGGAACTGGCGGAAACAGACTTTAAAAAGCGTTTCGTTGGTTCGTATTTTGGTATGGTTTGGATGTTTGTTCAACCGATAGTCACTGTATTAATTTATTACTGTGTATTCCAGTTGGGATTTAAAGCCAGTCCGCCGTCTGAGATAAATGCACCATATGTGTTGTGGCTGATTCCCGGTATTGTTCCATGGTTTTATTTCAATGAGGCAGTTCAGGCGGGAACGAATTGCTTGTTTGATTATAATTACCTTGTAAAAAAGGTAGTATTCAAGGTTAGTATAATACCAACGATAAAGAATATTTCTTGCGTTTTTGTACATTTGATTTTTGTTTATATTATGCTTGCAGTGTTCTTGCTTTATGGATATACACCATCCATATATTGGATACAGATCGTATATTTTAGTTTTTGCGCATTTGTACTTGTCACCGGACTCTCCTTGATTACATCTGCAATTACCGTATTCTTCAGGGATATGGGACAGATTGTAGGTATTATATTGCAGTTTGGCATGTGGCTTACGCCGATTATGTGGGATTATAATATGTTTGGTTCAAAGATTGTTCCAATTCTTAAGCTTAATCCGTTTTTCTATATATCAGAGGGATATAGAAATAGCATGTTAAACTATGTTTGGTTTTGGCAGACTCCTATGTTGACGATATATTTTTGGGTTGCTGCTTTTGTAATATTGGCAATAGGAACAAAATTGTTCAAGAAATTAAGACCTCATTTTGCTGACGTATTATAAGGAGAATATGAATGGATGTCATAACTGTTGAAAATGTAACAAAGGTTTATCCTTTGTATGACAATACAATAGACCGATTGAAGGAAACCTTATCTATAACGAAGAAATGTTATCATAAGGATTTTTATGCACTGAATGATATTAATTTTACGATTCGATCGGGAGAAACCGTAGGAATCATAGGCACAAATGGTTCTGGAAAATCTACGATTCTTAAGATAATCACAGGTGTATTAACACCAACAACGGGAAAAGTAAGTGTAGTAGGGAAAATATCTGCGCTTTTGGAATTAGGAGCTGGATTTAACCAGGATTATACAGGTATGGAAAACCTTTATATGAATGGTACAATGATGGGATATTCAAGAAAAGAAATGGATGCGAAGATTCCAGGTATTCTCGAATTTGCAGATATTGGTGATTTTGTAAATCAACCGGTAAAAACATATTCAAGTGGTATGTTTGTTCGACTTGCATTTGCATTGGCAATAAATGTGGAGCCGGAAGTCCTTATCGTGGATGAGGCATTATCGGTTGGTGATGCATTTTTTCAGGCAAAATGTTTCTCAAAGTTAGAGGAAATCCGAAATTCGGGAACAACAATCTTGTTCGTATCGCATGACATATCATCGGTAAAGCAACTGTGTAATCGGGCGATATGGATTGAAAAGGGAAATCTAAGGATGGATGGCGATGCAAGTGAGGTATGTGAAAAATATCTTAGTATGCAAATTGAGGAGAATAATCGTCAGAAATCAGAGTTGGTTAAGTCACTCCATTTGGAAAACAGCGTAGATATCACAAAAGATAAGTCGAAGCTGGTTGTCCGGAAGCTGGATTATTCTTCTATGAAGAATGTAACAACAACACATGCTGCAGATATGCTGGCATTTTACATCCGGGATGATAAGAACAATGATATAAATATTTTAAAACCAGGTGGAAGATACTATTTTGGAATTGTAGCTAAATTTAATCAGGATATAGAAAATGCGTTGTTTGGATTTGAAATGGAGAACACCAAAGGTGTTAAGTTGTTTAGTATTAACAATTTCCTGAATAACAGCGTCCTGGCTTTGGCAAAGAAAGATACGATTTATGAGGTTAAGTTTGAGTTGGTTCTGCCTAGAATCTGCAATGGAGAATATTTGATCAGTCCATGTATTGCTGCCGGAGAGCAGAACAATCACGTGGTTCACCTAAGATTGCATAATGCAATTATGATAAACGTGGACAATACAGAAGGATATAATTTGTCAATATTGGATTTGGATACAACGACTACATTAATTGAACGTAAAGAGAATACAATCAAGTTTTATGATTAGAGGTATGGTATGGAAAAAGATGTAAATGAGATTTTTACAGGAGAAAGATTCGTCCCAGGACATGAAGATGACGAGATTGAAATAGAACATTATCAAAGATATGAGTCTATTGTTCCGTTGGTGCGCAATAAAATAGTCGTGGATGCAGCATGCGGAGAGGGATATGGATCTTCTATTATTGGTACAGTTGCAAAACATGTCACAGGAATTGATATATGCGAGGAAGCAGTTGCCAGAGCAACCAAGAACTATGGTTGTGATAATGTAGAATATAAGGTGGGTGATATTTCCTGCTTACAGCTGGAAGATTCTTCCGTTGATGTGTTTGTGTCATTTGAAACTATTGAGCATGTGGATGAGGAGCTGCAACAGAAATTTATACGTGAAGTTGCAAGAGTGTTAAAGGAAGATGGTATATTTATCATTTCATCTCCGAATAAGGCTATTTATTCAGATTTATTTAACTATAAGAATAAATTCCATGTGCATGAATTATATAAGAATGAATTTGAAGATTTGTTGAAAACAGAGTTTGGTTATATCACGATGTATAACCAATATCTGGAAGTGGCAAGTGTTATTGATAACAATGATACGATTGCAGATCAGGCGAAATATAAGAAGGATGTGAAGACCTATACATCAGATGGTAAATACTTGATTGCGATTGCATCAAGACAACCGAAGGAATATCCATGCATTCAGTCCGTGTACTTAAAACGTGAAGTTACATATAGAAAAAATATCCAAAGAATCTATGCATTGCAGGATGAAGTGGAAAGTAGAAACAAACATCTTGCAGAGCTGGATCGGGAAATTGAGAAAAAAGATGCACGGATTGTAGAACTGCAGAACGAACATGAGCAGGATGTAGCAGAATTGTTAAATCTGCGAAATGATCATGATGATTTACGAACAAATCATGATGAGCTTCGAAAGATACATGACGAGTTACGGGTAAATCATGATGAATTAAAGAAGAGCAATGATGAGCTGAAGAAGAGTAACACTGAGCTGCAGGAACAAATTGATGCACGTGAATATAAGCTTAGCAGAGCAGAACAGTTAATTCATGACAAAGATGTTCATATAGGAAACCTGGAATCATTTATTAAAATTAAGGATGATTACATTAATTCTGTACAGCCGCTTGTAGCGAAAGCACAGAAAATGGAGAATAATCGTTTTATCCGGTTGGCAAAATTACCGGTAAGAGCCGCCAGAAAAGTAAAACGAATGGTTGCAGAGAATAAATCAATCCATAAATTGAATGTTCCAATGTGCGATAAACCGTTGGTTTCTATCGTCATACCAGTATATAATCAGTTTGATTATACTTATAATTGCATTAAATCCATTATTGAAAATACAAAAGATGTGGATTATGAAATTATTATCGGTGATGACGTTTCAACCGATCAGACAGCACATATTCAAAGATATGTAAAAGGAATCAAAGTGGTCAGAAACAGTGAGAACTTAAAGTTCCTTTTAAACTGTAACCATGCGGCAAAAAGTGCAAAGGGACAATATATATTGTTCTTAAACAACGATACAACAGTCAAAGAAAATTGGTTGTCCAGCCTTGTACAATTGATTGAATCAGATAACCAGATAGGAATGGTTGGTTCGAAATTAATTTATCCAGATGGCAGATTGCAGGAAGCAGGAGGAATCATCTGGAAAGATGCGTCAGCGTGGAATTATGGAAATGGACAGGATCCAGAAAAAGCAGATTTCAATTATGTGCGGGATGTGGATTACATTTCTGGTGCGGCAATTATGATCCGGAAGTCTTTGTGGAAGGAAATAGGCGGATTTGATGAACTTTTTGTTCCCGCTTATTGCGAAGATTCCGATTTAGCGTTTGAAGTAAGAAAACATGGATACAGAGTTGTATACCAGCCGGCATCTGTTGTTGTACATTATGAAGGTGTATCGAACGGAACAGATACAAGTACAGGATTGAAGCATTATCAGGTGGTCAATAATGAAAAGCTTCAGAAGAAATGGGCGAAGGAACTTGCGGAGCATTACGAAAATGGAAGCCATGTCTTAAAGGCAAAGGATCGTTGCTTTGGAGATAGAAAGCTTATTTTATTTATTGATCATTATGTACCTCAGTTTGACAAAGACGCTGGTTCAAGAACGGTATTCCAGTATGTTAAGATGTTTGTGCAGAAGGGATACGATGTAAAGTTTATTGGAGATAATTACTTTAAACATGAACCATATACGACAGTATTGAACAATATGGGCGTTGAGGTCTTGCATGGACCTTGGTATGCAGAGCATATTTTTGAATGGCTTGAGGCAAATAAGGAAAGTATTGATTATGTCTTTATGAATCGACCACATATCTCTGTGAAGTATATTGATTTCTTCAAAGAGAAGATGAATGCAAAGATTATCTATTATGGACATGATCTGCACTTCCTCCGAATTACCAGAGAGTATGAGCTGACTGGTGATGAGAATAAACGGAAAGAAGCTTTAGATTGGAAGGAAAAAGAATTATCGCTTATGCATAAGGCGGACGTTGTATATTATCCATCAGAGGTGGAAGTTTCTCTGATTAAGAAAATTGATGAGAAGATAAACGTCAAAGCGTTAGTACCTTATGTGTATGATGAATTCAAAGAAGTGAAGAGAAAACCGTCAAAGAATAAGGGTATTTTATTTGTTGGAGGATTTTCTCATACACCAAATATTGATGCAGTGAAATGGTTTGTGGAAGAGGTATATCCAAAGATTAAAGAAAAGGAAAACATACCTTTTTATGTTGCGGGTTCCAACCCTACAGAGGAGATTCTCTCGTATAATGGAAATGGTATTGATGTGAAAGGCTTTGTGTCCGATGAAGAATTGGAAGCATTGTATAATAACTGTAAGCTGGTTGTGGTACCTCTTCGATATGGCGCAGGTGTAAAGGGAAAAGTCATTGAAGCGATCTATAATGGAGTTCCAATTGTAACGACAAGTGTTGGTGCAGAGGGTATCCCAGAGGCAGAAAGTATTCTGGTGATATATGATACGCCTACTGAATTTGCGGAAGCGGTTGTAAAGCTATATCATGACGATAAAGAACTTGAAGCGGTTTCTGAGAAAATGCAGAAATATGTTAAGAAGCACAATAGTGTGGAAGCAGCTTGGAAGGTTGTAGGACCTGATTTCAGTTAATGTTGTAAGATGGAGATTCGCAGATGAAGAAGAAAGTAGTATATTCAATTGTAGCAATTGCTTTTTTAGTGATTTGCTATATGATTGGACAATTTGTAGTTCGACCGAATAGAAAAGACGCAGAGACGATGGATACCACAGAAGAACAGTCATATTTCTATGATTATGGTCAAAAAAGCGAGGAATTAGAGCTTGGCGGCTATGAGGAAAAGGATGATATGCCTGGAAGAAAAACAGTTGGTTTGATCGAAGATGACACATACGGAAAATGGTATTTGATGACACCGGGGACTTCGATAACTGCAGGAATTATATTAGATGACAAAGATCGAAAGTTAAGTTTTAAATATTGTATCCATAAAGATGTAGCTGCATTATCTGACGGTATGGATCTGACAGTGCAGGTCATTCAGGAAGACACAGGGGATGTGTTATATAAGGAATCTGTAGATGTGACAAAGGAAGAGAAAAGCTTTGAACTTGACTTGTCAGATTGGAAAAACAGTAATGTGTTTATAAGACTGGAAGCTGGTAATCATACAGATGATGAGACCGGAGACTGGCTTGTTATTGACGATGCACATATTGATTAGTGTTATATTATACAGAGTAAAGGGGAAAACATATGATAATTACAAAAACTCCATTTCGAATGTCCTTTTTTGGGGGCGGAACAGATATGCCGGCATTCTTCAATGAGCATGGAGGCGCCGTGATATCTACGACCTTTGATAAGTATTGTTATGTGAATGTGCGTCATTTGCCACGATTTTTTGATTACAGTACAGAGTTGTCATATTCAAAGACAGAACGTGTAACGGATGTAAACGATATTCAGCATCCGGCAATACGCGAGGCGATGAAGTTTTTGGACATGCATGAAATACGGTTAACCTATGAGGCAGATCTGCCTGCTCGTTCAGGACTTGGAACGAGCAGTTCTTTTGCAGTGGGTATGTTAAGTGCATTTTATGCGTTGAAGGGGAAGTATGCAGACAAAAATAAGCTCGCAAAAGAAGCGATATACCTGGAGCGGGAGTTGTGCAATGAGGCTGGCGGCTGGCAGGATCAGATTGCAGCCGCTTATGGAGGATTAAACCGTATCAACTTTAATTCGGATGGATTTACAGTGGATCCAATTATCATATCGACGGAGAGAAAACGGGAGTTCAATCGAAATCTGATGTTATTTTTTACCGGATTTACGCATTTTTCTTCTGAAGTACAGGCAACAATAAACGTGGCCGATAAAACGAAACAACGTTTAGAGATGCTGGCGCTGGTAGATGAAGCACAGAATATATTGACAGATAAAAATGCAGATTTAAATGAATTTGGCCGAATGCTGGATACAACATGGAAATTGAAACGTCAGACCGGAGCAAAGATATCAACAGACTCTATCGATATGCTGTACGACAAAGGAATGAAGGCAGGAGCCCTTGGTGGCAAGCTGCTTGGCGCAGGTGGCGGTGGATTCCTTTTGTTTTATGTAGAACCGGATAAACAAAAGTATGTGCGGGAGGCATTGGCAGATTTGATGTATGTACCGTTTGAATTTGAAAATGGAGGTACACGTGTGATCCATTTCACACCGGAAAGTTATGAACCGAACATGTAGAATGTAGGAGCGATTGACATGAAAGTTGTAATTATGGCAGGTGGCAAAGGGACGAGAATTTCGTCGGTTGCCAGTGATATACCGAAGCCAATGATAAAAATAGACGGAATACCTGTATTAGAGCGGGAGATAGAGTGCTTACAGGAACAGGGGTTTACAGATATTATTATTACGGTAAGCCATCTTGGAAATATAATTATGGATTATTTTGGAGATGGAAGTGGAATCTCTCCTGTGACTGGAAAGCCATTTGGGGTACATATTACCTATTATTTCGAGAAAGAACCGCTGGGAAATGCCGGAGCGTTGTTTCAAATAAAGGATCAGCTGACGGAAGATTTTCTGCTGTTAAATGCAGATGCCATGTTTGACGTAGATTTCAATCGGTTTGTAGCATATCATCAGCAAAAAGGTGGGCTGGTGACATTGTTTACGCATCCAAACAATCATCCATATGATAGCGGTTTGTTGATTGCGGATGCGAATGGTGTAGCTATGAAGTGGCTCACCAAAGAGGATAAGCGAGAAGGGTATTATCGGAATCGCGTCAATGCCGGATTACATGTGATTTCACCAAAGATATTGGACATGCAGATAACAACTGCAAAAGTGGATTTGGACAGACAGTTACTTAAACCATTATGTGGTACCGGAAAAATGTACGTCTATGACAGCCCGGAATATGTGAAGGATATGGGAACTCCGGATCGGTATTATGCTGTATGCGAGGATGTAAAAACCGGGAAAGTGAAGGCAAGAAACCTTCAGAATAAGCAGAAGGCAATTTTCTTAGACCGGGATGGTACAATCAATAAATATGTGGGATTCCTGCGCGATATTCGCGATTTTGAGTTGATCGATGGTGTTGCAGATGCTATAAAGATGATCAATCAGAGCGGATATCTGGCGATTGTGGTCACAAATCAACCAGTGATTGCAAGAGGTGAAGTAAGTCTGGAAGAACTGGATAATATACACAATAAGATGGAGACGTTGCTTGGTGAGTCGGGTGCTTATGTAGATGCAATTTATTACTGCCCGCATCATCCGGATAAAGGGTTTGAAGGAGAACGACCGGAATACAAAAAAGCATGTGATTGCAGAAAACCGAAACCGGGTATGTTAATAAAAGCAGCAAAAGAATATAATATAGATTTAAAGAAATCCTGGATGATCGGGGATGGACTTAACGATATTGAAGCAGGTGAGGCTGCAGGCTGCAGGTGTGCATTGTTAAAGGGGAATGCAGATCATTATGATTATGAGAATTTATATGATGCAGTGAAGGATATCTGTAAAGCATTGTAGAAATAAGGAAGGACGTAAAGTATGCGTTTAATTAATTTAAAATTAAGTGATTTCCGGGCAGTACAAAAAGCAAATATTGAATTTAAAGGAAAAAGTGCAGTGCTTTTTGGCATAAATGGTACTGGAAAATCAACGATTTTACGTTCGATAAACTTGCTATATGCGAATATTATAAATCAGATAGTAAATCGCAAAGAATTAAAGCAAAGTTATGCTATGCGGTTAGAGGATATTCGATATAGTGCGAGGGAAGCCTATATTGATGCGGAGATCGATATAGATCAGCAAGTCATAGAATATGGAAGAGGAATCATAAGAAATAGTGGAAAAAAAGTGCATACTTTGAATTCGCTAAAAGAAATATCAAAAATATATCATGAGAAGTATATCTCGGATGAGGAACAGGGAGATATCCCAATATTTGTGAATTATGGCACTAATAGATTGGTGTTGGATATTCCGTTGCGAATCAGAACACATCACACGTTTGACATATATTCAGCGTTTGAACGTGCGATTGAAAATAGGATTGATTTTCGAACATTTTTTGAGTGGTATCGGAATCAGGAGGATTATGAAAATGAAATAAAGATTCAGACTGGCAATCTTCAATATAAAGATATACAGTTAGAAGCTGTTCGGACGGCAATTGCCTCGATGTTGGATGAATGTACAAATTTAAGGGTCGTTCGTAAACCACGATTAGAAATGAAGATAGACAAGGATGGCATGAGTCTGAATGTGTCGCAAATGTCAGATGGTGAGAAATGTACGATGGCGCTTTTGGGTGATCTTGCCCGACGATTGGCACTGGCAAATCCGAAAAGACAAAATCCTTTGCTTGGAGAAGGCATTGTACTGATAGATGAGATAGAATTGCACATGCATCCATCATGGCAGCGTAAGGTGTTGCGGAAGTTACGGGAAACTTTCCCCAATATACAATTTATTATTACAACGCATTCACCAATAGTACTGAGTGAAGTGGATGAAAACTATAATTTGTTTTATCTTGAGAGATATGACGGTATAACAGATATTCGACCGGTAAAACAGATGGATGGATATGATACGAATACGTTACTGGAAGATTTTATGGGGACACCATCTGTGAATCCGAGGACGAGTGCACTGATACATTCGATAAATATTGACATTGCATCCGGCAATTATGAAGGAGCAACATGTAAGATAGACGAGCTTGCGAGAAAAACAAGTGATGCGAATCCGGAAGTGATTATGGCGCGGATGGAGATTAAAAGGAGAATAAAATAAAAATGCAATAGCTATTACATTTATGAACAATGAGGAAGAGTACTGGCCATATTATGATGTGATAAAATGGTATTATAATCATTGCTGTTAAAATAGAAGGGAGATGCATACAAGATGAAAGAAATGCAATATTTGGATAGTTTAATCGAACGATACCCTAAGTTGCAGGTTTGCAGAGAAGATATTATAAAAGCATACGAGATTTTGCTTAAGAGTTTTCAGTCGGACAAGAAGCTTTTGGTAGCCGGAAATGGCGGAAGTGCTTCTGATTCGGAGCATATTGTAGGAGAATTGATGAAATCTTTTGTTTTACCACGAAGATTGCCGGAGGACAGCAAACAGAAGCTTATAAATGCAAATAAAGAACTCGGTAGTGAATTAGCGGAGAAGCTGCAAGGCGCACTTCCGGCAATTGCGGTAGTTGACCATGTTGCACTTTCTACTGCATA
>ERZ808240.3733-NODE-3733-length-14408-cov-5.249704_pt1 | contig 14408 bp, 13 predicted proteins | sample MGYA00521084_ERZ808240 | MGnify/ENA primary metagenome ERZ808240 (study PRJEB31516, sample SAMN03275571) | gut metagenome | biome: mammalia-associated habitat; material: feces | host: Papio cynocephalus | place: Kenya | collected 2012-08-06 ... | reverse complement strand
CGGCGAGCCGCTATCCCCTCAAACAAACCCCTCAACGAAGTGGGGTTTGTTTGATCAGCGAAGCGTTTTATAGTAGGGACAAATGTCGGCATATGTCCCGTCGTCGAGCCGGAAGCCCCCGGGGATCGTGCCGAGCTGCGTGAAGCCGAGCCGTTCATAGAGATGGCGCGCATGCGTGTTGAACGCGACGACCGCGTTGAACTGCATGATGCGAAAGCCGAGCGCTTTCGCCTGCGCGAGGCAGTCCTTCACCAGCGCCTCGCCGATGTGTTCCCCGCGCGCCGTGCCCTTCACGGCATAGCTCGCGTTTGCAATATGACCGCAGCGGCCGACGTTGTTCGGGTGCAGAATGTAAAGCCCGAGAATTTCACCGCTTTCGTTCACGGCGATGCCGGTACGGCTCTGCGCGGCGAAAAATTCTGCGCCGGTCGTCTCGGTGAGAAGCTCGGTCTGCGGGAAAGCGACGCCGTCGCGGACGACTTCGTTCCAGATCTCCGCCGCCGCAGCAGCGTCGGCGGGAGTGTATTTTCTCACGGTAATGGTCATGGGGATCGCTCCTTTGGGATTTATCCGTTGTTTTCCGTCCCGGCCGTGAGTTTGCCGAAGCGGGTGAAGAACATTGCGGCGGTCGTGCACACGGCAAGCGTGTCCGCGACGGGCTCGGCGAGGAACACGGCAAAGGCGGCGTTTTCAAAAATGCCAAGCCGCGGCAGGATCAGAATGAGCGGGATGAGCAGGATCACCTTGCGCAGCAGCGCGAGGAAGATCGCCACCTTTGCCTGCCCAAGCGCCACAAAGCTCTGCTGGCATGCGATCTGGATGCCGAAAATGCCGCTCGCGGCCATATAGATGCGCATGGCCCACGCAGCGTAAGCGCCGAGCTCTGCGTCCGGCGTGAAGATCCCGGCAACGGTGCCGGGGAAGAGCATGCACACCGCCCACGCAAGCATCGAGCCTGTGAGACAGCTTATAAACACGATGCGGAACGTTTCGCGCACGCGCTGTCCGTTCCCCGCGCCGTAGTTGAAGCTCATAATGGGCTGCGCGCCCTGCGTGAGACCGTGCAGGAGCTGCGTGGAAAGGCTCATCGTCGTCGTGAGGATCGTCACCGCGCCGACGGCAGTATCCCCGGCGAAGCGGAGGAGCGTCAAGTTGAAGCTGACTGCGACGAGATTTTCCGTGATCTGCATGATGAACGGCGAGAGCCCGAGCGCGAGACAGGGGAGAAGGAGCTTCGTATCCAACCGCAGATTCTTCGCGCGCAGGCGCAGCGTCGTTTTTCTCGAGCAGAGGAAGCGCACGACCCACGCGCACGAGACGGCCTGCGATAGGATCGTTGCGAGCGCCGCGCCGCGCACACCCATGCCGAACACGAACATGAATAGCGGATCGAGCACGATGTTGAGCGCCGCGCCGATCGTCACGGTGAGCATGCTCGTTGTGGAAAAGCCCTGCGCGGTGATGAAGGCGTTGAGCCCCAGCGAGAGCTGCACGAAGATCGTGCCGAGACTGTAGATCGTGATGTATTCGAGCGCGTAGGGGAGCGTCGCGTCGCTCGCGCCGAAGATCCGGAGGATCGGCACGGCGAAAAGCTGCATGATGAGCGTAAGAACGAGTGCGATCACGCAGAGCGTGAAGGTACACGTGCCGATGATGCGCTCCGCGCCGTCTGGATCTCCCTTTCCCATGAGCATGGAAACGCGCGGTGCGCCGCCCGCGCTCACGAGCGCGGCGAACGCCGAGATGATCATGATCGCCGGGAGCGTCACGCCGACGCCGGTGAGCGCCGCTGCGCCGATGTCCGGGAGATGACCGATGTAGACGCGGTCTACAATATTATATAGAACGTTCACGAGCTGCGCCGCGATCGCTGGAAGCGCCAGCTGCCAGAAGAGCCGGCCGACCGGGGCGGTGCCGAGCGCGGGGTCTCTGCCTGTTTTCGGATCCATGTCAAACTTCCTTTTCTGTCAAAAGTCAAAAGCTCCCGGGACCGGGAGCCGTTGACGCTTATTCGCCCGTATGATCGAGAAATGCGGGAATGTCCATGGCGCGCTCAAATACGCGCACGCCCAGCAGCCCCACGGCGCGCCACGAGTCGCGGTAGCCGTTCTTCTTCCGGTCGGGGATGTACACGAACTCCTTGCCGGTCTTGGCCGGATCGTTCGTAAAGCAGATCTTCCGGTACGGCGCGGCGAGATATTCCGCCAGCCCGCCGTTTTCGGAAAGGCTCGTCTCGTCCGCCATGAGCAGGATCTCATACCCTTGCGCGCGGCAGGCGTTGAAGCGCTGCATGCGGCGCTCCCAGGCGGCGAGAAATTCCTCGCGGCTTTTGTAGTGCGTGCCTTCGATGACCGCTTCGCCGAGCGTGAACATCGGGTAGCTCCGCTCCGGCGCGTCCATAGGGACAGGCGTCATGGCGAGATATTCGTCCAGATGCGTGCACAGCTTTTCAAACCGGTGGAACGCCATGTTGACCGTGGGCGTTGTAAACTGCATCCCGAGATCGTGCAGCAGCAATCCACCGTCGCAGTCGCTCGCAATGAGGAGAAACCGGCGGTTTTTCACTCTCCGGCGCAGCCAGAGCAGATACGGCTTCCGCCGCCACGACCACACCGTGCGCAGAATGCTTTTGAGCTTCTCTTTCATCGTATCCCCCGAAATCGTTTTCGCTGTTACCATACCACAGCCGCGGCGCAAATGCAATCGGGGCGCACTTGCAAAGGGCGCTGCGGCGCGGTAAAATAAACGCAATAAAAAATTTTCCGGGAGGAACGGAATATGGATCTCAGCAAACTGCAAAACGGCAGCGATGTGCGCGGCGTGGCGCTCGCGGGCGTGGAGGGCGAGAGCGTAACGCTCACCGATGCGGCGGTGCGCGCCATCGCGGGCGGCTTTGCGCGCTTTCTGCGCACGCGGCTCGGAAAAGAGAGCTGCCGCGTGAGCGTCGGGCGCGACTCGCGTCTTTCCGGCGAGACCATCGCCGCAGCGCTTTGCGAAACGCTCGCCGCGTGCGGCGCGGAGGTGACCGATCTCGGTCTCTGCACCACCCCGGCGATGTTTATGACGACCGTAACGGGAGACCGCCCCTTTGACGCCGCCGTAATGATCACGGCAAGCCATCTGCCGTGGAACCGCAACGGCCTAAAATTCTTCACCGCCGCGGGCGGCGCGGAGAGCGCGGACGTGCGCGAGATCCTCCGCCTTGCCGCGGGGGAGACGCCGCTCGCCCCCGGCGGGAGCGTGGTGCGGGGCGAATTTATGGAGACCTACGCCGCCATTCTGCGTGAAAAGATCATCGCCGCGGCGAACGGGAACGAAAAGCCCCTCGCGGGGAAGCGCATCGTTGTGGACGCCGGAAACGGCGCGGGCGGTTTTTTCGCCGAGCGCGTGCTCGCCCCTCTCGGCGCGGACACGGCCGGCAGCCGCTACCTTGACCCCGACGGGCGCTTTCCCAACCACGTGCCGAACCCCGAGCTGCCCGAGGCGATGGAGAGCATCCGCGCGGCGGTGCTCGAAAACCATGCCGACTTCGGCGTCATTTTCGACACCGACGTGGACCGTGCCGGAGCGGTGCTCTCGAACGGCGAGGAGCTCAACCGCAACCGGCTCATCGCGCTCATCTCCGCCATACTGCTGCGCGAGCACCCCGGCACGGCGATCGTGACCGATTCCATCACGTCCACGGGGCTTGCGGAGTTTATCGCCGCGCACGGCGGCGTACACCGCCGCTTCCGCCGCGGCTACCGCAACGTCATCAACGAGGCGCTGCGGCTCAACGCCGCGGGGCAGAACTGCCAGCTCGCCATCGAGACCTCCGGCCACGCGGCGCTCAAGGAGAACTATTTCCTCGACGACGGCGCGTATCTCGTCACGCGCTTTCTGATGGAGATCGCCGCGGGGCGGGAGCTGGAGAGCCTGCTCGCGGGTCTTCGGGAGCCGGTGGAAAGCCGCGAGTTCCGGATAAAGATCCTCGCGGAGGATTTCCGTGCCGAGGGAGAGGCGGTACTCGATGCTCTCGCGGAGTATGCGAAAGAGCAGCCCGGCTGGAGCATCGCGCCGGATAACTGCGAGGGCGTGCGGGTAAATCTTGATAAGGCGCACGGCGACGGCTGGTTTCTCCTGCGCCTTTCGCTGCACGATCCGATCCTGCCGCTGAACATCGAGAGCGACCGGGAGCACGGTGCGCGCACGATCGTCCGGCAGCTCGCGCCCTTCCTTGCGCAGCAGACCGGTATCGACGCTTCCTCCGCGCTGGAATTTACATTGTAAAGCTATGTAAAGGATGGCTGCTTTTCACCCGGAGACAAACTACACAAAACGCTACAAAATTGCGCCAATGTTCTATTGCGTTTTCCCGATGAAGCAGCTATAATGTAAAGCACAAATTCCCGTACAGGGGATCATTTTTAGGAGGAAGATAACCCATGAAGAAAGCACTTGCTCTCATTCTGGCGCTGGTCATGGTCCTCTCTCTGGCTGCCTGCGGCACCCAGACCGAGACTCCGGCCACCGAGCCGACGGAAGCTCCCGCGGAACAACCCGCCGAGCAGCCCACTGAGACGGAGACCCCGAAGGATTATTCCGGCTACACCATCCGCATCTACTCCAACTCCAACTCGACGGAGCGCACCACGTGGCTCATCGCGGCGGCGAAGGAAGCCGGCTTCACCATCTCCATCGATGACAACAGCGTTATCTCCGGCGACACGGCCGCTATCCAGGCAGCCAACGAGAAGAAGGACGGCGACATCCTCTTCGGTCTGAACGAGACCCGCTGGGGTCAGGTCGTGGACGGCACGTACGAGAACCTGTCTCTCGTTGACTGGACTCCGTCCTGGGTCGAGCAGGTCGGCGAATACAAGTATGACGGCCAGGCCTATGGCCTCGTCATCCAGAACGTCCTCATGCTCTACCGTACCGACGAGTTCGGCACCAACGGCAAAGAGCTGCACTTTGCGCACTGGGCCGACGTTGTGAACTCCGGCTACACCTGGTACCGCCAGAACAAGGTCGGCGGCACGACCAACGCCAACATCAACTCCGCCATGCTCTACCCCTTCACCGATCCCGCCTCTCCCGCCGGCGGCATCTCCGTTGACGGCTGGAAGACCCTGTGGAAGTACTGCGCCGACGGCAAGTTCGGCGGCGACGACTGGAAGTACGGCTTTGATCCTCTGAACAAGGGCGACGTTGCCGTTTCCTCGTTCTACTCCTCCTCCCTCTACGGCAAGCTGGACGCCGCGGCGGAAGGCTCCGAGCACCCCATCACCGACTGCTGGAAGCTCGTTGACATCGACGACGGCACCTACTACATCGCCGAGTATCTCGGCATCCTGAACAAGGAAGGCCGCACCGAGGAAGAGACCGAAGCTGTCAAGGCGTTTGCCGAGTGGTTCGGCTCCGCCGAGACCCAGGCTGCCTGGGCCGAAGAGTTCGACTCCTTCCCCTGCAACCAGGGTGCTGTTGAGCTGGTCTACGGCTCCGACGTCCCCGAGATCTATCTCATCAAGAACTTTGCCCTCACGACCGTGGAAGGCACCGACATGACCTACGCGGCTTACGTCGCTGCCCACAGCGCCGAGTGGACGAACATTATGACCAACCTCGGCTTCTACTGGGCCGATCCCAGCAACGCCCGCCCCGAGCCCGATTGGGACACTCTCGACTGGGCGACTCTGACGCAGAAGGCTGAGTGATTCTCCGGTTTCGCGCCGCTTGCCTCCCCTGCGCAAGGGGAGGAGGCTCGGCGCAGCCGAGACGGAGGGGTTGTAAAAGCCCGGTTTCCGGAAACGACAATCCCTTAGTCAGCCCGACGGCTGACAGCCCCCTTTGCATAAGGGGGGGCCTGTTCAAAGAGCTGTATGGCGAGCCCCCGCGGCTCGCCATACTTCATATTATCCGAAATCGTCCGCCACCCACCCACAGTCCCTGCAAAAGAGAGGAAGGAATGCCACTGTGATCCGGCTCAATAACATCGTCGTCAAATTCGGCGACTTCACCGCGCTGCACGACATCAACGTCCACGTAAAAGAGGGCGAATTCTTCACGTTCCTCGGTCCGTCCGGCTGCGGCAAAACGACAACGCTCCGCACCATCACCGGCTTCATCGAGCCGGTCGAAGGCCAGGTGTTCGTCCGCGACCGCGACATCACCCATGTGCCCATCGAGGACCGAAACATCGGCATTGTGTTCCAGAGCTACGCGCTCTTCCCGACGATGACCGTGTACGACAACATCGCGTTCGGTCTGCGCGTCAAGAAGATGAAAAAGGCCGAAGTGGACGAAAAGGTCCGCGCCATCGCCAAAAAGGTCGATCTTTCGGACGAGCAGCTCAAGAAGGCCGTGTCGCAGCTCTCCGGCGGCCAGCAGCAGCGCGTCGCCATCGCCCGCGCGCTCGTCACCGAGCCTGCGATCATCTGCCTGGACGAGCCGCTCTCCAACCTGGACGCCAAGCTCCGCGTGCAGCTTCGTCTGGAACTCAAGAAGATGCAGAAGGATTTCGGCATCACGAGCATTTACGTCACCCACGATCAGGAGGAGGCCCTTACGCTCTCCGACTGCATCGCGGTGTTCAACAAGGGCGTGATCGAGCAGATCGGCACGCCGAACGAAATTTACAACCACTCCGCCACGGAATTCGTGTGCAACTTCATCGGCGATATCAACCGTCTCTCGGACGACGTTGTGGAAAAGCTCAACGCCAAAGGCGCGCAGCTTGACCCGGCACACCACCACTACATCCGTCTCGAGCGTGTCCACGTGAACGACGCGCAGCACGAGGCCAACGGCGCCGTCTCGCTTTCCGGCACCGTGGAATCGAGAGAGTATTACGGTCTCTATATAAAGTATTACATCAACGTCGGCAGCCAGACGCTCAAGGTCATCGAGCGCAACGACGGCGTGCGTCTGCACGATACCGGCGATCTCGTGACCGTCACCGTCCACCCCGGCGATCTTATGAGCTACGCTCCCAACGGGGAGGAGGCCGAAAAATGACACTGCGGCCGAAGCCCTTTCAGCCGATCAAAATGCTGCAGATCATCGGCGGCGTTTTCTTCGCGTATCTCTTCTTCGGGTTCATGCTGCTGCCGTGTCTGAACACGCTCACCAGCATTTTCACCGTCAAGAACGCCGCCGGGGAGACCGATCCCCTCGCGGTCATCCGCTTCTTCCTTGCCGGGTCCATGCCCCAGTACGTGTGGAACTCGCTCAAGCTGGCGCTGTGCCTTGTCATCACGGTCAACGTCGTCGGCATTTCCATCGTGCTGCTGACCGAGTACTTTGACATCAAGGGCGCAAAGATCCTCCGGCTTGGCTACATGACGACGCTCATCTACTCCGGCGTCGCGCTCGTCACAGGCTACATGTTCCTCTACGCCAGCGACGGCATCATCACCACCCAGCTCAAGGACGTGTTCCCGAACATCAACACCAACTGGTTCACCGGCTTCAACGCGGTGCTCTTCACGATGACGTTCGCCTGCACGAGCAACCACGCGCTCTTTTTGCGCAACGCCATCCGCGGCATCGACTACAACACCGTCGAAGCCGCCCGCAACATGGGCGCGAAGCCCTTCAAGGTGCTCTGGAAGGTCGTGTTCCCGACGCTTCTGCCGACGCTCTTCTCGCTCACGGTCATGACGTTCATCACGGGCCTGTGCGCCATGAGCGCGCCGACGCTGCTCGGCTACGACTCCATCAACCCCGAGATCGTCCGTCTGGCCGGTTCGTCCGTGGCGGACGAGGCGTTCCCGCAGGCACGCGCGGCGCTGCTCTCGATCATCCTCGCGTGCTTCACGATCCTCCTGCTCACGGTCCTCTCGTCCTACGAGCGCAAGGGACATTACCTCTCCGTCTCCAAAACGAAGGCGAAGCTCCAGAAGCAGAAGATCACAAACCCCGTGGCGAACGTTCTCGCGCACATTTACGCCTACGTCCTGTTCATCATCTACATGACGCCGGTCGTGATGATCGTCATCTTCTCGTTCCAGACGTTCAGCGCCGTGCGTATGCGCAAGCTTGATCTTTCGCAGTGGACGCTCGTGAACTACTTCGGTAAACAGGACTATTCATATCTCACGTCCCGCGGCACCTATAAGGTCCGCGAGGGCTCGATCTCCGGCGTGTTCTCCAACGAGGCGACGCTCAGCGGCATCCAGACGAGCTTTGTCATGTCCGTCATCGCCGCGGCGCTCGCATGCGTGATCGTCGTTATCGCCTGCAACTACATCTTCAAGCATAAGAAGACCGGCACGATCCTCGAATACGCGCTGCTCTTCCCGTGGCTGCTGCCGACGATCCTCATCTGCTACTCCTACCGCACGTTCTTCAACAGCAGCGACGTCTGGTACGTGTTCGGCCAGAACCTGTACTATGCCGACCGGGTGCGCATCCTGATCGTCATTGCCTATATGGTCGTAAAGCTGCCGTTCTCGCTGCGCATGATCAAAGCGTCGTTCTACGCGATCGACGAGGAGCTGGAGGACGCCGCGCGGAATCTCGGCTCCGGGCCGGTGCGGACGTTCCTCAAGGTGAAGCTCCCGATCATCCTGCCGAGCGTACTCGCGGTGTTCGCGCTGAACTTCAACGCGCTCTTCACCGAGTACGACATGTCGGCAACGTTTGCGAGTACCTACGGCACAACGTACGCCATGGTCATCCAGAGCATGTGCCGCGAAGAGGGTCTGTACGGCTACAACGTCAACGCCTCCGGCCGCCGGTGCGCCTCAACGGTATTCATCATGCTCGTGTCGGGCCTCATTTTGTATCTCGTATACGGCGTTGGCGCGCGCGATCTCGGCGAACGGCTCGAAGCGCGTGACCGCCGCCGGAAACGCATGGACCGTATGAAAGCCATATTCCACAAGAAACAGCCGGCGGAGGCGGCAAGCCCGCAATGATAAAAAGCATTCTTTTTGATATGGGCAACGTGCTCATCCGTTTTGCGCCGAAGGAGTACGTGAAAAGGACCGGCCTCTCGGAGCCCGAGCAGGAGCTGATGCTGCGCGAGCTTTACGGCAGCATCGACTGGATCGAGCTGGACCGCGGCACGATCGACGAAGCGGAGATCATCGAGCGCGTCACGGCGCGCATCGGCGAGCCGCTGCGCGGCGCGGTCGAAAAGCTCGTATGCCACTGGGACCGCCCGGAGCTTCCGGTCGAGGGCATGAAGGCGCTCACGGACGAGCTTTACGAAAAAGGGTATGGACTCTACCTTCTCACGAACGCGGGGCCGCGCCACCGGGAATACTGGCCGCGCTTTGCAGCGTCGGAGCACTTCCCGGAGGAGCGCATCTACCGCTCGGCGGATGTGAAGCTGCTCAAGCCCGACCCGGCGTTTTTTGAAGGCGCGCTCGAAAAATTTGGTCTGGACCGCAGGGAGTGCGTGTTCATCGACGACTCGGCCGCAAACGCCGAGGGAGCGCAGCGCGTCGGGCTCGGCGCCGTCGTCTTTTTCGGCGACGCCGCCCGGCTGCGCAAACAGCTTCGCGCGCGCGGCGTGGACGTAAGCGAATCGTAAAAAAACAGCTTCCCGGCATGCCGGGAAGCTGTTTTTGCTATAGGGGCTATAATGCACAAATAAGAAAAATGATGAAATACTGTGAGCTTACGGGGCGCGCTGCGTTACGTATTCGTCAAAATGCCAAAAATACGGAAAAAATCTTTGCCGGATTTTTACTTTGCCTTATAGCCGCTGCATGCAATATTCTGTTATTATAGAAATAAAGAGAGGGGAAAATTTATGAATCGCTACGCCGTCGCCGCCGTGCTGTCCGGCGCATTTTTCGGTCTGACCGGTCTCTTTACCCGCACGCTGACCGGCGCGGGACTGAGCACGATGGGCATTCTTGCCATCCGCTGCTCCGTGGCCGCGCTCTGCTTCTTCTGTACCGCCCTCGGCGATATCCGCCAGCTCAAAATGCATAAGAAGGACTTCTGGCTCTTCGCCGCCGTCGGCGTTCTCGGACAGGGCATGTTCTCGTTCTGCTATTATAACGCGATCAACATGATGTCCATCTCCACGGCGTGCATCCTCATGTATCTCTCGCCGGTGTTCGTCACCATTATGGCGCACGTTGTGTTCAAGGACGGCATTTCCCGCCGTACGGTGTTTGCGATCATCCTCTGCATCGCCGGGTGCGCGTGCGTATCCGGCTTCGGCGGCACGGTGACGCTGCTCGGTCTCGTCTGCGGGCTTGGCTCCGCGATCGCCTTCGCGCTCATCAACATTCTGACGCGCGCGCTTCTCGGCCGCGGCTATACCGGCAAGGCCGTCAATTTCTGGATCTGTGCGTTTGCCGCTCTGTTCGGCATCGTTATGGATCTGCTGCTCTTCCGCGAAGGGTATTCCCGCCCGTTCGCGGTGCTCTTCTCCGGCTGGAAGATCTTCCTCGTGGGCATCACCATGGCGCTCACAACGGGTTTTCTGGCTTACCGGTTCTTCTCGCTGGCGCTGCACGGCTGCAAGAGCGGCACGGTGTCCATTCTTGCGAGCAGCGAGCCTGTGGTGGAAACGCTCGTGAGCGTATTCGTGTTCCGCGAGCCGTTCGGCGTGCTCTGTATTGTCGGCATCGTGCTTGTGCTCGCGGGCATCGTCTTGCAGAATACCACATCCAAAAGTGAATCCGCCGCGCAGTAATTTATCCGTTTGCCGAAAGAAGGGGTCGTTATGAGTTCCCGATTTTATGACATGTCCTATCCGCAGTACACGGTGCACGACGTTTCGGCGCTGACCGGTCTCACGCCGCAGACCATCCGGTACTACGACAGCATCGGCGTCGTTGTGCCGCAGCGCGGCGCGCAGGGGCAGCGGCTGTATTCATACTACGACGTGATCAATCTTGTCCGGCGAAGCCTCTATAAGGCGCAGGGCTTTTCCTTGCAGGAGACAGAACAGGTACTCTCCGGCGCGATCGCGCCGCGGCTCGGCGCGCTGCTGGAGGAAAAACGCGCGGATATCGAGGAAAAGCAGCGCGCGCTCCGGCTCGCGCAGCTCAATCTTGACCGTCTGTCCGCGCAGCTCGACCGGCTCGGCGTCTGCCGCGGGCGAGTGATGTATCTCGAGCGTCCGGCATGCTGGCATGTGCCATACAGCCGCGACGGGCACATCTGCTTCGAGGAGGCGAGCCGCACAGCGCACTCCAAGTGCGGCAGCGCGTTCGCGTTTTCGTTCTCGCTGCCCGCCATAGGCGAGCCGGACGATTGCGTGGACTGGGATGTGACGATGCCCTCGCCGTTTGCCGAGGAGCTGGGTTTTGCGGCGCTGCCGGGCGCGGTGTTTGTCCCGGCGCGGTACTGCCTGTACACCGTGATCGAAACGCCGGGCATGGACTTTCTCCGTCGCGAGGCGCTCCGGCTGCTGTACGATTTTGCCGCGCAGCAAGATCTCACGCCGGAGGGGACGGTCTATGGCCGCGACATCATAAACGCCGCGTCCGACGGCGCGGTGCTGCGCTATTATGAGGCATGGCTGCCCGTCCGAGAATCGGAGGGCTAAAGCGACTATAACGCCGCGATCGCCGGAAACTTTGCGTTTTCCGGCGATCGCGGCGTTTTTCGCTTTTCATACGCCGTCTTTTCGCACAAAAAGACCCCCGAAAATCGGGCGAAAAAACTATTTGCCTGTCCAGCGGCAAAATGGTTTATGATAAAACCATCGGAAAGCAGTTCTTCCGATAAAGCCTCTCTTTCTTAAAAGCCGGCGCCGGAGCGTGATGAACTCCGGCGCCGGTTTTTATCTTTACAGAAAAGTGAACTGCTCCGGAATATGCGGACAACGCAAGACGGGCCCCCTAAGCAGAAAGAAGATTTAGGAAATAGACTGGCGCCGTAATTCCAACGGCTGCGGTTTTCTCCCGGCACGGAAGAAAAGAAGAAAGCCCTGTAACCGTTGAGATTACAGGGTTTTCTTAATGGCAAACCTACTGCTCGTGGATACAATGCACCATACTTTGCAGGCGTGGTGCATTTTTTACGGAGTTCCTCCTTACGTCCCGGGACAATGAGGACAAGAGGGACAAAATGCGGTGTATGCTACTGTTCCATTCCGCGGTATCCGTGTTTTTCGGCGTTCCCCAGCAAATACAGGAAAGCAAACGCAGGAATTCGCAGCAAATCTCTGCCACACTTCGTGTTGTGAACACCAAAATCATCGGCATTCTTTGTAACGACAATTGCTGCCGACGATTCTTCACACAATTCTACGATCGCATCATCATCCGCAATTGGCGCGCCTTCTCTGTATTTGACTTCTATAAGGATATTTTTCGTGTTGGGGTAGTCCACCACAATATCAATTTCTTTTCCTTTTTTACCGCCCCTGAAGTAACCGACAGATGTGGCATATTGATAGTAAAACGCAGCAACGTGTTTGTAAACAGCGGTTTCAACAATCTTCCCCATCTCAACGGGGTCCGTCAAAATAGAATCATCCATCAAGACAGCGTTTCGGATCGCTGCATCCGCAATATAAATTTTAGGCCGTGCCTTCAATATCTTTTTCCCAGCCATATCAACCGGCCAGCTTTGATAAATCAGATTTGCGCTCTCCAGATACTGAATATAGTTTTCCACGGTTGTGCGGGATACTCCGTTCAGCTCTTTCGTGATTGCCTCAATGGAAATAATTTCCGAAGAGACGTTGCAGAGATATAAGAAGATTCTCTCCAATTCCGTTGCATTGCGAATATTGTAAAGGGAAGGAAGGTCGCGCTTCAGGACTTTATCCACAACATCTTCGCGCATAATTTGCTGCGCCATCAGATCATTATCCGCTAATGCCAATTCCGGGAAACCGCCGACCTGCAAATATCGCATAAAATGGTTTTGAACTTTGGAAAGCTGCATCATGATTTGCGTCCGCTCGATCTGACTTTTACGGAGCATAGTTGTTACTTTCAGATCTGGAGCAATATTGGGACGCTCTAAATCCAGCAGTTCGCAGTACTCGTAAAAAGACATGGTTGGAACCTGTATGACGGTCCAGCGACCAGCACCGCTTTCTCTGCTGCCTTTCATCAACGCCGGACTTGCAGAACCGGTTGCAACAACACGGGTATCAGGCTGTGTATCATAAATGATTTTTAACCATCGGTCCCAGTCCTGCGCGTATTGCACCTCATCAAAAAAGTAATATACATCCTGCTCCGCATAGATATTTTCATGATAGCATTCCAGGACATCCTGAAATTGACTGAGCTTCAGCATGGGATGATCCAAAGAAATAAAAACAATTTTCTGGGGCGCAACTCCCGACTTTAATAGTGACTCGATCATTTGATATTGGATCGTTGTTTTGCCGACACGTCTCGTTCCCGTTAAGACAACAGAGCGACGAATCCCTTTCTCTGTAAGGCGTTTCATTGCTTCGTGAAATGCAAATCTCTTATAGCTCTTTGACATCTGTGGACTGATCGTCCCTGTTTTCCACCACGGGTTATAAGCGCTCAGGACTTTAAGGATACCTTCTTTTGTTGTGATTGCCATAAAGATCAGCTCCTTCTCCAATATAATACCCGTAAAATCAATCTTTGTCAAGAAATATCGATAGTATACTATGATTATTTTTAGAGAAATATTGATTTATTGCTCTGATGCGCCCCAATCATCTGCGGCACCCAAGTGCGACCATTGTTCTTGAAGATGATAACTTTCTGATAACTCTGCCTGTTATCCGTTGACGATCCCGCAACCGGCAATATACTGTCGTTTCTGAAGGAGGTGTCACGATGACCCAGCCAGAATACGCATCGGAAGTAAACTTCCGACTCTGCAAGAGCGTATTTGCCACGCTGGCAGCTCAGGGTATCATTTCGCAGGAAGATGCCCAGCGCCTGACCAGAGCGGCAGCAGAACAATATCACGCCCCTATCGGGGAACTGGAGGTGAACGGCATCTCCACCATGGGCGGTCACTTTTATTTCTCATTCCCTGGTGACGTTCTCTGTCAATTCCACCATTAGCTGTGCCCCCAGTTTCAGTCCGGTAGTAAAGGCGATCCGCTCATACTCGGCACCCAGGTACCCAACCTCTCCAATCACCGCACCGCTGTTCTTGATCGGCAGCGATTCCAGGAAATCCCGGAGTTTTTTTAAAACCTTCCTCTGGGGACTGTCCAGCGCATGATACTCCCCATAATACCACCACAGGGCATCCAGGCATGGCTGTGGGCATTCCTCCTCAAATTGGATTCTATGCTCCCGGACATAGTCCCTGAGACACCGAATGTATTCGTCCATTCCATCACCCTCCACAAAAAGTGTGTGATGTTAACTCTGAAGACGGCAAATTACAAGTATTCAATCTGCCCGAATTCCGACTGTCCTTTCTGTCCTTTTTGTCCCGTGGGAATCAATGAAAAACCGTCCATATCCGGGGATACTCCCAGCCATGGACGGTTCTGTGTATAT
>ERZ808240.3732-NODE-3732-length-14409-cov-3.442176_pt1 | contig 14409 bp, 9 predicted proteins | sample MGYA00521084_ERZ808240 | MGnify/ENA primary metagenome ERZ808240 (study PRJEB31516, sample SAMN03275571) | gut metagenome | biome: mammalia-associated habitat; material: feces | host: Papio cynocephalus | place: Kenya | collected 2012-08-06 ... | reverse complement strand
ATTATTTTGTGACCACTCGGCAAGTGGCAGAGTGCAGAGATTTTCCCGCCAGTTTGGTATCTCTTCCCATTCCGGAATAAACTCAGCAAGTGCTAATAAATCATTCTTTTTTTCCATCTCACAGTAATGTAAAAAGACTTTCTTACGCACATCACCAAAACCATCTCTTCTGTCTACAACAAACAGCCGGTTGGCACACGCCATAAAATCCATCAAAGATTCCGACAAAGCCCCCATTTCAACAACCAGCGAATCGTATTTCCCTATTGTCAAAAGCCTCTCAAATAACTTTTTCAAATCTTCGATTCCACAGTCTAATAAATCCTTATAGTGGGCAAACGGAGCCAGCATATCGGCACTGCCAAACGGATAAACATACTGCGGTAACTGCGCCGAAAACAACTTCTCCGATGGGCACAAAAGAAGCTCACCAATATCTCTTTTTTGCCAATGCGGGTATTTCGAAAACTCACCGTCAAAATAGACCGGAAATCCGCTTAAGCTGACAAACAGACACCGCCCTTTCATCCCCAGATACTGCGCCGTCATCACGGCAGGTTCCGTAACAATCATTCCCTCCGGTGAAAAAAACATAATCACACCTTTTTGTAATTTTTCATCTTCTTCCAATGGCTTATAACCAAGAATTTTCAGCAAATCCTGATAAATCCCTTCCGCACGCTGATACTGCAAAATCTTCTTCTGCTGCCTGTCATCGGTTTTTCCTAACAGAATCACCTCTTTTTTTGCCTCTGCATAAAGCCCCTCATCATCGGTCAAAACAACAATCCGCTGGTTCTCTGTCTCCGTCCGCCACATCACTCGTTCTCTCTCTGTCATTAATTCCAATCGTATCTGTTTATTCTTTTTCCTTGTCAAAAAGCGGAGCAGCCGCCTTCCGTAATCTGCCTGCAAAAAATACAAAAGTATTATCGTTTCTTTCATCCGAATCCTCCTTTTTCCATTGCCTTTCATTTGCATAAAAGGGCAGTTTCCCTAAAATATCTCCCATAAGGCAGCGATGGATATGGCGATACAAAAAGGAATGACACCATCTTCACCATCTCGTCTCATGTCATAATAGGGATTTTTATTTCGTGTTTTTTTATCACTTTTTATAAATTGAAATAAATAGCGAAACCGGCGAAACATATTCTTCCGCCTAATCATCTTAAACAGAGCCATAATGGCACCAACAAAAATAGAATAAACAAGGATACGGAGCGCAGCCCTAAAACCAAGGAATGCTCCTATAACAGAAATTAATTTACTATCGGATGCCCCAAATACGTGGCAAACGTAAAATATAAAACTGACAGAAAACGGAATGATTATTCCGGCAAGCCAGAAAGAAATCCCGGCTGCCGATATCCTGTCCAGATGGCCGATAAGGCTTATCACAAGAGCGGCAAAACAAAGTGCATTCGGCACACGGTACTGCCATAAATCGAAGAGGGATGCCGGTACGAGAACAAGAAAAATCAACTCGTAAACTAAGGTCATCACTCACCTCCTATCTGTGATGTGCTACAAATTTAACACGCCACATACCCACTTGTCAACAACTTTCGAAAGCGTTTTACGACACAAGATAATATGCATAACCTTTCCATTTTTTGACTATACTGTTACTAAGTATTTGTGATTTTTCATCGTAAAGGAGAGTGTGAAATGAAGAATAAAAAAAATCCTGCATGCCAGGCAAAAGCCGAGCTTATGCAGGAAATTGAGTCCTTACAACAGGCGCTTGAAACCGCCCATTCCAATTTTGAAAATGTATGTGACCCGGATTTAATCGACAGCTATATCTATGAAATCAATGCGCTGTCGTTCCGCTACAAATATTTACTGCGCCAAGTGCAAAGCATTCAGACAAACGCCGAATTTACGCCTCAAATCCGCGATTTGCATCAGCCCCGCTATCAATCGTCTCATTGAGCGTTCCACGCCCATATGTGAGACCGGCATAAATTGTCTGCACATTTTTCATGACGGCTTCCGAGTCGTCCTGTTTCGCAACTTCTTTAAAAGATGGAAGAAGTGCTTCAAAAATATCCGTTGCATGATTTAGCTGCTCCGGGTCTCTGTTTGCAATGCCCTGACAAAGTTCCTGATACGCAAACACATATAATTGGCGAAGATAATGGGAAATCTCATACTGCAAATCTAAACTTCCCATCAATTCCGTAATCATACTGCGCGCACGTTCAATTTCATGGCGCACCGCTTCAATTTCTCCCTGTTTTAAATATTTTTTCCCCTCTTCTATACTGGCAAGTGTTGCCTCATAAATAATCACAACAAGTTCACTTCGGTTTGCCTGCGTCACACGCGCTGCATACTCCTGTAACCGTTCTTTTTCCATGCCATCTTCCTCCTATTCGCGGGATTTATTTATCCCTGAAGAATCTGTAAAATCGTCTGTGGCTGATTGTTCGCCTGTGCTAACATCGAAGTACCTGCCTGCACTAATACGCTGTACTGTGTATATTTTGTCATTTCCTCCGACATATCCACATCTTCAATACGGGAGCATGCTTCTGTCAAGTTCTGTGATGTCTCATCAAGACTTGAAATTGCAGAATCCAAACGGTTCTGGTAAGCACCAAGTTTCGAGCGGATGGAAGAAACCTGCTGAATCGCATCATCAAACGCTGTAATGGAGGAAGAAGCCCCTGCCACGGTACATACGTTGCAGTTTTCAATATCCAGCGTCTTTGTATTAACGCATGGAATCGAAATGTTAATGCTCTGTCCTTCATTGGCTCCAATCTGGATTGCAACATAACCGGCATCCAGCATCGTAACCGTAGCATCTGAACCGGCTTTTGCATCGGAAATATCAAATAACATACGGAATCCGTCACGGTCCGATACTTCCATCTGTCCGCCATTGATAAATACCGTTGCTGTATTCGAAAATCCTGAAGTCGTATCAAGTGTTACTTTTGCATCCGTACCCTCTGTTGTCTGCACACCGTCAATACCAAGTTTCTGTGCCAGATTTGCATTATCCGTTGTAATATTTAACTTCTGGGATGCGCCGTAAATAACCGAAGTAAACGAAAGATTTGTGGCCGCAGCCAATTCACATTCCACACCGGCAGCATTTACCGGAACCACATCGACATTCATCATTTCACAAGCATCACGAATCGTTGCATAAACATCTTCAAAAGTCTGACCTTCCTTAATATCAATTACTTCACCATTAATCTGAATCTGTCCGGCGGTCGCCTTATCAACCACATCCGTTGGCGCAAATCCAAGTGCGCCCGTTTTTGCAGTTGCCTGTGTTGCCTCTGATACAATTGTAAATTTATAACCGGTTAATGCCACATCATCACTGGCATCAATCAATTTTACACCAACATTGTTGGATGAGGACTGACGGCAGCAGGAGCCATCTAACACACTCATCGTATTATACTCGGTATCTTTTGACAAACGGTCGATTTCCGCCATCAAAGAATCAATCTCATTTTGCAGTGCCTGTTTATCTTCAATCGTTGTCACACTGCCGTTTGCCGCCTGTACCGAAAGTTCACGGCAGCGCTGTAACATATTTTCAATTTCAGAGAGAACACCTTCTGTCGTCTGAATGAACGAAACACCATCCGAACCGTTTTTGGAAGCTCTCTGGAGTCCGCGGATCTGTGCATGCATTTTCTGAGAAATTGCCATTCCTGCCGCATCATCTGCCGCTTTTGTAATCCGATAGCCGGAAGATAATTTGTTTGTACTTGATGTCAACTGTGACTGCACATTGTTCAAGTTAAAATTTGCGCGAAGCGCCGAAATGTTTGTATTAATTTTCATTGTCATCGTCCTTTCTGTTCATGGTTACCACAAATAATCTGGCAATCCGGTACAAATCCTGATTTTTTGCACCTTCTTCTTTATTTCCTACGGAAAGAGACGTCCTTTGCCCCGTAATCAGGGTATTACCATCCATTGTAAAACCAATCTCTTCCAATTCCTTTTCAAATGCATCCATGCGCTCTTGGCAGGAGGAAACACTCGTTTCATCCTCTACGGTAACAAAACCGTTTACCTTTTTCTCTTTTACCTTAAAACTAGCCTGTAACCTGCCAAATTCCTTAGAATTCATAGCAATCTCAATACTGCCCTTTTCTTTTTCCACACCTTCCTGAATCGTAATATTGCAAGTTGTAATTCCAAATTCCGTCAAAATAGGCACTTCATAAACTTGACAGCGGCGCATTACGCCATGAAATGTAAACAAGCGGGACATCTGATTCTGCCATGTAATTTCATCATATGTTATATCGTCTGATTCCTGTCTTTCGGCTAGTTCTTTTTGCATATTTTCTTCAATTTTCTCAAAAACACCATCCAGCGAGTCCGGCTCTTCCATCGCATCAAGAACCGCATCGGTATCTTCTTCTTTCCACAAATCATGCCATTTACCGGCACCCATCTGGCGAAATTCCTGCACAAGTGAAAGATTGGAAAGTGTCGCCGGTAAATCAAGTGCTTCTAAGAAATTTATCACCTCTGACTCACTCTTTGCTGCTGCCTCGCGGACAGATCGCACTTCATTCTCATAAAAGGCATTTTCCTCTGCAATTCCTTTTTCTTCACACTGCTCCAATAATGCCTCTGCCGAAATTCCTTCATTTCCATCCATTGCCTCTTTTAATACCTGAGGTGACAATTTTTCCGTCAAATCTGCCGCAAGATTTTGTCCATATGCCGTGTAAATCTGCTCGGAAATAGAATTTTTTGAAGCAATCACTTCTTTTTCCATGCCAAACGAATCATCCACCGAAACATCCATTCCGGCTTTTTTCCGTGTGCGGACTGCCGATAAAAGGGAAGAAAGCGATAATTCTTTTCCCTCATTTAATACCTGAGCGGCTGCCGCCCCATCGCTTTTTTCAATCTGATGAAGAAGGCGGTAAACGCCAATCATCGTTTCACGCTCATCTTCCGTAAGACCATCCGTGTGGTCCATTTTCCACAAATACTTCCGGAAAGAAATATCTTCTATATCATTTTCGGCTAAAATCTCATTCACATCATTCTGCAATTCATCCAGTGTCTTTTCTAACGGATTCTCGCCTTTCCGTATCAACTCACAGACAACTTCCGGTTTCATATTTTTCATCAGCGTCGTAACACGCTCATCATACTCTTTAACGGAAACCAGATTTTCCTCGGTCAAAGGCATCTGATTATATGCAAGAGCGCGAACCGCCCGCTCATTTCTCGCTGTTGTCTCAAAACCTGCTTCTTCAAGCAGCGCATCAATATTAGAAAATGCTTTTGTGAGCGAATCGCCCAAATCTCTGCGGACTTCCGTTCCCACTGACTCATAGCGGTTTTCCACCATATCAAATGAAGCGCTAAACGCCTCTGCCTTAGATGACAGGGAAGAAAGCGTATCCTCCACTCCTTGAGTAAATGCATATCCCATAAACTCAACCGGTGCAGACAACACTTGTTTTGCCGCCTGACAGGTTTCTTTCAGCATATTGATATTTTCTTCTGTCACTGGCAAATCCGCATTGAAAAGTTCCGACTGATAAGCCTCTTTTTCCGCTGCTCTCAGTTTCTCAACTACATCTTCTAATTTCGTGACGTCAATTGAAATTCCCTTTTCTGACATCGTGCGGATGGCATCCACCGTCATTGTAAGCTGGGTTTCCGCCAGTCTTCTCTTAAAACGAACAGCCTCTGCCACCGATAATTTCACTAAATTCGCTTTTTCCGGCTGCACACCTTCCGCCATCTGGTCGGCAATTCGTGCCGTCAAAACCGAATCTTTAGTTTCTTTTAATTCTTTTACCTGCGAAGAAAGTGCCACATTTTCTGCCGTTACCGGTAAGTCTTCTTCATACAGCCACTTCGCTGCTGCCATATTTTCGTCATCCGCTTCCATCCCGCTCTCTTCTAAACGGCTGCGGACCTGATTCTCCACAAGTGAAAAATCATTTTCCTCGGACGATGGATTCTCTTCACCTTCCACGGCTCCATGAACACCGGCGTTAATATTTTCCGGTGTAAGAATTGTATTTTCATTGTCAATAAAAAACTTCATCGCAGCGTCCGAAAAAGAGCGGATTTCCGATGCCATATCTACGGCATGCGAAAGCTTCGCCACATTTTCCTCCGTCACCGGCAGGTCGCTGTCCAATAACTGGTCAATCACAGTGTCCGGGACGTTACCGTCCGCGGCTAACTGAGCGGCATTTCTACTTACCGCCTCATCTTTTTCACGCTGTTTTGACACTTCACGCTCGACAGCCTCCTGCTTCTCATGACGTTCTTTCTTAATTCTTGTGACCGCCCGCTCAAGCTGAGATGAAGTATATTCTTCTAACGGTGTCCCATCTTCCGAAACCGCTTTTGCATCTTTCCCTGTCATGCAGCGGCTGATAAAATCTGCCGGTGACATCTGCGTATCGTTTAGAGGCACCATATTTTGTTTCTGTAATTGTTTTGCTTCTGCTTCCGTATACACAATGTGGTGTTTCCCCGCCTCTTGTACGGAACAATCCATTGTCGCTCCCACCTGAATCTGGGAGATGCCGCCATCCTTGGCGTCTTGTACAGACACGTTTTTTTTCTCCATTCTTTCCGTGTCATCAAAGGTAAGGGAAATCCGATTGGTCGAAATATCCATAGATTTCACGCTCACTTTCTAAATCCTTATACTTATATCTCGGACAATCCGGCGGAAATCTTTAGTATCTCTTCCTAATTTGCCTGATACTCTTCTAACAGACTTTTATCCAATTTAATTCGGTTATCCATCGTTTTCATGACATCGGCAATTTCAACGGTCTGTCTAACTGACGAATCCGACAAATCGTACAAATTATTATTACGGAAATCAAGGACAACCGGCTCGAAAATATTTTCCTCATTTTCAGTAATAACCAATCCCTTTTCCCCATTTGTCAACTCAACACATACGCCCGGATACAAAATAGAAATTCCATGAACCAGAGCATTGACTATTTTCTTATTATAACGCTCCTCATCCGCAAGAAGTTCGCGCACCGCTTTCACTTCCGAGGTCGGCTCCTCAAAAGACTTCATCGCCGTCATGCGATCATACGCATCTGCCACATAGAGGATATTTGCATTCACACTTTCTTTTAAACCTGCCGGAATCTCTGCATCGCTCTCTCTTGTATAAAGCTCCTGCATCTGGGTAATAAGGCGCATAACCTCCTCATCCAAATCACCATAGCGGGTTAATGTATCCTGTGTATTTTTCTTAATGACTTCTTTCGTGCCATCATCTAAATCTTCTGCATCCGGTAACTGCTGTAATTTCAGTGCACCAATATCATGCAGAATAGCCGACTTCACAAGGAGATTAATCCGTCCAACCGGAAAGCCCATCTGACCGGCAATAATGGCGGACAAAATAGCAACATTCAAAACATGTTTATAAATATAATCTTCACTGCTTCGCAGACTCTGCACAAAATTAATCTTATGATTTAAGTCACCATAATTCTTTATGATAAGACTGCACAGCCAGTCAAGCCCCTTGTCCTTTTTCCCGGAATCAATCAAATCCAAATCTTCGCGGATACTAAATACCGCCATCGTCTGGAAACGCTCAAAGTTAATATCATCCTCCGACATCGGCGGAACCGGTTCTGCCGGCTCAAGTATGTACAGACCTAAAAGCCCAAAGTTTTTAATTCCGTAAATCGCCTGCATCGTAAGTTTTGTATCACGGTCATACAACAAAACTCCATTTTTATTGTAGATTGGTTTTCCTAAGCGCATCCCGGGCTTGAGTTCATCAACTTTCACAAATAACATGCTGCTACCTCCTCGACTTATTTTTTTCACATTTTTTTCGTATACTTATTGTCATAAATCGTTATTTCTATCATATCAGTTATTGCCATTTGACGCAATGATTATTTGAGAAAGGGGCGTGAATTTATGCGAAAAAGAGGACTGATTCCGGTTTTGATTTTATCTCTTTTGCTTAGCAGCATCATACCGGATAAAATTCAGGCCGTGACCGAACAAATAAATACCGCTCCGACCTCTGACCGCTACGTGGAGGGTGAGGCCATTGTAACACTTAACGCTTCATCCGAAACCGGACTTGCCAAAGAGGGAACAACCTCGTTTGATTCGAATATTGAAGTGGAAAACAGCTGGGATTTTGGTCCTGTCAAAAAGAAAAAAGGGAAAAATCTCTATCTTTCAGAGGTTCGCTCCGATACCTATTCAACGAAAGAGCTTATTGCAAAACTGAAAAAGCAGGATAATGTAGTTGCCGCCGAGCCAAATTACTACCGCTATAAATTGTCCACATCAAACGATACTTATACGGATGAACAGTGGTATTTAGACGGCACCGGCTCCTACCGGACCTCTTCTTCCGGGATTCAATATAATAACCGGATTCAGACAAGTAAAGACAGCGATACTATTGTTGCCGTTGTCGACACCGGTATTGACTACACCCACGAAGATCTAGCCGCTCATATGTGGAAAAATCCTTACGACCAGTTAGAACTTCCCGGCACATATGGCTATGATTTCGGAGATTATGACAGTGATCCTATGGATGAAGACGAGGACGGACACGGTACTCACTGCGCTGGTGTTATCAGCGCCGTATCCGATAATAACAAAGGAATCCGCGGCATCAGCAATGCGAAACTAATGGCACTGAAAGTTTTCAATTCTGCCGGCACATCATACGATTCCTCTATCATCGCAGCTTTCAATTATATCTATAAAGCGCAGACTCTTGGTGCAAATATTGCTGCCATCAACTGTTCCTGGGGCGGCGGTGGAAGCAGCTCAACTTCCATGAAAACACTGGTCAACCAGATTGGACAAAATGGCAGTCTGTTTCTTTTTGCCGCCGGAAATGACGGCGAAAATCACGATAGTGCCATCTCGGATGGATGCCCTTATGACTTAGACAGCCCCTATGTGGTAACCGTTGGCGCCTCCACTCAGACCGATAAGAAGGCGTTTTTTTCCGATTACGGAAACAAAACGGTTCACCTTTTTGCACCGGGCAGGAATATTTTTTCCACAATAAATTCCGGCGTTTTTTATCCTTCGGTTTATACAGACAGTGAGCGCAATTCTCGGTGTTCGTATTTCACCTCTTTTGCCTCAAACGATGCCGTTTTATACCACCCATCGGAAATCGGCAAATTAGACGGCAGCATTTTATACAATGAAAAGTCTTACTCAGCAGAAGATTCGCACAATCAGGCAGGAAGCGGTTCTTACTGCATTTCCATTGATGCCGCGCGAAGTTCTGCAACTTTGACCCTTTACATGGATATAGACGGCATGAACTTAGCCGATGGCACATATCAGGTATCTTATGACATGGGCATCGAGGAAAATGGTGAAATTTCATGGTCCCACTACAGCAGTAAATTATATTTTATAAAACGAAACAACACCATTTACGCAGAAATTGTTTCCTTAACCGGTAACTTCACTTCCGTACATAAAATTTACTTTGATAACATCGGCATTTCAAAAGCAAATCCGACAAATGCCCTTTATATTAAGTACAATTCGATGAGCGGTACTTCTATGGCTGCCCCTCAGGTATCGGCTGCCACAGCACTTCTTGCCGCCGCATACCCAAACGATTCCGCAGTGGAAAGGCGCAACCGTCTGCTGCACTGTGTGCGTGAGGTTTCAGGGCTTTCTTCCTACTGCATGACCGGCGGCATTTTGGATTTAAGTAAAATCAGTTCCGCCTCATCCAGTCTCCCTGCCTGTCTGCAGACCACAACACAGACAAGCACCACTGCCACCGCGACACAAAGCACAAGCAGTACAAAGAAAAAAACCAAATTGGTGACAAAAATAACATTGAATAAAAAGAAAGCGAAACTTCGCTATAAAAAGAAACTCAAGTTAAAGGCCACCGTAAAACCGAAAAATGCGACAAACAAAAAGGTCAAATGGTATGTCTCCAATAAAAAATATGCCAAAGTAACGCAAAAAGGTGTTGTCCGTGCAAAGAAAAAGGGAATCGGCCATACCGTTAAGGTTTATGCAAAGGCAAAAGATAAATCCAAAAAGAAGGCTTATTGCAAAGTGCGGATTTATAAATAAAGATACCCTTGACTTTTTCTACACAAATCAACTACACTTAAGGACGAAACTGATTGTTTTATTATAGGAGGCATTATGAAAAAAATTGGATTAATCGGAGCCATGGATGAAGAAGTGGCTATCATAAAAGAAAAAATGACAAATACAACCGAAGTAACAAAAGCCGGCATGACTTTTGTTGAAGGAGATTTTCACGGAATTAAAACCGTTGCCGTTGTAAGTGGAATTGGAAAGGTTAATATGGCAGTCTGCACCCAGATTCTCTGTGATGACTTTCATGTAACCATGGTTATCAACACCGGCGTCGCCGGCTCCTTAAACAACGCCCTTGATATCGGTGACATTGTTTTATCGAGTTGTGCGCAGGAGCACGATATGGATGTCTCGCCACTCGGAGATCCGGTCGGCATCATCCCACGCATGGAGCAATCAATTTTTACAGCAGATGAGACACTGGTTTCTTTGGCAAAATCCGCCTGCGAAAAAGCGAATCCGGACATCCACTGCCACATTGGAAAAGTGGTAAGTGGCGACCAGTTTATCGCCAGTGCGGAGAAAAAGAATTATCTAGTCGAAACATTCCATGGTGACTGTGCAGAAATGGAAGGTGCTGCCATGGCGCACACCGCTTACTTAAACAACGTTCCGTTTTTAATTATCCGTGCCATCTCCGACAAGGCAGATAATTCCGGTCATATGGATTATCCGGTTTTCGCAAAACAGGCAATTATCCACACCGTTTCTCTGTTAGAAGAACTTTATCAACATTTATAAACAATTTTCTTTGAGAATAACACAGTGGAATGTCACAATAGTTTATTGTGGCATTCCTTTTATTTTGTTAAAATATGGTTAAATGAAAGGAGTGTAGCTATATGAAACAAATCAAAAAGGTAATTGCCCACAGTCTGGTTGCTGTTCTTTGTCTGTCTTCGTTTCTGACAAACACGACATCCACCGAAGCAAAGGCAAAAAAACCAAAACTTTCCCAAAAAACAATGACTCTGACAAAGGGAAAGTCAAAAACTCTTAAGGTAAAAAACACAAAAAAATGTAAAGTCACATGGAAAACAAGCAAGAAAAAGAGCGTTTCAATTTCAAAAAAGAAACGTACCTCCTGCAAAGTAAAGGCAAAAGCAAAGGGAACCGCAAAAATCACCTGCACGGTAAAAAGAAAGAAAAAAACATTTAAACTTACCTGCAAAGTAAAGGTGAAAGCGAAAAAAACCGTCGTTGCTTCCAGCCTAAAAGATACCTATGCAAAAATCATACCGTACATGGGTACCTGCCTAAATTACGGAAGTGCTTCTAATCCACGAGAACTGCAAAACGCATCTACAATGAAATTTGTAAAAAAACAGTACAACAGTTTTACTTTGGAAAATGAAATGAAACCGGATGCTATTCTCGGCTCATCCGCCAAGCTTATTTCCGTTGCAGATGCAAAGAAAAAGGGATATTACATTCCTGCCGGATACACCGAATCAACCGTTCCAGAATTAGCATTTACAACCGTCGACAAATCATTAGAGGCTGCAAAAAACAACGGTTTGAAAATGCGCGCCCATACTTTGGTATGGCACAGCCAGACGCCTTCCTGGTTCTTTACAAAGGGCTATGATGGATCCAAAGTCGTTACTCCTGCTGTTATGGATGCCCGCCTTGACTTCTACATTCACAATGTAATGGGGCATGTCATGGACAAAGAAAAAGCTTTAACCGGTTCTGCCGGAAGCATTGTCTACGCATGGGATGTAGTGAACGAATATCTCCACCGTCCGTCTTACTCTTTTTTCAAAACATGGACGAGTGTATATGGCGATATGGGAAATTCTCCTTCTTACGTAAAGAAAGCATTTGAAATCGCCTATGATATGCTAAAGAGTTATCAGGCAACGGATAAAGTCACATTATTTTATAATGATTACAATACCTATTTCGGTGTAAAAGACACATTGAATCTGGTGGAATTTATCAACAAAGGCGAAGCTGCTAAAATTTGCGGAGGTATTGGCATGCAGAGCCACGTAGACGTAAAAGTTCCTACAGTTGCCGAATATGGCAGCGCATTGGAGCAGTTTTTAGCAGCAGGTTACGAAATTCAGATAACCGAACTTGACTTTACTATAAACTTTGACACAGAAGGTGCTAATGCTTCCTACGCTTACACACCGGAGCATGAAACCGATGCGGATCAGGCAAAATTCGTAAAAAAACTGATGCAGACCATCATTACCAAGCAAAAGAATCGTAATCAGAGTGTAAATCCAAAAGGAATTACCGGCATCACTCTCTGGGGTCTGTGCGATGCAACGTCCTGGCGCTCTCAGTGTGCACCACTTTTGTTTGACACCAGCATTTATGATCCGAAATTGTCATACACAGCCTTCTTAGAGGCGGCAAAAATCTGGTAAGTTAAGGGAATTTCAAAAAATGGGCTTGTTTGTGTTGACAACTCCACCGCAAAATTTTATAATCCCATTGTGAGACAATATTATTAAGGAAAGAGGGATGTAAGGGTGGATAATCGAGAGACACAGAAACCATCTTGGATTCGTACAAAAAAAGGAAAGGCAATGCTTATTGCTACAATTGCAACACTTGTTGTAGTGATAGGCATTGTTTTGGGTATACATATTTATTATATGAACCGCTGGTACTCAAACACATGGATTGGTGACAGAGAAGTATCAGGCATGACCTACGAAGAATCAGCTGATTTAATTAATCATGTATTTTCTACCTATCAGCTTAAAATAACAGGAAGAAATAACGGCACTTTGACCATCGGAAAAGATGACATTGACTATCAGGTTGACATCAAAGATTCTCTTCAGAAAAAATATGATGAGCAGCATGGTTCGCTTCCTTTCTTTTCCCTGGGAAAAAGGAAGCAGGTGGATATTGACTTAGGAGCTTCTTATGATGAGAAAAAACTGGATGCCCTCGTGGGACAATCCGACCTCTCAACCGGAAGTGAATCATATCCGGTTACACAGCCACAAAATGCAAAGGTTGCCTTTTCATCCGAGAAAAAATATCTGGTTATTGAAAAAGAATATTTAGGAAATACATTAAACCATGATGAATTCATAAAAGCGATTGGAAAGGCTCTGCAATCCGGACATGAAAAATTAAACTTAACCGATGAAAAAAAATACCCGGATGTATACGAAAAGCCAAGCATTTATTCTACAGACCCTTCGCTTCAGCAAAAAGCAGATGCCTGCAATCCGGTAATTCTGCGCTGGATAACCTGGACAATTCAAAAAGGCATTACCGAAACCGTCAGTCCAAAACAAATTTATAAATGGTGCAAATATAAAAACGGAAAAGTATCTTTTGATAATAAGGCAATTGAAAAATGGGTTGAAAAAACCTGCTTCAAATACAAAACCATTGGCGTGACACGCTCGTTTAAAAGCCACAATGGTAAAACTATTTCCGTAACTGGTGGTGACTACGGCTGGCAGCTTGTTTATGATACAATGCTGAAGCAGTTGACAAGTGCTCTGAAAAAGACAATGGATGTGGATAAGCAGAAAGCTTATATGGAAAATCCGGATGACGCACAGAAAAAAGCACTTACAATTAAAAAGAAAACGAAATTTGCCAATACGGCATTTACGATGAATATCGATGACAAAACAAAGGATTGGGACACAGAAAACTTTACCGAAATTGATCTTACTGCTCAAAAGGTTTATGTATGGCGCAACGGAAAAGTTGCTTTTAAGTGTCGGACAATCAGCGGGAAACCGGTAAAAGACCGTCAGACAAGAACCGGTGCTTATTTCATCAAGGAACACCAGACACATCGTATTCTCCGCGGCGATAACTATGCAACGCCGGTAAACAACTGGGTTCGTATCATGTGGACCGGAACCGGATTCCACGGTGCGCCTTGGCAGCCATGGAGCCGCTGGAGCAAAACCTTGTATAAAAGCCGTGGTTCACACGGATGCTTAAACTTGTCTCCATCGGATTCAAAAAAGATTTATGACTTGACAAAATACCGTGAGATGGTGTTTATACACTATTAAGATGGGTTGTTAGAAATAAAAAAGGGAAAGCGGGATATTTGCTTCGCAAATATAGCTTTCCTTTTTTATTTTAACAACCGGCGATAGGGCTGCAGATTAGGCTAACTCTCGCCAAGATGCTGGCTGCTCTGTTACGACTTAAGCCGAAGTGGCTTTCTAACTTTATATTTTACTAAAAAAGATTTGTGTTTCATGGGTACAAACGCGCGAATTCAATATGCACATTTTCAGCACATGACATATCTCCGCGTGTTTGTCTAAGCGA
>ERZ808240.3731-NODE-3731-length-14410-cov-2.775061_pt1 | contig 14410 bp, 19 predicted proteins | sample MGYA00521084_ERZ808240 | MGnify/ENA primary metagenome ERZ808240 (study PRJEB31516, sample SAMN03275571) | gut metagenome | biome: mammalia-associated habitat; material: feces | host: Papio cynocephalus | place: Kenya | collected 2012-08-06 ... | reverse complement strand
TTCAAGTTCTTTATCCACTCCAGGAATGTGGGCATCACAAGAAAAGATAATCGGAATGTTTTTTTCTCTAGCTTTGCTAATGATTTTATTGGCATTTTTAACTGCTTCATCTAATACAGGAATATTACCTTGTGGTCCACCTAATAAATCAATTACTAGAATTGCACACTTCTTTAAATCAACTTCTTTGCTTGTTTGCCATTTGGTATTTTGGTGCTTTGGTATATACATAATGATTCGCTCCTTAGTGGTTATATATAACATAGATATTTTACATTAAAAGTATCGAAAAGTTAATAAAAGGTTATAAATAGGCACACATTAAATATTGAAATTTATAAATTGGTTCTGTTATACATTGACTCTTGTATTTTTATAAATCGTAGCACACAAATAAAAATAACAAACAAAAAAGTTTGATTTTATCGAAATTTTTAATAAATGGTGTCTTTCCTGCAAAGGTCACCAAAACCATGATTCTTTTCATTTGATTATTAATAAAAAACTTATTTTTGTATGTTTTTGATCCAAAAAATATGTTTGTTCATCAAATCTTACACAAATTAGCAAAAAAACATTCGAATCAGAATTGAACCAAAATGTATCAAATCGTAGCACGAGTAGCACAGAAACAACAAAAAAACCCGATATAATCGGGTAATTTGTAAAATGGTGACCTATACGGGGGCTAAGCCTTGGCTTAAATATAATTGTCTAGAATAAATGTATTACGATTAATATACATTTATTCTATTAATATCAATGTTGATGTTTTACCTAAAAAATGTAAAATACTACTTTTTACATTCCAACGTATCAAAATCGTATCAAACGAACCCGATTAAAGGCGGGTCTTTTTGCCGTATAAATTCCTAACGACAAAATTACAAAAAAGTTAATTTGCTCTATTCTATTAAAATAGATTAGATTATATTTTTTAATTACTTAAAAGTAATTAAACTAGATACTTAGATTTAGAAGTACAACGTAATTAAATAATTAAAGCCAGCGCTGGCGCTGCTGCTTTGGTAAACTTCAAGCTATGCTTGATGGCTTACGGCACAACGTAATTATTAAAAGCGTTGGTTGCTGTGTTAGTTATTTAGATATGATTCATTGTTTTATTGTATGATGTATGGTAGAATGTCATAGGGGTTAAAGGTCTTCAAAATTGGTTGGTTTAATGCTAAGTGTAAGTTAGAACATTAAAACTAGTAATAATGAAATAATGATGATGATTATAACAATTTTGTTTAATCCCCTTGACATTTCTATTCACTTCCATTCTATTATAAATTGCCTTTATCTAAATAAAGACGTCTAAAAAAAAGAGTGGAATGAATCGGGTGTGTCTTTTTTTTATGTTCATAGAACTAGTTACACATAGACTTTAAAAAAGAAGGTCTGGGTGAAACACATATAAATAAATATCGCTTTTTCGGTTAATAGATTCATGGCGCGCGGCGGGCCCGCGCCTGAATCCCGAAAAAGCATTGATCATAGAAACATAACATATTACAAAAAGCAAGCACAGCGCCGCTTTTTGTCCGCGTTGATTTTTAAAAATGGCTTTGTCAAAAAAACTGTATTTTAAGAAAATCATTGAAAAGCAATCAAAGATTAGTTAATATCAATAGCGGAAGAGTACGAGAAATCGTGAGCGAGTCCGCCTTTCTTAATGGAAGGTGGTGATCTTTATGAGTACTGATCAAATACTTTCAATCGCGTCAGCGGTGATTTGTTTAATTATTACTATTGTAACATCAATTATTGATACAAAAAAAAGATAGCTCACTCATCCAAAGTCTAAGCTATCTTTAGTCTTAAACGGCGGGCTCGCGCCTCTTCCACCATTATTATATATCAAACTATCAAAAATATTCAATAGCCATCGCTGGCTATTTTTTTATTTTTACGCTTGAATCAATCTCTTTTATAACACTAGTTAATTTTACAAATAAATCTTCTGGAACTAATACATAGTTTTCTTTTGTTTTAGATCTTCCGACTAAATAATCTAAAGAAACATTATAAAAATCTGCAAGTTTAATTAATGATTCAATAGTCGGTTCTGATATTCCTAATTCATAACGACCATATGAAACTTGTGAAATATTTAAAATTTTAGCAACATCAGATTGTTTTAAATCATGATCTTCTCTTAAATCTTTTAGTCTCATATGTATCATCTCCAAACACATAATAAACAAAAAATGTTTATTTTGGTTTGACATAAACTAATTTAGTTTATATAATGTGTTCGTAAACATTATCTGTTTGTATTTTTGTTCATTATTCCGTTGATGTTTATTAATTCTCTTTGTTCAGTCCCTGTTCAACTGACGAATAACATTCAGGGATTGACCAAAGTGAATTAAATAATGTGCAATTCACTATTTGAAGCAGTTGTTTTTCCAGATTCAGCTGCTTCACCTATTCTAAAAATCTGGAAAATAAAAAAATCTGGAGGAAAGAAAAATGACTGTTGAAGAATTTACAAAAATGTTACACGCTGATCCATCGCGTAACGCCGAACTTAGTAGCTACAAGATTTTACTTACTAAGTCTGGTAACTATGGCTTAATTGCTTTTAAACAATTTGATGAGTTTCAATTTGTGGTTGGTGAAATGCCAGAAGAATATAAAGCAATGCTTAATGGTTCAAACATTCCTGAATATTTTAGCGGTGTTTACTTCTGTGACTTATTCGGTGCTATGAACTACTTTTTAAAGGTGGTGAACAAGCATGAATAACGAAGAAAGAACACAAGCCGCTAACTACAACAAACAGTGCGAAGCTCAAATGCAAAAAGACGCTGTTGCTAATGTTGTAGACAAGCCAACAACTGCCGAAGATAGAGAGAGACGCAAGAAACGTAATAAAACATACTACTTCTTGAAATTGCCTTACGGCTTTTCAGGATGTGATGCAATGTATACGCTTTATACTAGCGCCGATACAAAACAAGAAGGACTACTTATGCAATATTGCTATATGCGTATGTTAGAACTTTCAATAAAACATGAAGGATCCTTAATGGCTTCTTCAAAATACCCATATACACCTAAAACACTAGGACTAGCCTTAGGTGGATTTGATGAAGCAATCGTTAAAAAGGTTGTATCAATAATGACTGAATGTGGATTCATAGAAATTAAAGACAATGCTGCTTTATACATGAATCAGCTTCCTGAGTTAATAGCTTCGTCAACTGCACAAGCAATTCAAAAACGCAAAGAACGTTTAAGCAATCAAACTAGCGAAGAAGAAAAAGCCGAAACTGAAAGACTCGTGAAGCTTGCCAAAACAAAATGGCTTGATGATTAGAGGTGACGCCTATTGAGTGAACAAGTTGAAGATAAAGAAAAGTCAAAAAAACTAATTACCGAAGATAACGTTACCATGACTGGTTGTATAAACGCTTTAAAGAAACTACGCAATTGTGTTAATTGTCCATTCCGTTTTGATAAAGAAAAATGCAAAGAACATAAATGCGTGCCACAGCCGGTTATAAATGTTATTGAGTTTGCCATACGTCAATATTTTCTACATCAAAAAGAAATTAAGGCCATGAGCAAACAACAAAGCCGTAATAAAAAGCCTGATTCAGTTGATCCAACGATAACTGAAAGAACTGACGTTGTAAATGATTTGAATATTTAGTTTGTTACAGTGCAACACTGTTTCAATAAACAAAATTAAGAAAGGAGACAAACAACATGGCTAAAAAATCACCTTGGATGAGAGTTGTTATTGGTGTTGGTCTAACTGTTGGTGCAATTGGTGTTATTGCTGCTGGTACTGCTATTGGCAATAATGGTTTAAAAAATCAATTGGACAAGTGGAAAGAAGATATTAAAGACAAACTTGATGATAAAAAAGACGATTCAACCTCAACACAAGCTGCAGTAGTTGAAAATGTTTACTTTCAAGAATAGTTGCCGTTAATTCTACTACACAAGCGCATGAAGATTTGCTACACACACGCTTCGTGCGCTATTTTTTTCAAAAGGAGGAAATGAGAATGGCAAAAAACAAATTTTTAAAAACAATTTTAGGCTTATCTATTGGCGCTCTAGCAATAACTGCTACAGTGTCATTAATTCAAAAAATTAATAAGCCAGGAGATGAACCATCAATTAGTGTTCCAGCAATTTCTGATGAACCAGAAGTTGATACAAGAAAAAATCTAGCTGTCTTTGATTTTTCTAGTTCCGAACAAAATCAAGCTATAACGTTTGATAATATAAAAGACACTTTTAATTCATTTGGCACAAAAGCAATTTTTGGTGATCCAGTATCTTCTTCATCTGACACGGCATATAAATTTAATATTCGTGCGACAACAGGTATCAATTTTTCTATGAGCACTAATATTAACATGACAATGAATGATTTTACATATAATAGAATCAAAATAAAAGCAGCTAATTTAGGATTGACTAGTGCGCATGCTGATTCTACTGGAAAAACAGCATATTCGGGTAGTCCAGGAACACTTACAATTGGTAATCTTACTGATTCAGTAATTACTCTTGCTACAAATAGTAATCAATATGAACCTTATGTTCCTGTTGAAGAAGTTTTTGAAAGTGAAGAGGCACAAAGCACTTTACAACTTATTGGCGGTCAAGCCGGTGGTTATATTTTATCGCTGGAATTATGGACTGAATAAATAAGGAGGCATTTATTATGGCAAAAAGTAATTTATTAAATACCATATTATTAATTGGTGGTATTGTTGTAGCTTCTACTGCTACCGTAGCACTAACTAAAAATTTAATTAAGAATAATAAAAAAGACGCAGTTGTTGAATTTTATAACAAAGACACCTTATATGGTAGTGACTACATGCAACCATTTACTAGCATATCTAAAGACGCAATATACAGTGTGTTTTATGATAAAGAAAACGGCACTGATGAAGAAAAGAATCTTCGTAAGCCATCATCTGATGGTAAATGGATAGCGCGCGTTGATATAACTGAATCAACATTTTATAAAGCTGGTTCATTTAAAAAAGAATTTAATTATGTAAGTACATCCACAGAAAAAGTAAAAGGATTCTTTGACGTTGGCACTGATTCATGGGGCGGTAATGAAAACGGCACATCGGTTAATTGTTCAGCGGATAACGTTGTAATAGGTGATGAAGCTGTAGAACTAACAATTGACAAAGATAATGAAACTAGTGCTTGCTTAGATAGCAAATGGAGTATGTTTGACGGCAGATTTAAAATTATGTTTAAGACTGATTTATCTGATTATGGTACTTTTGCATTTTGGTTAACAGGTATTGAAAACGAACAAAACACTAAAGACGAATTAACTGTAGAGTTATGTGGTAATCAACAAGTATTTTATGGTCATGCAGTCGGTGATAATTATTCATCTGCTAATGAAAAAATAGATATTAATTATTCTGATGGCTATTGGCACAGTTTAGAAATCAATTACAATCATTCAATACCAGAAGCTAGTATTAAACTAGACGATCAAGTTATTTATACGTTTGAAAGTAGTGTTATCACAAATGTTGAATACGTCAAGCCACACATTGGTTTACTTTATCCAACTAACCCAACATGGGCAGGAAAGAAAACAAATAAAGTCAATAAGGCTTGGGTTGCTAATTACGAAGTTTACAAAGTGAATGGTGACGCTCAATGATGAAAAAGTTATTATTACCATTAATGATGATGTTGGCTACTATTGCTGTTGTTCCTAGCAATAAAGGGGAACTAATTAAAGCTAGTGCTGAAGAAGAAACAACAAGCGATGTAACTAACAGAACAAAAAAAGTTGAAAAAGGTTATATAACCAACAATTTAGTTAATAGTGATGGTGTTATAAATATAGCTGATGATACTTTCAATACTGATACTTTTTCTGATTTGGTAGCAAAGCCAATTAGTTACGATGATGGCTTGTTTAAAAATACTTTCTTAAAATATACTGAAGCAGGTAAAGTTTTAAACGGGCCTACTGTTACTGGTAGTGTAAGAACATCACAGTATATGTATGGTGCATCCGATGATGATTATAACATTACTAAGTGGGGATTAACATCGAGTCTAGGATCAAAGCTATACAATTCTAGTGATGCAATCAAAGAAAATTTTTATACAACAAAATATGGTCTTGATTATGCTTTTGAAGATTGGGATTTAACAAAAGAACAACCATTAGAATTAGCAATTCCACTCAATCTAAGCAATATTGAAACAGGAATTAAAAACTGTTTTCCATTCCTTCTATCACCAGATATAAAAGTTCCATCAAAAGCTAAAATTGAGCAAACTTTTCCTATAATTAGCATTAATGGTTATGATTATTTTACAGCTACATTTAAATTTGGTGTAACAATAACTGGTGCTGCTAAAACAACAATTACATATAATGTTAACAATGCGCGTGCATATCTAGGATATAATGAAAGCGATGAAGTAAAGTATGTATTTTTGGAAGTACCATTTATTAGTTATTTACAAACAATTAATATAGCTACATATGTAAGACGAACTAATAATATTCGTATTTCGTGGCCGAACTCCCCTATGAAAATAAAAGTCCTTGCTAGTGCAGCAAAAAAAAGTTTCAAGTCACCAATTGTTATTACTGATTTTGATGTTAATAAAGGAACAGTCACAACATTAACATCCAATAGTGTTTATCTTGATTCTAATAATAACGGAACTATTAATGATTATGATACAGAATATGTTAGATTGGATTCTTTAGTAATTGATGATAAATACACATTGTATACAAAGCAAACTGGTAAATACCCATCAGAGCGTGAAGAAATATACGAATTGTATACCGATGAAACATTTAAAGATAGATTTACGTATAATTCTAATAATGAATTAGCGTTTAAATTGCAAAACACTGAAGATGATGTGCAAGTAAATATCACAAAGTACAATTATTCTATTATAAAAAGAGAAGCTGAAGATGATACTGAATATGCAACAGCTGCTGACTTTGTTAATTGTGGTAATTATTATGGTTTCAAAAAAATTAATAAAGATCAGATTCATACTGCAACATTCAATGCATTTTCATCACGTAATGGATTTTATTCAAGATTAGCATTTAATGTTTACGACAATCAAGTTGAAATGTATTTGAACAAAATCAATGCTTTGTGGTTTACGTATAAATTCAAAGGTGAAGATATGTCATTGTGTATTACTGGCAAAGAACTTAATGACGCTATATCAGGTGGAGAAAATATTCCAGGATGGGCGATGTGGGTTAATCCAGTAGTAAAATGGATTAAATATTTTGATGATAAAAATCATACTTTTTATACAAAAGATAAGTATCTAACAAAATTTGGCTTACATGGAATGCATGACACTGACTATTTTTGTTTTATTGATGATTGGAATGAAATCCATAAATATAAACAAAGCAATATGTTTTTGCTTTATACCAAAGAAACAGATGTTGTATTTGATTCATTAGTATCATGTGTCTATGTTGATAAAGCAGGCGATTTAATTAATTGTTCAACTATTTTTCCTAATGGTGTTGAAGCACCAACAGCAATAATTGGTGAAGATGGCAAAGTTACAATTAAAGATGTTAATGGAAAGACTATTCCTGGTAGTGTTGATAAAGAGGGCTTCTTTGTTGATGACAAAGGCAAAAAATGGGACTATCCAAGCAACGTACCACAACCTACTGATAAATGGCAAGAAATCTTAGACACAATAAAAAAGATTGGTGCAACGTTAAGCACTATTGCTATTATAGGCGGTGTTGTCTGGGTAATATCAAAAGTAGGTCCAACGCTAGTAATGATATTTAAGAAAAAGGAATGATAAAAAATGGATGATAGAATTAAATTAAAAAAAGTTGATCATCTAAAATTCTTTTTAACAATAGTAATTATTATTGTTGTCTTAATAATATCATCTATATTTATCACAGCTTTCAAAATGGGTATTAATAACAATCATGATTTTGTTTTATCTGGTAACACTTACTTTGATGAATCTACAACACTTGTTTATCGTTTCTTTAATGATGATTCAGGAAGATTACTTGCATACGAAAAAAATGAAGAAGATGAATCATCAACATTAGTTGATAACAAGTCATTCACTTATGTTGTTGATGAAATAAAGTACAGTGTAACTTTAACTTTTAAAGATGATGAACAAACATTCTATTTTATTAATAATGCACTGTTTGATAGTAACAATAACTTATATCTTTATTTACTTAATTAGATTTAGAAACACGACTGGAGGTGCTTTCTATGATTAAACATTTAAAACAAGGAGTAAAAAACAATTATAAGCAATTAATATTAGTTGCAATTGTTTTAACATTGCTTCTTGTTTTTTGTTTTAATTCTCATTTTGTACGTTTCTGGTTAGCTTTAAAAAGCTTTGGCGCTTCTATTGTTTATTACTTTAAATGTATCTTTGCTGATAGCGATGTGGTAATACCAGAACCATCAATTAGTTATGATTATTTAATTAATAACGCTGGTGGATCCATTTTTGATTTATTACCGATTGACTTTGAAATGATTGGCCATCATTTAACTATGATGTTTAAACTTTTAATAAACAAAACATTCTGGTTAAACTGGTCCATGAACTTTTCAAGCATTACTTCTATTGTTGTTTTAATTCTTAATATATTACTTTGCTTAGTAATTATATTAGCACTACTTACAATTAGACACTATAAAAAAGACAGTTCGCCAGAAGATACAAAAGCCTTAAAATGGTTTAAACAGTTTACAGACAAAATATCACCTAAAGTATTAGCAATTAAAGAAGCTATAAAACGCTACTTTAAAAAATGGTTATTAGTAACTTTAGCGATATTAGCGGCTTTTTATTTTCAACTTTTCACTATTGGCGTTGACTTGATTGGTAACTACTACCATTTTCTAGCAAAGTTTGATTTTAATGTTATCTGGAAAGGAATAGTTATTCACTTTGTCGATTTTCTACCGATTTACTTTTCAATACCGTTTATTATAAGAATCATTCTTGTATATTGGTTATTTGATGTAATACGCTTAAAAATGGCTACTGATGGTATTAAAGACAAAGAAAATAAAATGGTTGAATTTTTAGAAACATCAGGCAATGAAATTTTAATCAATGGTGGCTCACGTGCTGGTAAAAATGCACTCGCAGTAACATTCGCTGTGTGTTATGTTCAAATACTTTTTCCAAAAATGATATTATCAACAATGCTTGATATTCAACGCAAATTCCCATTTGTGAACTATGCAAAATTACGTGCTTACGTTGAAGAACAAAAAAACAATGGAACGTTTGCGAATCAACTTGATATATACAAAGATATGTTCATGAGACAAAAAGAATATAATCAAACGCATGATCCAACAATTTATTTTTGTGATAAATATGTGAAGCTAAACAAGTGGGACGGCTTAACCGATGAATTTATCGGTCATGCGCTTACTGATTATATGCTAGTTTACTACTTCTATATACATAAAAAGCCTTATTCAGTTAGTAACTATACAATTATGTTTAATGATGGAATCAATCCAAAGCAACACTATTTGAATGTGAATCACTTAGATCCAATTGATGAAACTATCAAGGAGTTTAAGAAGCGCAACTACAACGTTGTTATTAACTATGACTATTTACGACTTGGTCATAAGTTTAATTATTATGATTCACACGAATATTACGTGCCTGATGTTGGACTTTATACAATTACTGAAATAGGCAAGGAGCGCGGCAACACTGACAGTGTAAAAAAAGCTGATGGTGCAGCAATGAACGTTAATCAAAAAAATGATAAGTTTACAGAACGACTTAAAATATGGAGCCATGATTCAACAATCAGGTTTAAAACAATGTTTAAGTTAATTGCAGATGAGCAAAGAAACGTTGGGCTTAACGCTGATACACGTTCCACGTTTGAAACTATCATCTTACTTGATAAACGCAAGATGAAGAAAAAGACGTCACTTAAATTATGGAGCATTGAACAATATCTTTGTATGTGGTTATTAAATAAATATGATGATTATTCTTTAGAGCGTGACGAAAATAAGCAAGAACAATCACTTATTAATTACTTTATTAAAAAGATAATTGAAAAAGTTAATAACTACTACTATAAACGCGTTAATAAGTATTCTTACACTGAATGTAACGTATACGCACAAAACGGAACAACTGAAGGTGTTAACGATGATGTAGAAAGCAAAAAAGTATTTATCATTGATAAGTTATCTTATTCAGGACGTTATGAAACTACATCAATGAAAAAGTTATTCCTGGACGAAATGGCAAAGGCTAAACTTTCTTTTGACGATCAACAAACGTTTAGCAATTTAACACCATCACCATTAAATTGGCAATCAATGCGAAGCTTTGCCGCTCAAGAAATGTTTGGCTTTAAATATGGAGGAAATAAAGATGACAGAAAAACAACAAAGTGAATTATTAGAAATTATGATTGATAATAGTTTCATATTTGATGATGACGATATCGTGACTAGTATACTGTTTTGTTGCCACCGTAAAAACTTTTTTAAAATTTTAAGGCAGATCATAACCATTTTTAATGGTATAAATCCATGCACTAATGATTTGATAAAAGCGATTATTCAAAATGGTGAACTTAGAATTAATGGTGCGTTTTTTTCAATTACTAGGTCGACAGATAGACATTATAAAGAACTTAAAAAATTAATTGAGGAGCACAATAAAAATGGCAATATTACAACAAAATGATTTATTAAATATTTTTCTTGCTAATAGTTACCTGGATATTTCTAATAGTATTTCTACTTGTATTACATCAGATAATAAAAACTATGCGCAAGTTGTAGCAACGATTCTTGCTTTTAAAAATGATAAAAACCTATGTACTAATGATTTGTTAAGAACAATAATATTCAAACATGGTCGGATTGATCCAGATGGTAGAATTTGCTCTACCATACCATCGTACAATAAATACTATGAAGAATTAAAATTATTAGTTAAAGGGAATGAAATGATAGCAGAACAACAAAATGATTTATTAAGTGCACTTATTAGGCGTAGTGAAATAAACAGAAATGATGGTGCTATTACAGCCCATACGATACTTATGAATAGAAAGCACTTTAAAACATTAATGTTACTTTTAGCTAATAATGATAAAAATCTAAAGATTAATAACTCGTTAAAAGCATTTATTAAACATTGTAATCTTAAATTTGATGGTGTGTGTTGGTTTGTTATTGAACCATACGATGAAAATTACGAAGAAATTAGAAAATTAATTGAGGAGAATATGAGCAATGTCCAAAAAGAATGATGAAGTTTTAAAAGCTATGATTGAGAATAGTTATATAAATTCTGATGGTATTATCTGGATGTCTATCAATAAAGATAATAAACACTATGAGAAAATCAAAGCAATGATTTTAGAGTGTGAAAATGATGGAAATTAGCGAACTTGATATAAAAGCATTAGAAATTATTAAAGAGAATGTTAGATACTTTAAAGATAAAAAATATGATGATGGTTCATGGACAAAAGAGCGTATATCTATATATTTTTATAAAAGTATAATGAATGCTGAAAAATTCAACACAATGTATGAATGGTTAAAGCAAGTGGAAAAAGAACGCGGGTGGAAACTATGAAACTTGTTATTAAATATTTAGATGACAATACCAAACGCTTACACACACGCCGATTTAATAATGTTATTTATGGATCGTCTTTTGAACAATGGCCGGCTGAGGCGCAAAAGTTAATTGATGATATGAATAAAACTATTATAAGTATTTACTTTCAAGCTGATCTATTTGAACGATTGGAGAGTGGTTAGCGGTGCCGGTTTATAAATACAAAACTAAAGATGGCTTAAAGTATTATATAAAAGCAAGTATCGGTAACAAACAAGTATTAAAAAGAGGATTTGCAAATAAAAAAGAAGCTATGATTTATGAAGCTAGTCTTATTAAAAGCAATATCGGAAAGAACAAAAAAATTGATCCATATTGTAAAGAACTAGATTCATTATTTATTACTTATTTAAACAATAAATATAAAGCCGCTAGCGCTTATCGTTATATGATTTTGTATAAACAAAGAATACTTACATTTTTTGGTAATTATAAAGTTAGTAAAATTGATAATGCTGCTATTGATATATTCTCTAAACAAATAAATAGGCTTGAGTTAAAAAGCATATCTAATATTATTTATTTATCAAAAACATATTTAAAATTTTTAAGAACGTATGGACTTAATCCAGATGTTAATGACTCATTGCTATTTGTATATAAAAAGCCATATGTTGAAAAGAAAGAATTTGATTATTATACGCGTGATGAATTTGACTTATTTATAAGCGCTGAGCAAGATTCAATGTATAAGTTAATATTCTTACTATTATTTGATTACGGCTTGCGTATGGGCGAATTACGTGGCTTAAAACATCGCGATTTTGATTTTAAGAATGACAAAGTATATATAAAACGTTGCATAACAAATAAAACACTGCAAGGTGGACAAATAGTGACATCAGTTAAAACTAGTACTAGTTATAGAGATTACCCGCTATTGGATCCAATTAAAAAGGCGTATCAAGATTATATTAATACAATAGATTCTTTTAAAGTTGATGATTTTGTATTTGCTTCAAAATGTAAAAACAAAGTCATTGGCGAAACAACAATTAAACGCGAACAAAAAATACTGTGCAAAGAAACTAACTTGCGTGTTATTAAGTTACATGAATTTAGACACAGCTGCGCAACATACTTGTTTAACGCTGGTGTTGAAATTGAAATTGTATCATCCTGGTTAGGTCATTCTGATATGACAACAACATTAAGAGTATATGCACATTTGTTACCAAGCCGAAAAAATAAAATTAAACATCTATTTTAAATAAAAATTACAAAACATGATATAAACTAGAACTGTATCACAAGTATCACAAACGTATCAAAAACTGTATCAACTGTATCAAAAAGCAACAAAAAAACCCGATATAATCGGGTAATTTGTAAAATGGTGACCTATACGGGATTCGAACCCATGAATGCATGCGTGAAAGGCATGTGAGTTAAGCCTCTTCTCCAATAGGCCAAAAAAATGGCGCTTACTGTAGGACTCGAACCTACGACCGATCGGTTAACAGCCGATAGCTCTACCGACTGAGCTAAGTAAGCGTGTTTTTTTGCTTAACTATCGCTAAGCAAAAAGAATAATATCATAGATAAAAATAAATTTCAACAATTATTTAACAAATTATTAAAGTTTTTTTTCAATTGACTTTAATACATCTTCAACAGTCTTGAAACTCATTAATTCTTCATTACTAAATTCAACACCATATTTTTCTTCAATATCCATAATTAATTCTACTAAGTCTAAAGAATCTAAGCCTAAAGCTTTTAATTCCATATTAGGATCGATATTGTCTACTTTTACTTTTTCAGCAAACATATTTTTAATTTCTTCTAGTTTGTTCATCTTGTAATCACCTCAACTTCAAAATTATTATACCACATAAGTTTTTTTTGTAAAACTAAATAAAGAGGATTAATGAAAATCCCCTTTATTACTGCTTACTATTTACTGCTTGTTTTTGTGATAGTTTCACTAGCTCTTTCAGTGATAGCGCTATTGGCGGAATTAAATATTGCTTGATAACTAGCAACTAATCCACCAAAGACCATTAATACTAAAAGTACACCTAAAATTTGACCTTTAAGTTCTCCCATGTTTTGCTCCTTTCTATTCTATATATCCAATTACTATAGTGCGACTTACTTGAATGAGATATTCTCTATTATCAAAAAGTCCAGTATAGGAATGTAGAATGCTAAATGAAATAAAATCTCCAAGCCCAACATTAGCAGAAGTTTCATTTTTAAAATCGACATAATATGTATCTTCAACATATTGAATTAGTTCATCAGTTATCTTGCCTTCTTTCTGGATGACAAAAGAAATTTGAGTTGCTATATTTTCTAAAGCGATATATTTAGATTGAATAAATGAGGCATCACCTAATAACATAATTAATGGTATTGTTATTAATAATGCTAATATATTTCCTAAATTAGATGCCATCCAACATACCTCCTATTATGCTTACAATGCCTATGATTATAATGATTGTGATAATTGCGGCTCCTACAACTGGTAACAAATTTAATGAATCATAACGACTATTTATATTCTTTATAATCTTCTGCTCATTATCTTTTTTTAATTGTGAAAATAGTGGCGTAAATCTAGAAATATAGGTAATATCAGTACCATTTTCAACCATTAGATATAATGAAATCATTACTTGCTGTATTAATGATGAACTAAAATTATTGGCAAATGTAATAAAAGGTGTAACAAATTTATCTTCATCAATATCCGCTAATA
>ERZ808240.3730-NODE-3730-length-14417-cov-4.498468_pt1 | contig 14417 bp, 13 predicted proteins | sample MGYA00521084_ERZ808240 | MGnify/ENA primary metagenome ERZ808240 (study PRJEB31516, sample SAMN03275571) | gut metagenome | biome: mammalia-associated habitat; material: feces | host: Papio cynocephalus | place: Kenya | collected 2012-08-06 ... | reverse complement strand
TCTCGGAGTTCTCGGAGGCGTTGACCTCGGGGAGGGGGATTTTCACACCCATTCGGCGCAGCACCTTTGCAGCCGCCAGCACCTCGCCGGTGCAAGCCCCGGCTGTCGGGGCTGCATCTGCTGTCGCGGATGCTTGCTCATTATTGTTATTATTATTCTCTCTCTCCTCCGGCGATGCGGAGGCAGAGGCGACAGCCGCAGCGATGCTGTCGGTGACAGTGAGCTGCCGGGCAGCAGCCCATGCGAGCGAGCGGGCCAGCTCCGATGTGTCAGCCCCGGCGGCTTCGAGAGCGGCTTCGGCACGGTCGGCAGCTGCGATGAATGCGTTGTCGAGCTTGTCGAGTTCGGCGATTGTCATGCCGGTATACCAGTGTTTTCTTTCTTCCATAATCCGAAAAGTTTTGCGCCGTGTCCTGTCACGGCATTATTAGTGATTGGTAATTAATGGTTTGGGTTGTTGTCAGCAGGGAGGTCTCCGAGTACTCCGAGTACTCGGAGAGTGCCCCTTGCTTTGACGGTGCAAAGTTAGGGACAAAATTTCGGACGGAAATTGCGTTTTAACAATTCACCTTCCGACAGGTGGGGAATATGCGCGTGTTCGGGCGTGTTCGCCTTGTTCGGGTGTTCGGGGGCTGGCATACGCCGAACAGGCCGAACAAAACCGAACAGGCGTTGTGCTGCAAGCGTGAAATAGCGAAATGTCGGCGTGCATGGCGGCGTTGTCGTCGATTTTGAGTAACTTTGCGGTTCTAAACGCGACTGCAATGGTACAGGATATCAACATACGTGTGTCACCCCAGGAGGCTGCCGACCTCGCTGCGCTGAAGGCTCTTGCTGCGCGGCAGTGCGGGCTGTCCGCCGGTGATGTCAACGCCTTGGCGGTGACGCGCCGCAGCATAGACGCCCGCCAGCGGAGAGTGTGGGTCAACCTGACGGTGCGCGTAGCCAGCGGCGATGACAGCCGCGTCGCGCTGGATGTCGAAACGCCTGACTACAAGGATGTGAGCAGTGCAGGACGCTGCATCGTGATAGTCGGGGCAGGGCCTGCGGGGCTGTTTGCGGCGTTGCGTGCGTTGGAGCTCGGCATCCGCCCGGTGGTTCTGGAGCGTGGCGACAGTGTGGAGGCGCGGCGGCTGAAGCTGGCGCAAATCTCACGAGAAGGCACTGTTGACCCTGACACCAACTACAGCTTTGGCGAGGGGGGTGCGGGCGCGTACAGCGACGGCAAGCTCTACACGCGCAGCAAGAAGCGCGGCAGCGTGGCGAAGGTGCTGTCGCTGCTGTGTCGGCACGGCGCGTCGCAGGACATCCTCATAGACGCTCACCCGCACATAGGGAGCGACAAGCTGCCCGCTGTCATCCGCAATATCCGCGAGACCATAGCCAGCCACGGCGGCGAGGTGCATTTCAACAGCCGTGTCGATGCGTTGGCGGTCAGTGGCGGCAGGGCGCGAGGCGTGACTACTGCTGACGGCAGGGCGTACCGGGGCGATGCCGTTATACTCGCCACGGGGCACAGCGCACGCGACGTGTACCGCATGTTGCACTCGTCGGGTGTGCATATAGAGGCCAAGGGGCTTGCCATAGGCGTGCGGCTGGAGCATCCGCAGCATCTGATAGACTGCTTGCAGTACCATTCGCCGCAGGGGCGGGGCAAGTACCTCCCGGCGGCAGAATACAGCTTTGTCACACAGGTACGGGGACGCGGCGTGTACAGCTTCTGCATGTGTCCCGGCGGTGTGATAGTGCCGGCTGCGACGTCGCCTGACGGCCTTGTGGTCAACGGCATGTCGGCCTCGGCGCGTGCCGGGCAGTGGGCAAATTCGGGCATGGTGGTTGAGGTCCGCCCCGGCGACTTCCCCGAGTATGCGCATCATGGCTCGCTCCAGCTCATGGCACTGCAAGAGGAGTTGGAGCGCAGTTTCTGCCGCCAGAGCGGCATGACGCTCAACGCGCCGGCGCAGCGCATGACGGATTTCGTGCGCGGACGCTTGTCCGAAAGCCTGCCGCGCAGCTCGTATGCCCCGGGCATACACGCGGCACGCCTGGACGAGCTGCTGCCGCCGTTCATCGCCGATAGGCTGAAGGAGGGCTTCCGCGTGTTTGACCGCCAGCGCAGGGGCTTCCTGTCACCGGAGGCTGCGCTTGTGGGGCTGGAATCGCGCACGTCAAGCCCTGTGCGCATACCGCGCCGGGCGGAGGACATGCAGCATGTGGAGATACGCGGCCTCTACCCGGCAGGTGAGGGCGCGGGGTATGCCGGGGGGATAGTCTCGGCGGCAATCGACGGCATCCGCTGCGTGGAGGCATTCGCCGCCTGTGCCGGGCAGCCGCAGTCATCATCAAACCAATGATAACAACCGAATATGTCAACTATACTGAACATCGAAACCTCCTCGCGCATCTGCTCGGTCGCCGTCAGCCGTGACGGCATGGTGGAGTACCAGCTCGAGGACATGGAGGGGATGAAGCACGCCGAGCGGCTTGCGCCGTTTGTCGAGAAGTGCATGCAGGAGATGAGCCGCCGGGAGATGAAGCCTGATGCCGTCGCGGTGAGCATGGGCCCAGGGTCGTACACGGGGCTTCGCATAGGGCTGTCAACGGCCAAGGGGCTGTGCATGGGGCTGTCCGTGCCGCTGATAGGCGTGGACACGCTGCAGCTGCTTGCGGTCAAGGCAATGTTCCGGAGCATGGACTGGGAGGGGGACGAGATACTCGTGCCAATGGTGGACGCACGGCGCATGGAGGTGTACACGGCGGCATACGATTTCGCGCTGCGCGAGCTGCTTGCGCCGCAGCCGATGATACTCGACAGCGGCTCGTATGCGGAGCTTATAGCCGGCGGCAAGGCTTACTTCATGGGCGACGCGACAGCCAAGGCCAAGGCCGTCATAACCTCGCCGGAGGCGCACTGGATAGACGGCATAGAGGCTCATGCGCGTGACATGGTCGCCCTTGCGGAGAAGGCTTTCCGCGAGAGCCGCTTCATCGACCCGGCATACAGCGTGCCCTATTACCGCAAGGAGTACCAGACCACAACGCCTCGCAACAGAGTGCTGGGATAATGAGGGACAGCGGGAGCGTGCAATTTGCACATTCGCGCAAAATTTGTAACTTTGCAAAAACGAAACAAGCCAGATGGTACCATACAATACCCAACTTCTACCGCTGAAGCTGCCGGAATACGGCCGCAACATACATCAGATGATAGACTACTGCGTGCATATCCCCGACCGCGAGGAACGCACACGGTGCGCCTACACCATAGCCCATATCATGGAGAGCCTGTTCCCGGAGCTCGTGACCGGCGTTGACGGCTCGAGAAAGGTGTGGGACCATATAAACATAATCGCGGACTTCAAGCTCGACATCGACTTCCCCTGCGAGGTGTCGAGCGCGGAAGAGATGCACCCTCGCCCCAACAAGATAAGCTACGGCGGCAAGCGGATAGCGCACCGGTTCTACGGCCGCAACATCCAGCTGATGATAGACCGTGTGGCTGAAATGGAGGACGGCGAGGACAAGGACGCGCTCATCTCCATGATAGCCCACCACATGAAGAAGCTCATGCTGGCGCACAACAGGGAAGGCGTTGACGATGCGCGGATACTGCGCGACCTGGCCGAGTATTCCAAGGGGCGGATTGTCCTCGACCCCAAGACGTACATACTGCATGAGTTCCGCGACGTGACCCCAGTTGAAACGCAGAAGAAGAAAAAGAAGAAGTAGCAGGCCGCGCCCGTGCGCTGCCGTCATCCACAGAAGCACAGACACCATGAGTACATTCATAGTAGAGGGAGGCCACAGGCTCAGCGGCGAGATAGTGCCGCAGGGCGCGAAGAACGAGGCGCTGGAAGTGATATGCGCCACGCTGCTCACGCCGCAGAAAGTGACAATCTCCAACATACCGGACATCCTCGATGTCCGCAACCTCATCTCGCTGCTGGCAGACCTGGGGGTCAAGGTCTCGCGGCTGGGTGCCGGCACATACGAGTTCCAGGCAGACGACATCGACATCGACTACATACATACCGACACCTTCGTGCGCAAGGCGCAGTCGCTGCGCGGCTCTGTGATGATAATCGGCCCTATGACCGCCCGCTTCGGCAAGGCCATACTGCCCAAGCCCGGAGGCGACAAGATAGGCCGCCGCCGCCTCGACACCCACTTCCTCGGCCTGGCGCGGCTCGGCGCAGACTTCGGATACCGCCCGGACAAGCACATCTATGACATCTCGTCGCCGGGGCGGCTCAAAGGCGCGTATGTGCTGCTCGACGAAGCGTCTATCACGGGAACTGCCAACCTGATAATGGCTGCCGTACTCGCCGAGGGGACGACAACGATATACAACGCCGCGTGCGAGCCGTACATACAGCAGCTGTGCCGGATGCTGACGCAAATGGGCGCGAAAATTTCGGGCATCGGCTCGAACCTTCTCACAATAGAGGGCGTGGACACCCTCGGCGGCGCGACGCACCGCCTGCTGCCTGACATGATTGAGGTGGGCAGCTTCATCGGCATAGCCGCCATGACAGGCTCGGACATACGGCTGAAGGGCGTGAGCGTGCCTGACCTTGGCATCATACCCGACGCCTTCGGGCGGCTGGGCATTTACCTCACGATAGACGGCGACGACATCATAGTCAATACGGGCGACTCGTACGAGATAGAGACGTTCATCGACGGCTCGATAATGAACATCGCCGACGCTCCGTGGCCGGGGCTTTCGCCAGACTTGCTGAGCATCTTCCTCGTGGTGGCGACACAGGCCAAGGGGAGCGTGCTGATACACCAGAAGATGTTTGAGAGCCGCCTCTTCTTCGTAGACAAGCTCATAGACATGGGCGCACGCATCATCCTGTGCGATCCTCACCGCGCCGCAGTCATAGGCTCTGGCAAGCTGCACAGCCTCAACGCTACAAACATGGTGTCGCCCGACATACGCGCCGGCATAGCGATGCTCATAGCCGCAATGGCAGCCCGGGGCACAAGCAGGATACAGAACATCGACCAGATAGACCGTGGATATGAGCGCATTGACGAGCGGCTCAACCGTCTGGGCGCAAGAATAACCCGCATAGCCGACTGACAGCCGTATGATTGAAGCAAAGGACATAGTCGAGGCAGGGCAGTTCTTCAAGACCCACGCGCTGCGGGGGGAGCTGAACGCAGTGCTTGACATAGACGCTGGCGCGCTGACCCCTGAAACGCCGCTCGTGGTTGACATGGACGGCATATTCGTGCCGTTCTTCATCGAGGGCATACGCAGCAAGGGGGCGAGAGCCTCGCTCGTGAAGCTGCAAGGCATCGACACCGAGGCGGAGGCGCGTGACTTTGTCAACAAGGCCATCTATATCCGTACAGCCGACTACGAGATGCTGCCGGACGAGGACGAAGAGGGCGAGGGGGGCTATGCCGACGAGTTCATCGGCTACAGAGTCTGCGATGCCGCCCATGGCGAAATCGGCACAATCGCGGACGTTGACCTCTCGACGCAAAACGCGCTGTTCATCGTTGACAACCCCGAGGGCACTGTCTACATACCGATTTCAGGGGACTTCATAGACAACATTGACACCGAAAGCCGCGTTATCAGAATGAACCTCCCCGAGGGAATTGTAAATCTCAATCTATGACGTTATGGGCATTGACATAGGATACAACGAGGAGAATGCGGTTGAATATATCCGCAACTATCTGGGCGAAAACAGACAGGAGAAGTATACGGACAACGACATACTCTGTGTGGCTGACCTGATATGGGACTTCTACGAGAGCAAGGGAATGCTGTCGCTCAATGACATCGAGGGCGAGGAGGAACTCCTCAACGTCGATGAGCTGATCGACTATGTGAAGGCACAGGTGCGCGAGGACGAAGAACTCGACATCCCCTCGGCAGACATAGCCGACATTGTCAAAGGAGAATTGGAATATGAGGAATCACTTGAGAACAATATCTAAGGCGTTCATCGCGCTGGCCGCAGCGCTGACGCCTGTCGCAGCAGGAGCGCAGAGCGACCCCGAGGCGTTGGCAGACCTGACGTGGATACAGATGCTCAACTCCACGGACACGGGCAAGGCCGGCGACCTGGTGCGCAAGTTCCAGGAGAAGGAAGCCCGCAACGTGCTGCTGCGAGGCGTATACGGCAAGAGCGACAACGCCTGTACGGTCGAGAACCTGCGCAACAAGGAGGTGCTGCTCATCACCATACCGGCATCGCTGCTCTTCGCCCCCAACAGCACCGAGCTGCGCGAGGACTCGCACAAGTACCTCGAGCCTGTGAAGCGTTACCTCAAGCAGCCGGACATGTGGCGTGTGATGCTGGTCATGCATACCGACAACACCGGCTCGCCGGTATACCGCCAGCAGATAACCGAATCCCGTGTGCTGGCCGTAACGGACTGGTTTGAGGAGCAGCCCGGCCTCAACACGGACTACCTGTTCCCGTACGCATTGAGCGACTCGCGCCCGCTGGCGGACACGCCGAATATCTCAATGGACAACCGCAGCAAGAACCGCCGCCTTGAGATATACCTCGTCCCGGGGGAGAAAATGGTGGAAATGGCCAAGAAGGGGCGTATCGCTTTCTGACAATCAACGGACAAGGGTATGCCGACGCTCATCAATGCCAAGAGGATTTGCCTTGCAGGCGCGCTCGCAGCACCATCAGCGTGCTGCATGGCCGACACGGTATATGAAGATGAGCCGTACCTGCCGTGGAAAGCGTCCGCGACATTCGGCGTCAGTGACAATGACTACGAGATTGATTTCGGCATCGCCTATTTCCCGATACCGTACGTAGGCTTGCGCGTGGAAATCGGCCTGCCCATGGAGTTGAGTTCGATGCCCGACTTTATCATCAGCTCGTGGGGGTCGTATGACGACTACTATTATTACAACGACAACAACTACACGGCACGGTTCACGTTCTCGCCTTCGGTGGTAGTGCGCACGCCCCGGCTGTTCTCGCTCGAGAGCGCAGGCATAGACTTCCACCTGTTCGCGTCGCCGGGGATAACGCTCTCACCCGGCGCATCAGGGTCATACAAGTCACGCTGGTTCTACTGGCGCGGCGAGGCTGGCATCGAGGCGGCTTTCGACCGCTTCTCGATAGCCTTGTCTTACAAGCAGTCCAACTTCTACCTCTATGACGGCTTCCAATCCTCGGATTCAGACGTGAGCTGCAAGGGCGAGAGGACGCACTCCGTGCTGTTGACAGGGACATATTCATTCTGACGACATGAACAAACGACAGTACGCACAAGCCAACAGGGAATGGCTCGCAGCCAAGTCAAAGGAGGAGGGCGTGCATCAGCTTCCCGGTGGCGTATGCTACAAGGTAATAGCCGAGGGCAAGGGCGACGGCAAGCACCCGACGCTGGGCAGCGTCATAACCGCCCACTATACCGGCAAAACCATAAACGGCAAGAAGTTTGACAGCAGCCGAGGGGGCGTGCCGCTGGCAATGCGGCTGCGCGACCTTATCGGGGGCTGGGTAGCTGCTGTGCAGCAGATGTGCGCCGGCGACCGCTGGGAGGTGTACATACCCGCAGAGCTGGGTTACGGCAAGTATGCGCAGCCAGGCATCCCTGCCGGCTCGACGCTGGTATTCGATATCGAACTCATATCAATAGCATAACTGTGGGCATGGACGTTGAGAAGATACGCGAGTACTGCCTGTCGCTGCCCCAGGCGACTGAAGACCTGCCGTTTGACGAGACCTCGTTGGCATTCCGCGTTAAGGGCAAGATTTTCGCGATGCTTGACTTGGAAAATCCGCAGTGGTTTGTGCTGAAGTGCAAGCCCGAATACGCTGTCGCCCTGCGTGTGCGCTATGCCGAAATCAGCGGGGCATGGCACATGAACAAGGTCCACTGGAATCAGATAGACATGTTCGGCTCGCTGCCTGACAGCCTCATACTTGGCATGATACGCCACAGCTATGCCGAAGTCGCCAAGAAACTCCCGAAACGGGACAGAGAGGCTAACCCTGAAATGATGACAACGGCCAAGGCGGACAATATTCAGGATTATGTTTAGTGATGCTTTTGTACAGGATTTCGCGAACAGGACATTTTTTCCACCTGCCGGTATTTTCCCAATTCGCGCCAAATCATTTACTTTGCAGCAGAAATAACAACGGAGCAATGAAATCGACATACATATTCAGCAGCAAGTCCGCAGCACTTGCAATCATATCCGTGGCATCGCTTGCAAGTTGCACCGACAAGGGGGAGGGCGGCAGCGCAGTTCAAGACGCTGTCGTTGTCAAGGAGATAACAGTAGGCAACGAGCATTCCGCAGCAGACAGCTACGGATATTCCGGCACTGTGGAGGAGGACGCAAGTACAGCTCTGAGTTTCGCAGTGGCAGGGACAATCCGCCAGCTGAACGTCAAGCCCGGTGACCGTGTCAGCAAAGGGCAGCTGATAGCCACGGTAGACCCCTCGTCGCTGAAAAACAGCTACGACATGGCTCATGCGGCACGTGCGCAGGCCGAGGATGCGTATCAGCGGTACAAGCAGCTGCATGACAAGGGGAGTCTGCCCGACATCAAGTGGGTCGAGGCGCAGAGCGCGTTGCAGGAAGCCGTGGCTGCCGAGAACATAGCCCGCAAGAACCTCGCGGACTGCAAGCTGTACGCTCCATGTTCGGGTGTCATATCAGAGAAGTATGCCGAGCCTGGGCAGAATGTAGGCCCTGGCATACCTGTGACGAAACTGGCGACTACCGGAAACCTCAATGTGAAAATATCAGTGCCCGAAGGCGAGATTGCAGGCATCAGCGTCGGACAACGCGCAAATATCCGCATCGAAGCACTCGGCGACAAGATGTTTGAGGGGCGTGTAATCGAGAAGGGGGTCATAGCCGACGCCATGTCGCGCTCGTATGCTGTCAAGATAAGGATAGACAGCCCAAGCCGCGACTTGCTGCCGGGCATGGTGTCTGACGTGAGGCTGGCCAAGCCGCAGAAACCGGAAACTGACACAGGCCGTGAGATTGTCATACCAGCCAATGCAATCCAGCTCGGCGACGACAACAGCAACTTCGTGTGGGTTGACGAAAAGGGCAAGGCTGCCCGGCGCACCGTGGTGTGCGGCGAGTTCCGCGCCGATGGGGTCGTGATTGCAAGCGGACTGAAGCCCGGCGACAGGCTGATAGTCGAGGGGCAGCAGAAAGTGTGCACAGGCACTACTGTAAAGGCTAAGCGGTGATGAAGAAGAAAATGAACCCCGTAGAGCTGGCAATGCACTATCGGCAGATAGTCGTGCTGGTGGTGTGCTGCCTGATTGCCTTCGGCATTTACAGCCTTCCTAATATGCGGAAGAACGAGTTCCCGGACTTCACCGTGCGTCAGGGCATAGTGGTAGCCGTCGCCCCCGGCAATACCGCCAAGGAGATGGAGGAGCAGGTGACACGCCCGCTCGAGAACTATATCTTCAGCTTTGAGGAGGTCAAGAAGGAGAAGACATACTCCATGAGCCGCGACGGCATAGTCTACATCATGGTCCAGCTCAATGACAACCTCAATGACAAGGACGAGTTCTGGAGCAAGTTCAAGCACGGCGTGCAGACGTTCAAGGGCGAGCTGCCCAAGAATGTGCTGGCTGTGGCTGTCAAGGATGATTTCGGCGACACCTCCTCGCTGCTCATTGCCATGGAGAGCGAAGAGAAGACATACCGTGAGCTGTCGGACTATATGGACAGGCTGGAGGACAAGCTGCGGGCTATCCCGAGTGTCGGGAGACTCACGGTGAGCGGCTTGCAGCAGGAGCAGATTTCCGTGATACTCGACAATGACCGCCTCGCCAACTACGGGCTGAATGACCAGCTGGTGGCGACGGCTCTTGCCAAGAAAGGGTTTGCCGCATCAGGCGGACGGATACGCGGCATTGAATACACGATGCCTGTCAATGTCGCCAAATCGCTCAACTCAATATACGACATCGGGCAGCAGATAGTCTACAGCTCCCCTGACGGCGAGAATGTCCGGCTGAAGGACATCGCCACCGTCAAGCGAGAATACCCCGAGGCGGAGAGCCGCATCACGAGCAACGGCAAGAAGTGCTTGTTGCTTAGCGTTGAGATGAAAAAAGGGGAGAACGTTGTGGAGATGGGCAACGCTATCGACCAGGCGATGGAGAAGTTCCGGCAGGCCCTGCCGCAGGAGGTAAGCATCAGCCGCATCACAGACCAGAGCAAGGTCGTCGGGGACAGCGTCGTCAACTTCCTGCATGAGATAGTCATAGCAATCGTGGCGGTCGTCCTCGTAGTGATGCTCCTGCTGCCGATGCGCGTGGCGTTGGTGGCAGCATCCACCATTCCCATTACCATATTCACCTCGCTTGGGCTGTACTATGCTTTCGGCATCGAGCTGAATACCGTCACCCTCGCTGCCCTCATAGTCACGTTGGGCATGATAGTCGATGACGCTATCGTCATCATCGACAATTACCTGGAGCAGCTTGGCGAGGGCGTGGACCGCTGGAATGCGGCCGTCAACAGTGCCACGCGCTTCTTCAAGTCAGTATTCACCGCTACGCTTGCCATAAGCATCACATTCTTCCCATTCCTCGTCGTATGCGCCGGTCAGGTGTACGACTTTATCCTGTCGTTCCCCTGGGCTATCAGCATAGTGCTGGTCGTGTCGCTCGCGGTCGCATCGCTTGTCGTTCCGTCCATACAGTACTGGTGCATACGCAAGCCGCTGAAAGAGAAGATGAACCCACGCACAGGCAAGAAGGCGTTCTCGTTTCTCGACCTGATACAGAAGCGGTATGACCGACTGCTGACCTTCTGCTTCGACCACCGCAAGGCTACGGTCGTTTTGGGCATAACGGGCATACTCTGCGGGGCAATCTGGATAAACAGCCTTCCGCAGCAGATGATGCCCGAGGCGCAGCGAAACCAGTTTGCTGTTGAGATATACCTGCCGACAGGCTCGTCGCTGGCAAAGACACAATCGGTGGCTGACAGCCTTGAGCGAATACTGCGCAAGGACAAGCGCGTGGTGTCGGTCACGTCATTTCTGGGGTGTTCCTCCCCTCGCTTCCATACGGCATACGCCCCGCAGATAGCGGACAAGAACTATGCGCAGTTCATCGTCAATACCGAGAGCGAAGACGCTACAGAGGCTGTCCTCGACGAGTATGCCGACAAGTACGCAGATGTCTTCCCCGAAGCTGTCGTGAAGTTCAAGCAACTGACATACAACGAGCCTAACTGCCCGATAGAGATACGGCTGAGCGGCGAGGACAAGAATGCTCTTGCTGCAGATGCCGAAAAGGTGAAGGCAGCATTGCGCTCCATGCCCGAAATGAAACTGGTGCGCACTGACTTCCGTGAGCCGCTCACGTCTGTCACCGTCAAACTGAAGGAGGATGCAGCCTCGCGGCTCGGTATTGACAATACCGACATCGAGACGCTTGTCACCTTGCGCTACGGCAGCGGACTGGGCATAGCTGATGTGTGGGAGGGCAACAAGGGTGTCCCTGTCGTGCTGAAAAGCACACGCGCAGACTTTTCCACCACCGACAACCTGCTCGACGAGCGTGTGCCTGTTTTAGGAGGTTTGAACACTGTTCCGCTGCGGCAGGTCGCTGACATAGTGCCGTCTGTCGAAAACGGGCAGACAGTGCGGCGCAACGGCGTTCCGACGATCACTGTAATGGCTGACCTGAAGCGTGGCGTAAACGCCATGTCTGCATCTGAACGCATGCAAGAGAAGCTGGGACAAGTGCAGCTGTCGCAGGGCGTTGACATGACGCTTGGAGGTGACTATGAGGACGACAATGACAAGATGGCGGCAGTGATTTCCGGCCTTGTCGTGGCTGCTGTGATGATATTCTTCATACTCCTCTCGCACTTCCACAAGATAAGCCTCTCGCTGCTCATCTTCACCGCCATGACGTTCTCCCTCTTCAGCGCTGCTGCCGGCATTGCCATTCAGGGCGTTTCGTTCAGCGTGACTTGTGTGCTGGGGCTTGTGTGCCTGATGGGCATCATTGTGAGAAACGGCATCATCATGTATGACTACGCCGAGGAACTGCGTTACAAGGAGGGCATGACAGTCCGCGATGCCATTTGGCACTCGGCAAGCCGCCGTATGCGCCCGATATTCCTGACTTCTGCAGCTGCGTCAATGGGCGTTGTGCCTATGATAATCGGCGGAAGCACGCTGTGGATGCCCATGGGTACAGTCATCGGTTACGGTGCGCTCATCTCCATGTTCTTTATATTGACAGTCCTTCCAGTCGGATACCTTATGGTGTTCGGCAGAAAGGACAAAACGAAAAACAATACGGTTGACTATCAAATCATTGAAGACACAGATGATGAAAACTAAGTATATAGGGCTGTTGCTTTGCGCAGCATCGTTGCTTCATATTCCAGTCTTTGCACAAACACCGGCAGACAGCGTCGCGACGGAACAGTCTGGGCTGTATACCCTCGACGAGTGCCTGAATGAGGCAACCCGCAACAACATAAAGCTGCGCAACGCAGAAAACGGCATTGCCATTTCCGCAGAGCAGCGCAAAGAGGCTCTGACCAAGTTCTTCCCGACCGTTGAAGCCATGGGCTGCGGTTTCGTGACGGACAAGGGACTGCTTCAGGTCAATGTCATGGGACTCGGATTTTCGTTTGCCAAGGACGGCGTGGCAGCCGGCATCTCCGCCTTGCAGCCCATATTTGCTGGTGGGCAAATCATCAACGGCAACAAGCTCGCGGCGGTAGGGGAGGAGGCTGCCAAGCTGCAACGCTGCTTGACCGAAAACGAAATCCGCCTCGCCACCGAGCAGTATTACTGGCAGATAGTGATGCTCAAGGAAAAGCTCGTGACACTCGACACGCTTGACCGCCAGCTCGCCAACCTGGTCAAAGATGTTCAGGCAGCTGTCGATGCCGGCGTGCGCAACCGGAACGACTTGCTGCAGGTGCAACTGCGCCGGAACGAGTTCAAGACAACACGTATTCAGGTCGAAAATGCGGTCTTCTCACTCCGCGACTTGCTGGCGCAGGCAATGGGACACCCCCTCGGCACTGTTGACATCAGCTATGTCCGCCCGGTCGGAGCTGACAACAAGACGCTCGCGGCGCCCGGCAGTCCGCAAGGCCTGTTCCGCGCTCCAGAATCGGCAGTTGGCCAGACATACGAATACCAGCTGCTCGACAAGCAGGTGGAGGCAAGCAAGCTGACATACAAAATGGCTGTCGGCAAAAAACTCCCCACTGTCGCCCTCGGTGCAGGTTATGTGTACGGCTCGATGATGGACCAGACGCACACCAACCTGTTCGGCATGGTGACTGTCACTGTGCCGATTTCAGCCTGGTGGAGTTCGACACACGACATAAAGCGCAAGAAGATACAGGCGATGAACGCTGTCAACGACAAGCAGGACAAGACCGAAATGCTCACCATACGCATCCGCAAGGCATGGAACGACCTGAACGATGCTTACAAGCAAGTGGGCATTGCCGCCGAGTCCGTGACGGCAAGTGAGGAAAACCTGCGCCTGAACACCGACTATTACAAGTTCGGGACTTCGACGATTGGCGACATGCTTGACGCACAGACGCTTTACCAGCAGAGCCTGGACAAGTATGTTGAGGCGTTTGCCAACTATGAGCTGAAGAAGCGCGAATACCTCCAGTCAACAGGCCGGTAGGGTAGTTCCGGAATGTTGGGTTCTGACTGTAATTGCGCAGCCAAGTAGGGACACGGCGTGCCGTATCCGCACCCAAGTCTTTGCTAATCAAATAAATGGACTTGCCGTTCTTCGGACATGGCACGCCGAGTCCCTACCCTGTTGAGGATAAGGCGAGGACAAATTCGTGTGCGAGGTGCTGTAAATCGGATTTTTTGCCTAAATTTGCAGCCAAATAGTTGATTGATATGCTTAACCGTATTGCTCAAAGGTTTTTCCTGGCTGCCCTGTTGGCCGGTTCACTGGCCCTGACGGCTCAAAACGTCAATTTGCCGACGATCAAAGTGCAGGGCAAGGAGTACTATTATTACAAAGTGCAGGGTGGTGATTCCCCTTACGGAATTTGCAAGAAATTCGGGTGGGACGAGCAGACACTGCGTGAGTGTAATTCAAACTTCGCAACCAAGGTCAAGAAAGGCCAGACCATATATTATCCCGCCTCGCCTGACTATACACCCTCTGTCCCCGACAAGAAGGTGGCAGTGGCGTTCCCGGAGGCTGTGACACACACAGTCGCACGCGGAGAGACGGTATACTCGATAGCCTCGCTTTACGGCGTGCCAGTGGCGGTGATATATACCCACAAACCCCCCCCCCCCCCCTCCCCGCGAAAAACCCTATTCCCTTCAGGCACGAAATATGATATACTATCCCCCACGCGAGGAAAACTGCCTCTTGCCCTCCGAAGTCCGGAGACCGTAACGCAATTA
>ERZ808240.3729-NODE-3729-length-14418-cov-3.083618_pt1 | contig 14418 bp, 12 predicted proteins | sample MGYA00521084_ERZ808240 | MGnify/ENA primary metagenome ERZ808240 (study PRJEB31516, sample SAMN03275571) | gut metagenome | biome: mammalia-associated habitat; material: feces | host: Papio cynocephalus | place: Kenya | collected 2012-08-06 ... | reverse complement strand
ACGCCCTGGCCAACGTGCTCAACGCCATACACGAGGTGCTCAACAAGAAGGGCCACGTGATAACCGTATGTGGGGCTGGCGGCAACCGCGATAAGGGTAAACGGCCGCTGATGGCCCAGGAGGCTGTCCGCCAGAGCGACAAGGTAATCATAACGAGCGACAACCCGCGCTTCGAGGAGCCCCAGGCCATCATAGACGACATGATGGCCGGTCTGACCACCCAGCAGCGTAAGAACGTGGTTACCATAGTGGACCGCAAGGAGGCCATACGCACCGCCTGCATGATGGCCCAGAAGGGCGACGTAATACTGGTGGCTGGCAAGGGCCACGAGAACTATCAGGAGGTCAAGGGCGTGAAGCACCACTTCGACGACAAGGAAGTGCTCCGCGACATATTTGCTAACCAGTAATACTCAGGCCGATGTTATACTATCTGTTTAGATTCTTGGAGCAGTTTGGCATCAGCGGCTCGCACATGTGGGGCTACATATCGTTTCGCTCCCTGCTGGCGCTGATACTCTCGCTCGTCATCTCGGCCTGGTTTGGCGAGAAGTTTATCAAGTACCTGAAGACGAAGCAGATTACCGAGACCCAGCGTGACGCCTCGATAGACCCCTTTGGTGTCAAGAAGATAGGCGTGCCCTCCATGGGCGGCGTCATCATCATCGTGTCTATCCTCATACCCGTGTTGCTGCTCGGCCGACTGCGCAACATCTATCTCATACTGATGATTATAACCACCGTGTGGCTCGGCTTCCTCGGGGGAATGGACGACTTTATCAAGATATTCCGCCGCAACAAAGAGGGACTCAAGGGCCGTTACAAGATAGTGGGCCAGGTGGGCATAGGACTTATCGTGGGACTGGTGCTGTGGGCCTCGCCCGATGTGAAGATGAACGAGAACCTGTCTATAGAGCGCCAGGGTCAGGAGGTGGTGGTCAGGCATCGCGCCGAGGCGCAGAAGTCGCTCAAGACGACCATCCCCTTTGTCAAGGGCCACAACCTGGACTACTCGCGTATCATGTCTTTCTGCGGTAAGTACAAGACGGCCGCCGGCTGGGTGCTGTTCGTGGTGATGACCATACTGGTGGTTACCGCTGTAAGCAACGGTGCCAACCTGAACGACGGCATGGACGGCATGTGCGCGGGCAACTCGGCCATCATAGGCGTGGCCTTGGGCATATTGGCGTATGTCAGCTCGCATATAGAGTTTGCCTCCTACCTTAATATCATGTACATCCCAGACTCGCAGGAGCTGGTGGTGTTCCTCTGTGCCTTTGTGGGTGCGCTGATAGGCTTCCTGTGGTACAACGCGTACCCCGCCCAGGTGTTCATGGGTGACACGGGCTCGCTCACCATCGGCGGCATCATAGCCGTGGCCGCCATCATCATACACAAGGAACTGCTGCTGCCCATACTCTGCGGCATCTTCTTCGTAGAGAGCCTGAGCGTAATCCTGCAGGTGTGGTATTACAAGATGGGCAAGCGCCGCGGTGTCAAGCAGCGCATCTTCAAGCGCACCCCGATACACGACAATTTCAGGACTCAGGACAGCCAGCTCGACCCCGAGTGCCGCTACCTGATACGTAAGCCGCATACAGCCGTACACGAGTCTAAGATAACGATACGGTTCTGGATTACCACCATCATACTGGCCGCCCTGACTATCATAACGCTTAAAATAAGATAGACCAATGAAAAGGATAGTAGTATTAGGAGCCGGCGAGAGCGGTGCAGGAGCCGCCGTGCTGGCCAAGAAGGAAGGTTTTGATGTCTTTGTGTCCGACATGTCGGCCATAAAGGATAAGTATAAGGCCCTGCTGGACAGCCATGGCATAGCCTGGGAGGAGGGCCACCACACCGAGGAACTGATCCTGAACGCCGATGAGGTCATCAAGAGTCCCGGCATACCCAAGGAGGCCCCGATGATACAGAAGATAGTGCAGAAGGGCATCCACATTATCAGCGAGATAGAGTTTGCCGGCCGCTATACCGATGCCAGGATGGTATGTATAACCGGCAGCAACGGCAAGACTACCACCACGTCGCTCATCTACCACATCTTCAAGTCGGCCGGCTACGACGTGGGGCTGGCTGGCAACATCGGCCATAGCCTGGCCCTGCAGGTGGCCGAGACACCGCACCAGTGGTATGTCATAGAACTGAGCAGTTTTCAGCTGGACAACATGTATGACTTTCGCGCCAACATCGCGATACTGCTCAACATTACGCCCGACCATCTGGACCGTTATGAGTTCAAGTTCGAGAACTACGCCGCCGCCAAGATGCGCATCATCCAGAACCAGACAGCGGCCGACAGCTTCATCTACTGGAACGACGACCCCGTTGTCAAGGACGAGCTGACCCACTATGCCCCCCAGGCCGCGTGCTATCCCTTTGCCGAGCATAGGGACAAGGGCGCCGTGGGCTATATCCAGGACGGCCAGTATGTCATAGACCGCCCTGTGCCGTTTGCCATGCCTCAGGGCGAGCTGAGCCTTACCGGCAAGCACAATATATACAACAGCCTGGCTGCCGGACTGGCCGCCGACATAGCCGGCATAGCCCACGACGTTATCCGCAAGGGACTGGGCGACTTCCCCGGTGTGGAACACCGGTTGGAGAAGGTGTGCCGTGTAGGCGGCGTGCAGTATGTAAACGACTCGAAAGCCACCAATGTAGACGCCTGCTGGTACGCCCTGGAGAGTATGACCACCCCCACCATCCTGATACTGGGTGGCAAGGACAAGGGCAACGACTATACAGCCATCAAGGACCTGGTGGCGCAGAAGTGCAAGGCCCTGGTATATCTGGGAGCCGACAACACCAAGTTGCACCGCTTCTTTGACGGCATGGGCATACCCGTGCGCGACACCCACAGCATGAAGGACTGTGTGGCCGCCTGCCATGAGTTGGCCGAGCCTGGCGACACGGTGCTGCTGAGTCACTGCTGTGCCAGTTTTGACCTGTTCAGGAACATGGAGGACCGCGGTGAGCAGTTCAAGACCCTGGTACGAAATCTATAAGCCCCACAGATGATTAACAAGACCTTAGGAAATCTGTTCAAAGGCGACAAGGTAATCTGGATAGTGTTCTTCTTCCTCTGTCTTGTCAGCGTTGTCGAGGTGTTCTCAGCCTCGTCGCAGTTGGCGTACAAGAGCGGCAGCTACCTGAGCCCCATCCTGAAGCACATAGGTCTGCTGCTGTTAGGCGTGTGTTGCATGATTATAACGCTCAACATCAAGTGCCGATACTTCAAGATAGCCCTGCCGTTCCTGCTCATCATCTCGCTGGTATCCCTGTTGGCTGTGAAGGTTGTAGGGCAGGAGATTAACGGCGGCAGCCGCTGGCTTAACATCTTCGGACTGAGTTTTCAGCCCTCCGAGATAGCCAAGGGCACCATGGTGCTGGCCACGGCGCAGATATACAGCGTGCTGCAGACCGAGAACGGGGCGGCTAAGAACGCCTTTAAGTGGGTGCTTATCCTGACGTTGGTCATCCTGGCCCTCATCGTGGGCGAGAACCTGTCTACGGCCGCCCTGCTGTTTGTGGTGATACTGATGATGATGTTCATAGGCCGCACCCCCAATGCCCAGTTGGGCAAACTCTTGGGCGTGTGCGCTCTGCTGGGCGTACTGGGCATCGCGCTGATTATGGGACTGGGTACCGACCGGGAGGAAGCCCGGCACCTGGCTGCCGTGAACCATACGGAGGTTGTAACCCAGGACGCGGCAGATGAAAATGGGAAGGCTGGCCCTGTCCAGTGGCTCCTGAAGCGTATGGATACGTGGAAGACCCGTATAGACAAGTTCCTGAACTCCAAGGAAGTACCCCCTGACTCGGTAGACCTGGACAAGGATGCCCAGGTGTCGTACGCCAACATAGCCATAGCCTCGTCGAACTTCATAGGCAAGGGCCCGGGCAACTCGGAGCAGCGCGACTTTCTCTCGCAGGCTTTCTCTGACTTTATCTATGCCATCATCATCGAGGAGATGGGTGTCCTGGGATGCTTCGGGGTGGCCATGCTGTACATCATCCTGCTGTTCAGGACGGCCAAGATAGCCAACCGTTGCGAGAACTGTTTTCCCGCCTACCTGGCCATGGGCCTGGCCCTGATGTTGGTAACCCAGGCCCTGTTCAACATGTGTGTGGCCGTGGGCCTGGCCCCTGTTACGGGTCAGCCGCTGCCCCTGATAAGCAAGGGAGGCTCCTCGACCGTTATCAACTGCGTCTATATCGGTGTGATACTCAGCATAAGCCGTTCGGCCAAGAAGCGAGAGCCTGCGTCCAAGCCCCAGGCTGCAGTCTGAACGGGCGGAAACTAAAAATAAATTGACAGAAATGATAATTATAGAAATATTTTAATTATTTTTGCCCTAATAAAAAACTACGAATGAGTGACAATAAAGACGAACTGAGGATTATCATCAGTGGCGGAGGTACCGGGGGACACATATTCCCGGCCATCTCGATAGCCAACTCCATCAAGGCTAAGCGCCCTGATGCCAAGATACTGTTTGTGGGAGCCCTGGGCCGTATGGAGATGCAGCGTGTGCCCGCTGCCGGCTACGAGATAAAGGGCCTGCCCATCTGCGGTTTTGACCGCAAGCATCTGCTCAAGAATATAGCTGTGCTCTTCAAGATATGGAAGAGCGAGTATCTGGCACGCAAGATTATCAGGCAGTTCCGCCCCATGGCTGCCGTAGGCGTGGGTGGCTATGCCAGCGGCCCTACGCTCAACATGTGTGCTGCCAAGGGCATCCCCTGTCTGATACAGGAGCAGAACTCATACGCCGGGGTTACTAACCGGCTGCTGGCCAAGAAGGCGGCTAAAATATGTGTGGCCTATGACCACATGGAGCGCTTCTTCCCAGCCGATAAGATAATTCTGACGGGCAATCCCGTGCGCCAGAACCTGCTGGAGACCACCGTGAGCCACGAGGAGGCCGTGAAGTCGTTCGGGCTGGACCCCGCGAAGAAGACCATCCTGCTGGTGGGCGGCAGCTTAGGTGCCCGTACCATCAACGAGAGTGTGCTGCGCCATCTGGACGAGGTACGGCAGTCGGGCGTGCAGTTTATCTGGCAGACGGGCAAGTACTATAGCGCCAGCATACAGCAGCAGCTCGGCCTGCAGCCGGCCATGCCCATGCTTCGGGTAACCGACTTTATCAGCGATATGGGAGCAGCCTATCGCGCCGCCGACCTGGTTATCAGCAGGGCAGGTGCCAGTTCTATCAGTGAGTTCTGTCTGATAGGCAAGCCTGTCATCCTGGTGCCCAGCCCCAATGTGGCCGAGGACCACCAGACCCAGAACGCCATGGCGCTGGTTAACAAGAACGCAGCCATCTTCGTGAAAGACGCCGAGGCTGCCGACATCCTGCTGAAAAAGGCCATCGAGACGGTGAAGGATGATGCCAAACTGTTGTCGCTGCACGAGAATATCAGCAAGTTAGGCGTAGAGAACTCGGCCGATACCATCGCCGATGAAGTAATCAAGTTAGCAACTAAGTAAAATGGAAATCAAGGATATCAAAGCAGTATATTTCGTGGGGATAGGCGGTATCGGCATGAGTGCCATAGCCCGCTATTTCCTGCACAAGGGTGTCGTGGTAGGCGGATACGACCGCACCCCGTCTGAACTGACCCGCCAGCTGGAAAAGGAGGGGGCCGCCATACACTACGAGGAGAACGTGGCGCTCGTACCCGATGCCTGCAAGGATCCGGCCAGCTGTCTGGTGGTCTATACCCCGGCCATCCCGGCCGAGCATGCCGAGCTGGCGTACTTCCGCGCCAACGGCTTCACCATAGAGAAACGCGCCCAGGTGCTGGGCACGCTGACCCGTACCCACAAAGGCCTCTGCGTGGCCGGCACGCATGGCAAGACCACCACGTCGACCATGTGCGCCCACATTATGCATCAGAGCCACGTGGACTGCAACGCCTTTCTTGGCGGCATCTCTAAGAACTATGGTACCAACTACATCCTCTCGCAGAGCGACTATATCGTTATCGAGGCCGATGAGTTCGACCGCAGTTTCCACTGGCTGCGCCCGTGGATGAGCGCCATCACCGCCACCGACCCCGACCACCTGGACATCTACGGCACTAAGCAAGCCTATCTGGAGAGCTTCCGTCACTACACCACGCTGATACAGCCGGGCGGTGCCCTGATACTGCATACCAACCTGGAGATGAAGGCCGACGTGCAGCCAGGCGTAACGGTCTACTCGTATAGCCGCGACGAGGGCGACTTCCATGCAGAGAACATCTGCATAGACAATGGCGAGATAACCTTTGACTTCGTTTCGCCCATCGAAAGGGTAGACCACGTGGAACTGGGACAGCCTATTCCTATTAATATAGAGAACGGCGTGGCTGCCATGGCTATGGCCCAGCTCAACGGATGCACGGCCGACGAGCTGCGCAGTGGCATGAAAACCTACGGAGGCGTAGACCGCCGGTTCGACTTCAAGATTAAGGACAGCCACCACGTGCTCCTGTCAGACTATGCCCATCACCCCAAGGAGATATACCAGAGTGCCAAGAGCATTCGCGAACTCTACAAAGACCGTAAGATTACCGCCATCTTCCAGCCTCACCTCTATACCCGTACCCGCGACTTCTACAAGGACTTCGCTGATGCCCTGAGTCAGCTTGACGAGGTTATCCTGTGCGATATATATCCGGCACGCGAACAGCCCATACCCGGGGTGACCAGCAAACTGATATACGACAACCTGAAGCCGGGCGTGGAGAAGAGTATGATACACAAGGAAAACGTGCTGGACCTGGTGAGAAGCCGCGACTTTGACGTGCTCGTCATACTGGGCGCTGGCGACCTGGACAACTACGTCCCTGAGATAGCCAAGATAATAGAGAGTAAGTAAATGCGGGTAAACTGGAAGAGGGCTGTACTCATTACGGCAGATATGGCGCTGGGCGTGTACCTGTTCATGGCCTTCACCTCGTTTAACAAGGTCGATGACACCAAGCGGGTATGCACTAAGGTGAACATCAATATCGATGATGCTCGCCCCAACGGATTTATCGATGCCAAGGACATCAGGACCCGTCTGGAACAGCAGGGCCTGTATCCCATAGACAAGCCTCTCTGTCAGGTGAGAGCCCGGCAGATAGAAGACTGCCTCAAGGCGAGTCCGTTTGTCAAGAGCGCCGAGTGCTATACCACTCAGGATGGCCAGGTCAGCATCTCCTTCAGTCAGCTCATGCCCGTGGTGCGTGTCAAGGCTATCAATGGCAGCGACTATTACATAGATGACAAGTGCAGCATTATGCCCAACACGCACTACACCAGCGACCTGATCATAGCGACGGGCTATATCACGCCATGGTATGCTCAGAACTACGTGGCGTATCTGGCTCAGGCACTCATGGCCAGCGACCTGTGGAAGAATCAGATAGAACAGATAAATATCCTCAAAGACCACGGCGTAGAACTGGTTCCCCGTGTGGGCAATCACATCGTCTACCTGGGCCAGCTCCCTGAGAGCAAGTTTGCCAAGGACCGCCGTAAGTTGGTTACCGACTTTACCAACCACCAGATGGATCGCCTGGAGAAATTCTACCGCTACGGTCTCTCACAGGCAGGCTGGAACAAGTACGCTTACATCAACCTGGAATTTGACAACCAGATTATCTGCGAGAAAAGGAAATAAAGGAAAAAATAATCATATCAAGTATGGCAAAGGAATTTATAATAGCTATCGAACTGGGCTCGTCGAGGATTACCGGCGTGGCTGGCAAGAAAAATCAGGACGGCAGTATGAGCATCCTGGCCGTGGCGCAGGAGGACTCGTCGTCCTGCATCCGCAAGGGGGTCGTCTACAATCTTGACCGGACGGTTCAGTGCCTGTCTAATATCATCAAGAAGCTGGAAGCCACGCTCAAGGCCAAGATAGCCCATGTCTACGTGGGCGTGGGAGGCCAGTCTATCCGTAGCGTGAAAAACGTTATCGCCCGCGAGCTGCCCCCGGAGACCGTGGTGACCCAGGACATTATCGACGAGCTGATGGACTCTAACCGCAGCATGACTTATCCCGACCAGATTATCCTCGATGCCATCATGCAGGAGTACAAGGTGGGCAGCCAGTACCAGCTCGACCCCGCCGGAATACAGTGCAGCCATCTGGAGGGCAACTTCCTTAACATCCTGTGGCGCCGTACATTCTATAATGCACTCAATAACTGCTTTAACAAGGCTGGTATAGCCATCGTGGAGATGTACCTGGCTCCGTTGGCCTTGGCCGAGAGCGTACTGGCCGAGAGCGAGAAGCGCAGCGGGTGTATGCTGGTAGACATCGGGGCCGACACCACCACCGTATCGGTGTACTTCAAGAATATCCTGCGCCATATAGCCGTCATCCCCTTGGGCGGCAACAACATTACCAAGGACATCTCCTCGCTCCAGATGGAGGAGAGTGCTGCCGAGGAGATGAAAATCAAGTACGGGAGTGCCTATACCGACAACAAGGATATAGACAGCAAGCTCGAGCTGCCCCTTGACGACGATAGGAAGATTACGAGCCGCAAGTTTATCGAGATTGTTGAGGCCCGGACCGAGGAAATCGTCGAGAATGCCTGGTACCAGATGCCTACGGAGTACGCGGACAAGATGCTGGGCGGCATTATCCTTACCGGAGGTGTCTCTAATATGCCCAATATCATGGAGGCGTTCCGCAAGTACACTCCCATCGACAAGATAAGGATAGCCAAGTTTATTACGCGTACCGTTAATTCCAAGTTGCCTGAGATTACCGCTCACGACGGCCGCATGAACACCGTGCTGGGCCTCTTGGAGAAGGGCGATAAGAACTGCGCGGGCGAGGAAATCAACAACGACCTCTTCGGAGCCGCTCCTGCCAAGCCTGGGCTTACCACCGCCGATATACACAAGGTGGCCCGTCCGGTCAATGAGACCACCGGGCGCGGCATCGTGCAGACCGAGCCTGAGCGGCAGCTCGCTGAGGAAGAGGCCGCCAAGAGGAAAGAGGCCGCCAAAAAGAAGGAAGAAGAGGAGGCTGAGGCCGAGCGCAAGCGCCAGGAGGCCGAGAAACGCAAGGAGGGTGGCATGTTCCACAAGCTGGCCAATGGCGCCCGCAGCTTTTTCAACCAGATTGTCAAAGAAGAAGAGTAGTTAACAAGAGACAATTAAAACAAGCATCATAATCATGGAAGATAAGGAAGGAATAGGCAGCACGCTGCCCATCTTTGACGAGCCGGAGAAAACCAGCATCATCAAGGTCATAGGTGTAGGCGGTGGCGGCGGAAACGCGGTCAACCACATGTACCGAGAGGGAATTCACGACGTAAGCTTCGTTCTCTGTAACACCGATGCCCAGGCCCTGAACGATTCTCCTGTCCCTGTACACATCCAGTTGGGCAGGGAGGGACTGGGGGCAGGCAGCAAGCCTGAGAAAGCCCGTCAGGCTGCCGAGGAAACACTCGACGATATCAAGAATATGCTCAATGACGGCACCAAGATGGCATTTATCACTGCCGGAATGGGCGGCGGAACCGGTACGGGTGCTGCCCCGGTCATCGCCCGGGTGAGCAAGGAGATGGGCATACTTACCGTAGGCATCGTCACCATCCCTTTCCGCTTCGAGGGCGACCGCAAGATTAACCAGGCCCTTGATGGCGTAGAGGAGATATCCAAGTACGTCGACGCGCTGCTGGTTATCAACAACGAGCGGCTCAGGGAGATATACCCCGACCTTACGGTGCTCGACGCCTTTGGCAAGGCTGATGATACGCTGAGCGTGGCGGCTAAGAGTATTGCCGAGATAATAACAGACAGGGGCATTGTGAACCTGGACTTCAACGATGTGCGTACCGTGCTCAAGGATGGCGGCGTGGCCATTATGAGTACAGGTTACGGCGAGGGCGAGGGCCGTGTAAAGAAGGCCATCGACAACGCACTGCACTCGCCGCTGCTCAACGACAATGCCATTTACGACTCCAAGAAGATACTGCTGAGCATAAACTTCTGTGCGGACAAGAGCGGAGCCAACGGCCTGATGATGGAGGAGATGAATGACGTCAACGACTTCATGGCTAAGTTCAATCAAGACTACGATACCAAGTTCGGACTGTCCATTGACGCCTCTTTGGGCGACAAGGTCAAGGTTACCATTCTTGCTACGGGCTTCGGTATCAAGGATGTCGACGGTATGGATGGTCACCTGGGACGCAAGAGTTCTCAGGAGGAAATAGACCGCCGTGCCCGTGACGACGAAGACCGCGAGAAGCGCAGGGAGCGCTTAATCCACTATTATGGCAATGACACTACTACCAAGGAATACAAGCGCCGGCCGCATATCTTCCTCTTCAATCCCGAGGACTTGGACAATGAGGATGTTATCCTGGCCGTCGAGAACACTCCTACGTATCGCCGTTCTAAACAACTGATTGACGAGATACGCCGTCAGGGCTTGGGTACTGTGGCCGATGGCAAGGACGACAAGCCCGGTAATGGTGCTGGCGAGGTTCAGGGTGTTATCTCCTTTGTGTAGAACAGATAAACTTATAAAAAGCATAGATACAATGACACTATTTGACAAGATAAGCGAGGACATTAAGGAAGCCATGAAGGCGCGTGACAAGGTTCGCCTGATGACGCTTCGCAATATTAAGAAAGTGTTCCTGGAGGCCAAGACGGCTCCCGGGGCCAACGACACGCTGGAAGATGCTGCCGCCCTTAAACTCTTACAGAAGCTGGCCAAGCAGGGCCGCGAGACGGCCGGTACCTATACGGCTGCAGGCAGGCAGGACTTGGCCGACGAGGAACTGGCGCAGGTGCAGGTGATAGATGGCTATCTGCCCAAAGCACTGACCGAGGAGGAGATAGAGGTTGCCGTCAAGGCCATTATAGCCCAGACAGGTGCCACGTCTATGAAGGACATGGGCCGGGTTATGGGCCTGGCTACCAAGCAGATGGCTGGTCGGGCCGACGGCAGTGCCATCTCGCAGGTGGTAAAGCGACTGTTGGCCTGAGCCATTGAGACTTTTAGGGCTGGCCGTCATAAACGCGAAAACGGGAAGCAGGGCATGTCTGCTTCCCGTTTTCGCGTTTATACGAACAGTTCGCGCAGTATGTCGAGCGACTTCAAGTCTGGGAATGAGGCTACGTGCAGCCTGTAATAGCTCAGTATCAAGTCCAGACACCGATTGCGCTGGGCGCGCGACAGGCTCATGTGGCCCATGTTAGCATAGTTGAGACGCATCAGGGTGCCGATGACTTCGGCCTCGGCCGGCTCCACCACGTCGGGGTGCATGGGGCGGGTAGAGGAGAACACGCCCTCGCGCAGGTCGAAGTACGCCCCGCGGCCCCAAGTGTCCATGTTGGGGCTGAAACCCAGGAACCGGGCCAGCCTGAGCATGAATACCACATGGAAGTTGGCTATGCTGCCCTGTGCGTTGTCCAGCCACTCCACACTGTACACTATATATTTAAATAAGGTGCCGTTCTGCTGCTCGCTCATGGTGGCGTAGGTCAGAAACTCGGCCACGAAGAGCGCCACCGACAGCTTGTAGGGGTCGGCCATCATCAGGGGCAGAGGCTGGGCCATCCTTACATCCGTCAGGCGTTGCAGCGCCTTGCTGGGACGAAAGTCGAACACTACCTCGAGTATCGACAGTGGCTGAAAGAGTTGCTTCTTCATCCTGCCGCGGCTGCTTTTGGCCACCGTTACGGCGAATGACACCCTGCCGTGCGACTCGGTAAACATGTCTACCACCATTTTGTTGTCGGCGTATTTTACACTGTGTAATATTACCGCCTTGGTATGTGTCTCCATTGCCACAAAAATAATAAAAAACAGTGGCTTATGAAAAATTTTCGGTCGAAAGTTTGGCCAGTTCGGCAAAAACATCTACCTTTGCATCCGCTAAACGATATATGGTCCCTTCGTCTATCGGTTAGGACGAGAGATTTTCATTCTCTAAAGAGCAGTTCGATTCTGCTAGGGACTACCCATAAAGAATAAAGAATTAATAATAAGATGGCAAACCACAAATCATCACTGAAGAGAATACGTCAGACTAAGACGAAGACTCTGCATAACAAGTATTATGCTAAGACGATGCGCAATGCCGTTCGCAAGTTGCGCGCTATGACAAACAAGGAAGAGGCAGTTAAGCTGTATCCTGCCGTGCAGAAGATGCTGGATAAGTTGACCAAGACCAACATTATCCACAAGAACAAGGCAGCCAACCTGAAGTCAAGCCTGGCTCTGCACATCAGCAAACTGGGATAAGAAATCATTTAGAATATCCTAAATAAGGAGACCTGCATATAGCGTGGTTTCCTTATTTTTTTTGCCCATGCCTCAGTGGGCGGTGTCCGTGGCTGTGGCGGGTTGGGCTGGTGCCCGCGAGGCGACGGAGAGCACTTTCGGGCCGATTTTTCATCCTTTTTGCATCCCGGGCTGTTACCTTGCCGCGAGCCTTGGCATACGGGGTGGCAGAAGGGACGGCGGCGACTGGAAAAAGTTGGGCTACGAGCCTAAAATTTAACGTGGTAAGTTTCGCCATATCAACGATTTTTGCTATCTTTGTACTCGGATAGCCCCTCCTGAATATTCGGGTTGAAACCACGGTTTCCGGGGGCGCTGCCGCGACACACGATCAATTTATCCAAGCAAATGGAAGAAAATCAGAATATAGAGAATAACTATTCGGCCAGTAACATCCAGGTGCTCGAAGGCCTGGAGGCAGTGCGCAAGCGCCCTGCGATGTACATAGGCGACATCAGTGAGAAAGGTCTGCACCATCTTATCAACGAGACAGTCGACAACTCCATCGACGAGGCTATGGCTGGCTACTGTACGGATATAGAGGTAACCATCAACGAGGACGACTCGGTTACAGTGGAGGACAATGGCCGCGGTATTCCCGTGGATGAGCACAAGAAGCTGCACAAGTCGGCCCTGGAGGTGGTTATGACGGTGCTCCATGCCGGCGGTAAGTTCGACAAAGGCTCTTATAAGGTCAGCGGCGGTCTGCACGGTGTGGGTGTGAGCTGTGTCAACGCGCTTTCTACACACATGAAGTCGCAGGTTTTCCGTGACGGCAAGATTTATCAGCAGGAGTACGAGAAGGGCAAGCCCCTCTATCCCGTCAAGGTAGTCGGCACCACCGACAAGCGCGGCACCCGGCAGCAGTTCTGGCCAGATGCCACCATCTTTACCACGACCACATTCCAGTGGGACATCGTGGCCCGCCGTATGCGTGAGCTGGCCTTCCTCAACGCAGGCATCCGCATTACGCTTACCGACCTTCGCCCCGATGCCGAGGGCAAGACCCGCCAGGAGGTGTTCCACGCCAAGGACGGCCTGAAGGAGTTTGTGCGTTACGTGGACCGTCACCGCACCCATCTCTTCGACGACGTCATCTACCTGAAGACCGAGAAGCAGGGCATACCTATCGAGGTGGCCATTATGTATAACACCGACTACTCTGAGAATATCCACTCATACGTTAATAACATCAACACCATCGAGGGCGGTACCCACCTCACCGGTTTCCGTACAGCCCTGACCCGTGTTCTCAAGGCTTACGCCGATAATGACCCGGTTATATCCAAGCAGATAGAGAAAGCCAAGATAGAGATAGCCGGCGAGGACTTCCGCGAGGGCCTCACCGCCGTTATATCTATCAAGGTGGCCGAGCCGCAGTTTGAGGGCCAGACCAAGACCAAGCTGGGCAACAGCGAGGTGGCCGGTGCTGTGCAGCAGGCCGTGGGCGAGGCGCTCTCAGACTATCTCGAGGAACATCCCGTAGAGGCCAAGAAGATATGCGAGAAGGTGGTGCTGGCCGCCACGGCCCGTATCGCTGCCCGTAAGGCCCGCGAGAGTGTGCAGCGCAAGAGCGTGATGAGCGGCGGCGGTCTGCCCGGCAAGTTGGCCGACTGCTCCAACAAGGACCCCAAGGAGTGCGAGATATTCCTCGTCGAGGGCGACTCGGCCGGTGGTTCGGCCAAACAGGGCCGCGACCGCTACCGTCAGGCCATCCTCCCGCTGCGCGGTAAGATACTGAATGTGGAGAAGGTGCAGTGGCACCGCGTGTTCGAGGCCGAGTCGGTGATGAATATCATCCAGAGCATCGGCGTGCGCTTCGGAGTAGAGGGCGAGGACGACCGGGAGGCCAATATCGACAAGCTGCGTTACGACAAGATTATCATCATGACCGATGCCGATGTCGATGGTTCTCACATCGACACCCTCATTATGACCCTGTTCTACCGGTTCATGCCCAAGGTTATCGAGGACGGCCACCTGTACATAGCCACCCCTCCCCTGTACAAGTGTACGTACAAGAAGGAGAGCGAGTACTGCTATACGGAGCAGCAGCGCCAGGCCTTTATCGACAAGTACGTGGCTGGACGCGAGGACGACAAGA
>ERZ808240.3728-NODE-3728-length-14425-cov-4.607516_pt1 | contig 14425 bp, 14 predicted proteins | sample MGYA00521084_ERZ808240 | MGnify/ENA primary metagenome ERZ808240 (study PRJEB31516, sample SAMN03275571) | gut metagenome | biome: mammalia-associated habitat; material: feces | host: Papio cynocephalus | place: Kenya | collected 2012-08-06 ... | reverse complement strand
AAATCGATTTTCTTGTCGCCACCTTCATCAGTCAGACAATTTGTTGCCAAGGTGTCCAATTCAGACTCGTCAAGATACAACCCCATAGTCCAAATCAAATAAGCGTTACTTTCTCCAAGTCTCGCTATCAACCCCTCCTCCTTTTTGAAAGCATCTATATAGTTCATTGTATATTAATTTAAGATTATTAATCTCGTTAAAAATGTTAGAAATTTATGTGTATATACAAAATCATTCTTTGACCTTTAATATCTTGGCTGGTACACCAGCTACGACACAATTATCAGGTACATCTTTGGTAACTACACTCATTGCTCCAATTGTTACATTGTCACCTATTTGTACAGGTCCAAAGCATTTTACGCCCAAGCCAAAATCCGCATTATTACCAACAATAATCTCAGGATCATTATGAGCTCCCTTGTTTCCGAGCACAACACCAGGTCTTAATTGACAATTATCACCAATATGTGCATTTTCTTTAATCCATATCATATCTCCTATATGATAGATTCTGAGTCCTTTACCACAAGTATTAGGATATATAGTTATATGTGTGATAAAGCTATAATGCTTATACTTATACCACCAGAACAAGAATCCTAGACTTTTCCGTTGATTCGTGTTAATATAATATTCCACATGGCGAAGAGACTTCACATATTGCCATATATACCATTTTTCATTTTTTAAGATTCTGTCTTTCAGATTTGGAACCTTTCCATACCAATTTGAATCAGCATCTAAATATTCTTTCAATTTTAATTTGCTATCAATCATAAAGTCCAATTTATCTAAACCATTTCCAGTCTTTAATATTTTTTATTCTATTAATCAAAACAAGAACAAATTCAGGCAAATGAGATCTAACTCGATTTTTTAAAGACAATTCTCCTTGCTCTTTCCAAGAAGCCATATATCTATGAATAGTTTTTGTATTTTTGGTAAGATGCAAATAATTTGTAACAAAACTTATCGGTGCAAAATAATCAGCTGGATACAAATGGATTTCACCTACAATTTGGATTCCACTACGCTCCTTTAGTCCATTTTGAGCAAGAATGTCTGTCGTATAGTGAACCACTGTTGTATTTGTATTTAAAGAACCATCTGCCAATATAAAATGCAAAGCTTCATATTTCGTTAAAATCTGCTTATTGATATCCATTTGTGGAGCTAAAGCCAATCCCAAACCAGGATTAACCAAACCTTTCTCCCAAAAATTCGGATTTCTCTCAAATCCCATAAAAGGACCAGCCTCCAATATATCTGAAAGTGAGCCAATAACCTCTACATCAGTATCAAAATACAAACCACCGTAATGATACAATATCCAAAAACGAGCATAGTCGCTTACGAACGCATATTTCTTTGCCTCGTAAGCTTCCTTTGTATATGGAATCATATTTACATCAAAATTATCTTCATTCCATTCTTTTATCTCATAATCAGGAAAGAACTTGCGCCATGAAGCAATACACTCTAAAGCCAAGGGTGGCAATGGATTTCTTCCAAACCAGCAATAATGTATTATTTTGGGAACCATATTATATAGTAATCTTTTCCTAGTGGTGAAGAGTTTCCAAAGAACTACTTTGTGATGATTATTTATTTGAATAGCAATTATTCCACAAAGATTATAACTAAAATTTCTCAGAATACAGAAAAATTGGAAAGACTTCACTACAAAGAGTTATACTTTAAGTTTCATATGCAATAATTTGTACTTGCTAAGTAAATATAACTGCAACAACAAACGATAAGCACTACCTAAATGACAATGATAAACAAAAAGTAAGATTTTCCCTTTCGTTCCATTGAAATTTACAAGATTCAAATTCTCTGCCTTGTTGTATTCAGCCAAAAGTACATAATTCTCAAACAAATCCATTTTTACGGCATAGAGTCTTCTGCTCATCCCCAACCGCATCATGTCATCTTCAAAAAAATGCAACATAAGCTCCAAACTTTTTGCATTTTTTTGAATTACCTTCTTATTCGTTCTAATCACGTTTCTCGTGACGGAATCTGAACGTTGCCGCTCTCGTATGGTAACCACCTTGTTGGTGAACAGCACTTGATGTACATCTCTGTAGAACAGCAAGAAGAACAAGCCTTCGTAGATGCGCAACTGTTCGTCGAACGGATGGCGAAGTAACACTTCTCGCTGCATCACATGGATAAAGTCGCAGTTCACATAACCATTCAAAAAATCCGGATAGCTCAGCACTTTTTGGTTTGCACCTTTGATAATCAAATTATCCTTGTAATAACCTTGCATGTCATCGGCTGCAAAAGCATAATGCCCGAAGGAAGGATTCTCTTGGATAGTCTTGTCGATGTCGGAAAGAGCTGTCTCACAGAAGTAATCGTCGCTATCGAGAATGATACACCATTTGCCTCGTGCTGCCCTTATGGCTTCATTGCGGGCGGCATTGGTGCCTCGGTTTTGAGGAAACTTCACGAACACGACATGGGGATGCTGTTTGGCATATTCCTGTACGATAGAAGCCGTTGTATCCGACGAACCATCATCCACTATCACATGTTCTATCTCATCCTCCCACTTTACGATTTGCATAGATCTTGTGACACTCTCCATGCAACGCATAATGCAGTCAGCCCTGTTATACACAGGAGTTATAATCGAATAAAGTATTTCTTTTCCCATAATATTTAGCAATGATAAGTTGTATTGGTGGAAATCTCCTGTTTCGGAGAGATGGTTATCTTGTTCGGATTTTGGATGAAGAACGCTCCCCACCAGCCGAAAGAGCTGTTGGTGATGACAGCGTGCTTGCAGTGCGCCATAAGCTGCATGTCACGGAAACTTTCCTCGCCCTTGTTCCAGTCTACAAAATACACCTTGTCTTTCTGAAAGTCGAGATTGAAGATGGCGGCGTTCTGCTTGCACCACACCACGCTTCCAGGATCGCAGAAAAATACAAAGACTGGATTTTCCAAATGCGCCTTGATATGCTTGATGGCACGCTTGAAGTAACCATACTTATAGCAATAGCCGTTGCTACCAAGCATGTCACCACGACGTGCATGGATGGCTACAGAATTACAATTGTCAAGAAACTCTGCCATTTTTTCATTCTGTATGTCCTTAAACTTCGGAAAGGCAAAAGCCTCTCTTACCTGTTGTTCAATTTGCTCCATACCGCCACCAATTCCTTTCATGGACAACCACTGACCTGTGAAAACATTCTCGTTACCTCTGTAAAACACATCTTGATAATGGGAATCCCGATTAATAAAATACTGTTTTCGTAAATAACGATAATTACGTTGAAGCCAATCCCCCAAAGGTGAATCTATCAATCGTTCTTTCAATGTCGGCTTATGGTCCACCTTCATATTTAGAGTTCGTGTAGCCACTTTCAGCTCAAAGTCGCCACGGATGTTGCGAATGTCAAGCCCTGCGTTGCGCAAGGCATAAGTGATATAGACAGGATAATTCCAGTTTTTGTCCCAGAAATCAGAGGCATGCACCTCGTGCATGATTTGCTGCCATTGCTCCGGGGAAAAATAGTCCTTGATATTAGGAGCGTCTATCCCAAAGATGCGTTTTAACTCATAGCCATTCCATTGCTTGATGACCTCGTTACATTCGGGAATGTCGTATATCATCGTCTCAATGTATATATCCTCATCGGGATGAAGACTCTTCAATGCCAAGTATTCACAATAGCTTAGCATCTGGTTGCCCAGACCTGATTCTATATGTACTATTTTCATTTTTTATTCTATTTTTGATTTATCAAATGCCATAATACCCTTGCCATTTGGATGGAAAGCCAAAGATATGATTAAAAACATCAAACTAAATGTCCTTACCTCTGAAAGATTAGATCCTGCAAATGCAATAGCAATCAAAATCAGAGTGTAGGCACTCATTAAAAGGAAGAAAATATTACATTTTCTTCGTTTCCAAAAATAAAGTGCCAAATAATAATAAAATACCAAATAAACAACCGTTCCTACAAAACCTAATCCTGTTATCATGTTACCAAAAGAAATATCAGGAGTAGTTAATTGTTGAATTCTGCCCATTTCTTTATTTGGTAATCCTAACGTAAAGTTATATTTTTTAGTCACCCAATCTTGTGAGTCAGAACATAGCCCCATTCCAAAAATTCGCTCACCGATGGGACGTTTTACTAAATAATCAGCTCGTTCATAACACCATGCAAAACGGTAAAGCATAGTTGCGTCTCCATCATTCACATAGTTATCACCGAAATTTCCTTTCATTATTTCATTGAAGTCATTAGACGTGCCTCCCTCTTCGAAACGATTACTTATAGTTCCCACAAAAGGCAAAGCCAAAATACCTATTATAATTATTGCTCCTCCTATCTTCTTGAAGCTGCCATTCATAAACAAGGCCAATAAAACCATAAAGATTCCTGTTGCAATAGCTGTACGACCTAAATTGCAGATTAAAGCAACAAAGAAAATACACCTTACCAAATTTAGGTTGAGTTTTTGAGGCAAAAATGCAGGACATAAAAATGACAATGCTAAAAAGACAATTAGATTAGCTGGGGGGTTGTGCATTCGAACCAATCCTGTAGAAGGATCTATGCTAGGTTGTCCAGGATAAGGCATAATAGGTCCTCGTACAACTAACACTTGCAGAATATAAAGAATACTTGTAATAAAACATATCCAAAAGAGCATCCTTAATACCTTACTAACTTCCGTCGGCGTTGCTCGCAACAATATTGGAAAAGAGAATAAAAGCAGATAACTTCTTCCACCTTGTAATATTTGAAAAGGTGTCAATCCATAGTATAAATAAGAAAAACATATGCTGGCTAAAATAAACAACATTAATGTAATCAATGCGAAGCGACCTTGGATATGGGGAATTTTCCACTGGTTATGAAAAACTAAATAAATACTTATTATAAAAGTATAAATAATGGCACAATCACCATTCTTAATTCCCATGATTTCATCTGTCCAAAGTCCAAATCCACCGCCCCATGTTCCCATCATAAAACTCAAATAAAGGAAATATGATAAGTAACGGTATCTTGGACGGAAATATAAAAAAATTGCAATTAGCAATAATACGATTCCAATCATAATCTATTTTAATAATTTAATCACTCTACAAGGATTGCCACCGGCAATGCAATTAGCCGGAATATCATTCACGACCACACTTCCTGCCGCAATAATACTTTTTTCCCCGATGGTTACACCTTTAAGAACTATACTCTTTGCACCAATAAAAACATAATCGCATATTTTAATAGGGGCATTTTTTATGTTTTTATCTCCTTTCAGGCATCTTTCTTTCCAATCAAGTGAATGATGATTGCTATCAGTAATCAAACATCCTGCCCCTATCAACACATGAGATCCTATCATAATGGATTCGGCACAATTTATATTAGTAGCACTCATACCTGAATCATCTCCAATTCTCACCCCCCCAGAAATGTGAAAACTACTCAGTTCGTCTCCCAATATATGACCTCTGAAACCAGAACGGCAAATAAAATTATTACCGATTTCTAACGTTGCACCGTCACTTAAACTAAATACAACTTTCCCATTCATCTGACATTGATTTCCAACTTTTGCACCTTTCCATTTTAAATAGCAAAGATTATAAAACTGATAGTAATGTTTCCTTATTATGTTGCTGTATTTATAAAATGCAGCCATGAACATAAATAATATTTTTTTCATCTAAACAAATATTTATCTTCTTCCCATAAGAATTGGCAAGTGGTTATGAACAAAATGTATAACAGGTATAAAAACAACGCAAATACATAAAGAAGAAATGGCAAATGCGAGACTTTCTATCACAGGGTACATTTTTAGGAAATGTCCAATCAATCTGCCCATGGGATACACTAAGACTAAATGAAAGGCAAGGATTAGTATAGAGCCTTTCGAAATAATACATACATAATACTCCCTAATGTACTGAAATGCAAACGACAAACGAATCATAAACAGAATGTTTATCACAGAGCATAACATCATGATTACCAAGCTTTTGCCTACCCCCCTCATAAGTATAGGCGATACCATTAAACCTAGCAATAATGCCAGAGAACAAGGAAACTAAGGCTATGGGGAGATTCCAATACCAAGAACAGATATTTTTTGAAACTATTCTCATCAAATTCTTTTGCTTGAAATAGTAGCCAAATATGAAGTAAGGATAGGCATAAAGCACATTGCTTACAGACCATCTCAAATGTAGCTCATTTTGGTGATAGAAGTTCATACCACACAGGCAAACCAGAACTAAAAGAACCGAATAACGAGTATTGGATGAAGTGAACTGAAATAATATTTTCACCAAAAACAAGCAATACACAAACCACATATTCAAGCAGCCATTGATACCATCAATAGAGTGAAATCCAAAAATCACACCTAAAATCCATAAAATCAAATTATGACCATCTACTATATGTGTAATGAGCCAAGGAACATTAATCAATATACTCAACAAGAAAAATGGTATCACAAGCCCATTTATATTCTTATGCCAGAATACATTCCAATTTTCTTCCTTCTTCCCAAGAAACCCAGAAATAAAAAAGAACAATGGTACATTGAAAGTATATATCCAAGCAGAAATATAAGGAGGGAAAAAATGCCCTAAAACAATAAAGAACATTCCTATAGCTTTTGCCGTGTCAATCCACAAAATTCTATGTTGCTGTTTCACCTTATCCATTTGCCGCCTCCACTAACGCTTTTGCTGTCTTCTGTCCCCAAACATTCCAATTCAGAATATTGTGGTATACATCAAGGCATGTATTGGACATACGTTCCAACTCTCCACTTTCCAGACATTCTTTAATTTTTCTGCCAAAATCCTCACCTTTAGCTTCTATTGGAAGGAGATAGCCATTCTTACCATCCAAGACATAATTAGAAACGCCACCTGTATGATGAGAAAAACATGGCAATCCGTTGGCTGTAGATTCACAGAATGCGATTCCAGCACATTCGGCTTTCGTTGGCAACAACATACAGTGGCACAGCGAGATAAGGTGTCTTAAACGCTCGTATTGACCTTTCTCATTCTTATTTAAAAAGCCTATATAGTCAATGAAGTTCAATGATTTTGTATGTTCATCCAAAAATGGTGTACCTACAATATGCAATGTTGATTTCACACCATTAACATTAAGCCATTTACATGCTTCAACAGCTTTATTTCCTCCTTTTCTTTCCCAGTCAACACCCAAGAATAGTATGTGAAGATGGCCATCATAACTCCATTTGTGAGGTACTATATCTTTCGCATCTATATTGGGGCCATATTCAGCCAACGACACCTTTTCTGGCGACTGATGATAATAGCCCAAAGCTGTATCAATAGCCCATTGGCAAGGAAGGACTATCTTTTTTGCATGATCCAATACCATTTGCTGTGTTTTCTCACCTATCCTTACAGCCTTTGATTTAGGATTGGCTTTCCAATAATAATTAATCATAGAATGATACAAAGCATCAGACATATATACCGTAGGTTTTTCTACAGATATGAGCTGTGTAAAAGGACAATACAAAACATCTGCTTTTGAAAGCATTTGTTTGTTGATGGCTTTTTCTTTCAAACGAATATACAAAGGACTTCTGTCACCTGCCATTGTTATACGGAACACTTTGGAGACAATTTTTTGTAGATTCAGCCAAAGTCTTGAAAGAAAACTATCATTGAAAGGGATCCAAAAAACGTTTAAGTTCTCTTGACGACTTAAGGCCTTGAACACTTGGAATGTAGTACCACTTTGCGGACGGCGATCATGTGGATTTTCCTTACAAATAACGCCGACATTAATTTTTTTTCTTTCATCCATATTAGTTCAAATTGTTCTTTATATATTGAATACCTTTATTAGCATAAGCCTCTATTTGACTTTCTATCATATGATAACGAATCTCACACTCCTTCAAAGAATCAACATTCTTTATCATCCGTGATTTTTTTAATCCAATGGCTTCATGAAGTGTGTTAATACGCGAATCATTTCCATTAACATCATAATGAACAAAAGATTTTCTGAAAATTACAGAAAACATGTTACCATGAAAAGTATTAGTGACTATAAAGCTGGCATGATGGAACAACCAAAGAAATTGCTGCGGAGATGCATCCATGAGATTAAAATCGACATTTTTTTTCGATTTCTTCTTCAATCCACGTGTATTACAAATTTGCACCACCGGCAAGCCAAACTTCAACCCTATCTGGCGAGCAAAAGCTAAAGTTTCATCAACCTTTGCCAGAGTATATACCAATAGATACTTTTGAGGCAAACCAGGATAAGGCTTTTCGACACGCTCCCATTCATGAGCGTTCAATAAAAGAGTTGGATCTGGGTTTACAACAGATTCAAGTCCAAACTCATCTTTCAAATATTCTTGAAGGAAAAGTTCCCTGACACCTATTGACTTCATTTTTTTTAGGAGGCCTAAATATTTGTCATGTTCTTCCGGAGGAAACTTGCAACTACCTGCGCTTGCCGCATAGGAGAACTTACAACTTGTATTTCCGAAATCAAGAAAATAAATAGGGTCATTCTCTCCTGTAGAAATAGGATTCCATATTTGATCTGAACCGCATACCAAAACATCATACTTGTCTGCCGGAATGTCTTTTCGACTATTAATTCGTTCTGATTTCAAGAGTTGGTGGTCTATAAAATCCTCAAATACCTTCTCCCTTTTCTTCCCGATACCAAAAATTCCTCTAAGAAAAATGTCCTTAATATTCCATCGCCAATTTTTGTATGGTGTCCACAGCTTCCATTCGTATGCATCAGTGGTGTGAGGATGACGAAAATCTATAAGTTCTGCATCTGTTCCTAACTTTCTCATCGTCATAACCATTGCGTAAGCTTGGAGCACCGATCCATAATTATGTGCGGAATGAAACGTGACGATTCCACATTTGGGTTGTTTATTTGAATTTTCGTTGTTCATAATATATTTATTTTCCTTTGATAAGTATTCTTAGCTTTCTTCTTGCTATTTTGTCTATCATACATAGTCTATATGCATTACCGACTCCAATGATAGGGGAAATTTTCTTGAATATTCGAACTCTGGAATCCGCTTCCTTGGGATGGCGCAATTGGTCATTTCCGTTTACGGCTTCATCTACTGTCCTCTCAAAAAGGTTAAATTCCTTTCGGATGCCATCTATTAGCTCGTTTCCCTTGTCTGATGTCGGTAGTAAAACGGAGCATCCATGTGGATGTTCTAAGGGCAAATTTTCATTCAATCCCCAAAAGTCCCCGATAGTCACGTCCGAAATTCTATTAGGTTGCGCATACCGACAAGCATTGCAACTATCACGATAACTGAATCCATCAAAGAAAGTATTGTAATAAACATCCTCGTACCTTTGTTCGAACAAGGAACTCTTATATAATTCTTTTCCTTCCAGTAGTAGTAGTAGTAGATAAGCACCTTTTCTAAAAAGAATCTTGTCTGGAATTATCCCTTTCGTCTTTTTCAATACATGCTTTTTAAGAAAAGCCAAAGGAGGAGTGCCATGACATATCAAATCAACCGTATATAGATTGTCGCTATTTTTCTCTCCTATATACGACTTTACACCAGCCACTTGACAAGGTGTACCTATAAAAAGTACCTTTCGACCCATTCTTAAATCATCACGGACATCACGATATGTCAAACCCATCGTACTTTGAACGTACTTGGAACCTTTCAGTTTGACTATATCATCCAAATTATCCACACGAATATGTTTCACTTCAATGTTAGGTAACATTGCACATCCATATACTACTCCCCCCTGACGAATGATGAAACGTGCAAAAGCAGAAGCAGCACCTCCAGAGGTACTAGTAATATATTCATTACCATTTTTGTCCCATCCAGCATAAGCCATAAGAGGTTTTTGCAATTCCAAAGGATGGTTTGCCGGACAAATCTTTTGGCATGAACCACAATCTATACATTTGTCGTGGTCTATGACAGGATATAAATGTCCCAATTTATCGTCAGGTTGCATCTCTATACATTGTTTCGGGCATCGATTCATACATGCAGCACAGCCCGTACAATGCTTTATATTACATATTGTATCCATTTATTTTTTGTTAATTTTACTTTTAACCATTGACAATATCGTATGTCTTTCACTCTTTTGCATCCCTATGAACCATGCAGCAAGTCCAGATATTGAAAGTGCCAAAACACAAAGTATCACAAAGCAGAGAATGCTGTTATCTTTTAGGATTGTCATTTTAACATAAATAGGCAAAGGAAGTGATACCATGGTCATACATCCTACAGGTAACAACACACCCTTCCATATTTTTTTCAGAGAATAGCCAATCTGTTTCCTGCAAAAAAGGAAACGCACAAAGCCCGAAATCAAAGAAAATAAAATGGTAACATAAAAAACGGATGGTGCATCAAAGCCTAACTTCAATACGACATAACTCACAGGTACAATGCAAAGAATAAACAAACTTACCACGACTTGATAATTACGGATTACTCCTGTCGCGGAAAGGGCAGTCATCAGAGGAGTTCCAAAAAGAGTACCGACAAGCGAATCAATCAAGATTAATATAATAAACAATGCAGAATAATCAGGTACCTCAACCAGCCATAAATGTAATATGTAATCAATATTGAGCGATAAGGGAAATGCTAAAAGGAATAGAATCATATACGAAAACTTTATTCCAAGATACGACAGTTTTTCCATTTCCTCAATATTTCCGTTAGCATAGTTCTTGGTAATTTGTGGATTGAGAGCCACTTGGAAATTGGAAATGAAGTTCATGACAGCCGAAGATACTTGCGTGGCAACACCTCGTGCCGCATTGATGACTGGACCAAAGAACATATTAAGAACAATATTTACTCCTTGATCCCTTAACAGCCAAGCTACACTTCCGAACAAATTCCAGCCAGCAAAACCTGACATTTCCCGATAGAGTTTTTTGTCCAAAAATAATTTAAACTTACATTCCTCATAATTCTTCCTACAATAGACTTGATAAATGCATCGAATGACAAATTGTACCAAGAAAAGCAATATTCCGTATGCTATCAGTTTGTCAAAAGGACTAACAACCAAAAGATAAACTATTCCTAATTTCAGAAAAACTTCAATGATACTGATGTAAGCATATACATTCATTTTTTCATGCGCTATCAATACAGCATTATAAGGAACTTGAATGATATTGACACAAAAACTAAGTATTGCAAACTGATACACCCAATTGGCTGCAACCAAACGATCTGTAGGAATCACCAATTTAGAATTGACGAACCATAAGCCAATAGTTTCCGCTAATAGTACAATTACAACGGCTATTGTCATGTGTATGTTGAGAGAAGCAGCAAATACTTTTTTCAATTGCTGTATATTTCCACATCCCAACTCAAAGGTCATGAAACGCTGTGTGGACGATGCCATACAGTTGTTAAGAAAAGCAAACATAGTGACAACGCCACCAACGACATTATAAATACCATAATCCTTGATACCCAATTGTGCCAATATTACTCTTGATGTGTAAAGAGTAACAAGCATGATGAGTATCATGCGGAAATATAGAAATAACGTATTCTTTGCTACACGTTTATTGTTATTCTGTTCCATAAATTATCATTTACCCAATATGACAGGGCAATATCTCAAAGCCAACCTAATCGGTAAATAGCACAGCAGCATAACAAAAAGGCTGCTTATCACACAGAGGTGTGGCATATTAAATATGTCAAATACTTTATCGCAAATTTCAATAATAATGCTATGTAATCCTAATATCAAGAACGTTCCTTTAGAGAAAGTTTCAGCGATTTTGTTTGATTTCAACATCTTGCAGATGTTAAACAGTAAAATGGAGGCAACCACTGCACAAACATAAAACAAAAGATAATTATCACCGAAATGATATATCCAAATATCAACATCGCCATTGAACAGCACAAGACCAATATAAATAGCCAATGATACCAACATTTCTATTTTACCTATATTCAAAAAACGGTCTTTATATGTTTTCAATATAATTCCAAACAACATTATGGGTAAGCATCCTATAACTTTGTAAACATAAAAATCATGATACTTAGAAGTATAGTTGTCAAATGCAGGCTCTAATGTCATATATAAGATTAAAAGAGGTATAATCCAATAAATGTATTTACGTATAAATGTAAAAACTGGTATATCTCCCATCATGAGCCTCATAAAAAATAGGACAATAATAAACCACACACCACGAAACAATGTTATGTATTCACCTAAGTTACATTTCCAATATGGGGGGGTAGCTTTCATCAACAAATCACTTACAATAAAAGGCTCTCCCTTAATTTCCAACCTCAAAACTACATAGCAAAGATTAATCACGGAGAAAAATAGTATAGGAACTCCGAAAGACTTCAAGGTTTTTATCCAGCTATGTGGTTTGTAAAGATAACCAGAAATGATAAAGAATGCTGGCATATGGAATGCATAAACAAATTCTCTCGGGAGACCACTTAGCCCTGCATGCCCTAATACCATAAGCCAAATAAGCAATGCTTTTGCCCAATCAATCCAACTTTCACGCTTTCTCGAAATAGTATTTTTTACTATATTCATTATCAAATTTCACTTTAATATACACAATATTTTATTCCAAGCTTTCAACCCAAAAAGTCGCTACCGAACTTACATCAAGATATCTAAAGTTTGCAAACTTTGTAAATTCTATTCGTCTCAAAATATCTATATTTCTCAGAAGAATGGCAGGCTCCATGCATAGAGCGAAAACAAGCTTTTTAAAATAATAAGCTCCAAGCATTTCGCCTGCCAATATTTATTATTATATTTTTATTTTGTCTAATATACCATATATGAAAACAATACCATCATAAAAACATTCGAATGTAAAGAAGCAAAGTATTCTTCGCTATTCGCTTTTTTACTTATTTTCCAAACTCCTTGATTCCCTGTTCCTCCTTCAATGAGCAAACAAGCAACTGTCCATGCTTCTCTGCCACAATATAGCCATCCAATCCTTGCACCACCACCTTACTCTCATCGGCGGCATGAACCACGCAGTTCTTGCAGTTATAGAGTCGGATGTCATTACCCACCTTGGCATTGCCATCCTCATCCTGTGGGAGCAAGGTACGAAGACTACCCCAGCTACCAAGGTCGCTCCAACCGAACTCGGCTGGCAAGGTATAGATGTCCTTCGACTTCTCCATCACCGCATAGTCAATACTTATCTTCTCGCAATTAGGGAAGAGTTTGCCCACCACCTTCTTTTCTTTGTCGGTATAGAAGGATGGAACCATCTCGTCCATGATGTTGGCAAGTTTTGGTTGGTAGGTACGGATAGCCTTGCTGATGGTCTCGATGTTCCATACGAAGATGCCGGCATTCCAATAGTAATTGCCAGCGGAAAGGTATTGTTCGGCTGTCTCCAAGTTTGGTTTTTCCTTGAAAGCCTCCACCTTGTAGATTTCATCTACCGATGTTGGCTCGGCGGCAGCAATATAGCCATAACCTGTCTCTGGGCGGCTTGGCTTGATACCGATAGTTACTATCGCCTCCTTATCGGAAGTATAGCTCAATGCCTTGCTGAGCACTCGCTGATACTCCGTGGTGTTGATGACCAAGGAATCGGATGGTGTCACCACGATATTGGCATTCGGATGCTTCTGCTGTATCTTCCAACAAGCATAAGCGATGCAAGGTGCTGTGTTGCGAGCCTCTGGCTCAGCAAGGATGTTATCGACTGGCATCTCAGGGATTTGCTCCTTGACGATGCTGATATATTTTTCGTTGGTCACCACCCACATGTTCTTTACTGGGCAGATTGGTTTTAATCTATCCACCGTGAGTTGAATGAGGGATTGTCCTACACCCATCACATCTATGAACTGCTTTGGGTAGTCGGGAGTTGACATTGGCCAAAAGCGGCTACCGATGCCGCCAGCCATGATGATTATTTGTGTATCGTTGTAATTCATTTTCGACTCTCCTGTCCCTCTCTTGCGTAGAGAGGGTCCTTAATTTCTAACCAAGCCTTCCCTTTAACCATCAAAGGGAAGGGTGTAGCTATGTCCGCTATAGATCCCATAGAGTTTTGGTATCGCCAGCGGAGCCTGTGCCCTAAAGGGCTGCCGATGATTGTCTACGCAACAGAGTTGCGATTGTTTATCGGCTGGCGTATTGATAACGTCTCACACAAAGCTGAACGAATATGTTATTGTAATTTTTAATGATGAAGAATTGCCAAGGAGCAATTTACTTTATCTATTCACCTTTTATCTTGTTCCCCAGAGCGTATCGCTCTGCGCTTGTCGCCACTCGAATGGGGATTGTTTTTTATTCCATCTCAGCAAGGATTACCTCTGGAGAGGTTCCCATCAAAGTGAT
>ERZ808240.3726-NODE-3726-length-14426-cov-12.995059_pt1 | contig 14426 bp, 11 predicted proteins | sample MGYA00521084_ERZ808240 | MGnify/ENA primary metagenome ERZ808240 (study PRJEB31516, sample SAMN03275571) | gut metagenome | biome: mammalia-associated habitat; material: feces | host: Papio cynocephalus | place: Kenya | collected 2012-08-06 ... | reverse complement strand
ATGAAGCGCATCCAACTCATCGCCACGGGCGGCACCATCGCCTCGACCGAGGACGGTAGCGGCCTCTCCCCCGCCCTCACCGGCAAGGAACTCGCCCAGAGCGTGCCCGAGATCGCGGGGCTCTGCGAGCTCGACATCGTGCAGCCCATGAATATCGACAGCACCAACATGCGCCCGAGCGACTGGATGCGCATCCGCGACGTCATCGCGCACGGCTATGCGGACCATGACGGCTTCGTGATCCTCCACGGCACGGACACCATGAGCTACACGGCGGCGGCCCTCTCCTACCTCATCCAGGACTCGCCCAAGCCCATCGTCCTCACCGGCTCGCAAAAGCCCATGGCGAACCCCTTCACCGACGCCAAGCTCAACCTCTACCAGAGCTTGCTGTACGCGCTCGACGAACGCTCGCATGACGTCTCGATCGTTTTTGGCGGCGTCGCCATCGCCGGCACCCGCGCCCGCAAGCAGCGCACCATGAGCTTCAACGCGTTCATCAGCGTCAACTACCCGCCCATCGCCTATATCCGCAACGACCGCATCGTGCGCAACGGCCTGCACGGCGTGGGCAGCCATGGGCGGGAGGTGCGCTTCTACGACCGGCTCGATCCGCGCGTCTGCGTGCTCAAGCTCACCCCTGGTGTCGAGCCGGGCATCCTCGAGGCGCTCAGGGCCAGCTACGACGCGGTGATCCTGGAGACGTTCGGTATCGGCGGCATCCCCGAGGCGGGCGAGTCGGGCAAGCGCTGGCAGGACGCGATCTTTGGCTGGGTCGATTCCGGACGCACCGTCGTCATGACCACGCAGGTGCCCGAGGAAGGCCTCGACCTCGGCGTCTACGAGGTCGGACGTGCCTATGCCGATCATCCGGGCATCCTGCGCGGCGACGACATGACCACCGAGACACTCGTGGCCAAGACCATGTGGGCGCTCGGCCAGACACGCGACGCTGCACGCGTTCAAGAGCTGTTCTACCGGCAGGTCAACCACGACCGCATCCCCATGGAGTAGCCGAGACTCGGCCCTCAGAACCCAACGCGAGCGAAAGGTGCCGCCGGGAACCTTCCCGACGGCGTCTTTCTGTATCCAAGTGAATCGGTTATGGACGCCCGGCCGGCAAGGCGGGTAGATACCCGACCTAGCTCACGCCCTCGAGCAGGTCGGACACCGTCATGCCGAGCGCGCCCGCGACGTTGCACAGCGTCTCGAGCGAGGGGTTCGCCCTGCCGCTCTCGATCTGGTCGAGAAAAGGGCGACTGATATCGGCAGCCAGGCAAAAGTCGACCTTCGATATGCAGAGGTATTCCCTCGTCTTCCTGACGCGGTCGCCCATGATCTGTCGCGCGTAAACATCCATGCGAACGAGTTTGGGATGATGCGTTTTTTAAACGTAAACTATAGTTTACGTTTGGGCGATTGCACAGGAGTTCTCTATGGGCGCTGATCAGGCCGAAAACAGCTTCTCGGTCATCGAGGGCGGATGGAACCCTTGTCTGTTGGTCATCTGTGTCGCTGGACTCACGACCGCCGAGGCCACTGCATGCGCGGCCCTCTCCGAGGACATCGGGATCGAGCTCGTCCGGGAGTCGGCGACCCCCTCCCTCGCGAAGCTTTGCCGCCGCCACGGTCTCACGCTTGCGGACGTCATCGTCATCGCCAGCCGCCCGCAGGACCTTCCGTTCATCCTCGAGGCGCACATGGCCTTTGCGCTCCAAGGCTCGGGATACGAAAACGAGGCCGCCGCGGACCGCGTGTTTCCGCCGCGCGCCGCGGGCGGCCTCGTCGAAGCCATCCGATATGTGAGAGCCCTTGGCGCGCTCGGCGCACCCGACACGGACAGGTGACGCCCGAGCGATCCGCACGCTAAAAAGGCAGGCCGGTCCCCGCGACCGCAGTGAATACGCAGTATGCATTCACCACGTTGAGGAACACGGACGAGACAAGACCGTTGCGCAAATAGCGCTCGCAGACGATACGTGCCATGGCGGCGGAATCACCGTTGATCTTGGCCTGTCGCCCAGCGGAAGCATAGGTCGCCAAACCCAACAGAAACGTGACCACAGGGAGCGCGAGCAGCTCGTAGCTCGGGCTCCAGCGCGTCACCTCACCGGCGGCGTCGAACTTGGTCGCCACCTCGGGCCCGACGTTGGGAATCACGAACGCAGCGATGACGAGCGGCAGCACCGCGAGCACCAGCAGCGCCACGCCCATTCGGCCGGCCTTTCGACCATACTTGAACATGTCGGTCCCCTTTAGACGTTGAAGCGGAAGTGCACGACGTCGCCGTCGGCCATGACGTAGTCCTTGCCCTCGATGCGGAGCTTGCCGGCCGCGCGGGCGCCCTGCTCGCCGCCGAGCTCGATATAGTCGTCGTAGCCGATAACCTCGGCCTTGATGAAGCCGCGCTCGAAATCGGTGTGGATGACGCCGGCCGCCTGCGGCGCCGTGGCACCCTGGCGCACCGTCCAGGCCTTGACCTCCATCTCACCGGCCGTGAAGAACGACTGCAGGCCCAGCAGCTTGTAGGCCGCCTGGGCGAGCACGTCGAGGCCCGGCTGCTCGAGGCCCAGGCTCTCGAGGTAGTCGGCCGCGTCCTCGGGGTCGAGCTCGGAGAGCTCCGCCTCGATCTTGGCGCAGATGGGCAGCGGCTTGACGCCGTCGATGGGCGCGAGGTCGTCGTTCAGCATGTCCTCGTCGACGTTCGCCACATAGAGGATCGGCTTCATGGTGAGCAGGAACAGCCCCTTGGCGGCCGCGCGCTCCTCGTCGGTCATCTCCATGGTCGCGGCGCGGTTGCCCTCGTTGAGCCAGGCGAGCGCGCGCTTGGCGACCTCGAACTTGGGAGCCAGCTCCTTGTCGCGCTTGGCCTCCTTCTCGAGCTTGGGCAGTTGCTTCTCGAGCGTGCCGATATCGGCCAGGATGAGCTCGGTCATGATGGTGTCGGCATCGCCCGCTGGATCGACGAACTCGCCCGTACGGCCCACCTCGCGCATGACGTTGGGATCCTTGAAGTAGCGCACGACCTCGCAGATGGCATCGGTCTCGCGGATGTTCGCCAAGAACTGGTTGCCCAGGCCCTCGCCCTCGTTGGCACCCTTCACGAGGCCGGCGATGTCGACGAACTCGACCGTCGCGGGCACGATGCGACCCGGGTTCACGATGTCGGCGAGCTTTTGCAGACGGACATCGGGCACGTCGACGATGCCGACGTTGGGATCGATCGTGGCGAACGGATAGTTGGCGGCGAGGCCGGTCTTCTTGGTGAGCGCGGTGAAGAGGGTCGACTTGCCCACGTTGGGCAGACCGACGATACCGATGGAAAGAGACACAGGTGCTCCTTTGAAGCTGATGGTCGTTCAAACTCTATCAGTATAGCGCCGCCGCGCATCGGCTGCCCATCGGGGGCGCACGCAAACGGCCGGTCACCGGCGACATGTACCGGTGGCCGGCCGATATCGGGACGGGTATGTTGGAATCCGCGGCCAGGGGCCCGCGACGCGCGGGGCTAGTCGGCGAGCTTCTCCACCTGGTCGAGCACGTGGCCGATCTTCTCCTTGGCCTCGGCCTTCATCTTGACGGCCTCGGCATGGGCCTTCGCCTTCTCGGCCGCCTTCTTCTCGGCATCGGGATCGACGATGACGAGCTCGCTGCCGTCGCGCTCGACCATCTTGACCGCGTGCGTCTCGCAGACCTCGGCGCACGCCCCGCACCCGATGCAGTACGTGGGCTCGACCGAGAAACGTCCGCCGCCCAGAAGATCGCAGGCGAACGTGGGGCAGACCTCGGCGCAGGCGCCGCACGAGGTACACTTCTCGAAATCGCACTCGGGCATCTCCACGCGCACGTTTTTGGCGAGCTTGGGATGGTCCTGGAGCGTCGAGAGCACGAGCTGGCGGCGCTGCGTAAGCTGGCGGCGGCGCTTCTGCGTGGTCGTGCCGCACATGTCGTTGAGCGTGCGCTCGAGACTCGACAGCTTGCTCGCGTGGTTCTTGAGCTTGGTCGTCACCGAGGCGACGGCCGCCGTCGCGGGATTGAGCTTGGACACGGTGAGCCCCGTGGAGCGGGCGATCTTCTCCATGTACTCCTTGCGCTCGTACTCGCGACGCATGTGGCACTTGAGGTTCTTGGCCTCGACCTCGAGCCCCATCGCCCGACCGGACCACTCCTCGGCATCGGCGATCGCCTCGCCGAGCGCATCCTCGCCGCCCTTGTTGCGGCACTTGTCGCAGATGCCGAGCGGCAGGTAGACGCTCACGTTCTTGAACTCGGCCAGCACGGAGAACCAGACCTCGCGCGGCACGTCGCCCACGCAGGCCACGACGATCTCGTTCTCGCGCGGCATGCGGCGGAGCGCCCTCGTGCACGTCACGTAGGCCGTGTCGTGGCTCGTGGCGGCGCCGGCAATCTCGTCATAGAGCTTTTTGGGCGCGATACGGGGCGAGATAAAGGCCTCGGTGGGGCACGCCGGCACGCAGAGGCCGCACTTGCGGCAGGTGTCGAGCACGTCGATGCCGCCATCCTCGAACTCGATGGCGTCGACCGGGCAGGCGTCCATGCAGGCGCGGCACGAGCTTTTCTCGCTCTTGCACGCGAGGCACGGGATCGTGTTCACGCGCGGGCGCTCCTTGTAGTCGGACGGGTTCCAATGCGGGGCGTCCGGGTCGAGCGCGCCCGTGACGTCGCCGAGCGGGTTCTTGAGAAAATCGAAACCTTTGCTGATCTCGATGATGTCGTCGAAAAGATCGTGTTGCTGCGCCATGCGCGGCCCCTCCCTGAGCAGTGCAAACAAGCAAAAGAATATTTTACGCCATACCCGACCGCACACATGTGTACATTGGGGACGTATATAAATGACCGGTCGTTGGGGACGTATATAAATGACCGTTCATCCATTTACGTCCCCAACGTACAGTTTGGAGTTTTGAGCATGAAGATCGCGCTGTTGGAGCCGCTCGGCGTTCCTGCCGAAACCATCGAGAACCTCGCCCGCCCGCTCAAGGACGCAGGGCACGAGTTCGTCTATTTCGACACCAAGACGACGGATACCACCGAGCTCGCCCGTCGCAGCGTCGGTGCCGAGGTCGTCATGATCGCCAACAACCCCTACCCCGCCGAGGCCGTGCACGGAGCCGACGCGCTCAAGATGATCGCCGTCGCGTTCACCGGCATCGACCACGTGGCGCTCGACGCCTGCCGCGAGCGCGGCATCGAGGTCCGCAACTGCGCCGGCTACTCCGACACGAGCGTGGCGGAGCTCACGCTCGGCCTCACCATCGACGTGCTCCGCAAGGTCGCGGCCGCCGACGCCGCCGTGCGCACGGGAAAGACGAGCGCGGGCCTCATGGGCACCGAGATCTGCGGCAAGACCGTGGGCCTGATCGGCTGCGGCAAGATCGGCTGCGCGGCGGGTCGCCTCTTCAAGGCCTTCGGCGCACGTGTGCTCGGCTACGCCCGCCACGAGCACCCGGAGGCCGCGGCCGCCGGCGTCGAGCAGGTCCCGCTCGACGAACTTCTCGCTCAATCGGACATCGTGAGCCTGCACCTGCCCAGCAACGACACCACCCGCAAGAGCTTCGGTGCCGAGCAGATCGCCCAGATGAAGGACGGGGCCGTGTTCATCAACTGCGCCCGTGGCGCCATCGTCGATAACGACGCGCTCGCCGCCGCGCTCAACTCCGGCAAGCTCGCCGGCGCCGGTATCGACGTCTTCGACATGGAGCCGCCCATCCCCGCCGACTACGCGCTCGTCAACGCCAAGAACTGCATCTTCACGCCGCACGTGGCGTTCCTCACGCACGAGGCCATGGAGCGCCGCGCGAAGATCGAGTTCGACAACGTCCTCGCCTACATCGAGGGCCGCGCCCAGAACGTCTGCGAGCTGTAATGGAATAATCGCCGGCCAGTCTGATTCCGCCCCCATCTAGCTACGAACGGGGACGCATGCCGATACCTGTCCATCGACATGCGTCCCCGTTGCATTCCCACCAGGGCGCGGGCGTGCCTAGCCGCGCATGAGCTGGACGAGCTTCTTGGTCGTGACCTTGACGGGCTCATTCGCCAGGTTGCGGTCGTTCGCGCACGCCGCGATGGCGACCCGCACGAGGTCGGCATCGGACACATCGTAGAGCCCCAGCTCCTCGAGCGAGGTCGGGAGGCCCACCGCTCGGCAGAACTCCAGGACCCGATCGAGCTCCGCCGCCCGCTCCAGACGCAGCTGGACGACCAGCCCAAAGGCAACACCCTCGCCGTGCATGATACGCGGGCCTTTGAGCACCGTGAGGCCGTTGGCGACCGCGTGGGCGAGCGCCAGGCCGCCGCTCTCGAACCCGAGCCCCGAGAGCAGGATGTTGCACTCGATCACGCGCTCGACGGCGTCCGACATACGGCCCTTCTTAAGGTCGCGCTGGGCCGCGACGCCGCAGGACATGAGCGTATCGAAGCAGGAGCGCGCGATGGTAAGCGCCGCCGGCGCGGGCGCTCCGCCGAGTTCGTTCACGCCGCGGGCCGCGGCGCACGAGCGGGCCTCGAAATACGTCGCGAGCGCGTCGCCCATACCGGCGACCGTCATGTGCAGGGGAGCTCCCGCGACCACCTTCGAGTCGACGATGACCATGTTGGGATTTTCTGCCAGGTGCAGATAGCGGTCGAACGAACCGTCCTCGCGGTAAAGAACCGAGAGCGCGCTCGTGGGCGCATCGGTCGATGCGACCGTCGGGCACACGCAGAGCGGAAGCTCGGCGTAGAAGGCCACGGCCTTGGCGATGTCGAGCATCTTGCCGCCGCCGATGCCCACGACCACGTCGCTGTCGAGCGAACGGGCCTCCTCGACCATCTCGATCACCGCCCGCTCGGTGCAGGGGCCGTCATAGACGTGGAACTCCGGCTCATCGAGATCGGCACAGTTCGCGAACGCGTTACCGATCACCTCGCCCAAACGGTCGTCCGTGCCCGAGTCGAGCACGACGAACGCCGTACAGCCCAAGTCCGATACGTGCTCACCCAAGCGCTCGAGCTCGCCCTCGCCCTGGATATAGCGCCCGGGACCTCCGAATATCGTCGTCATGCATCCAACCTTTCCGCCGCAGCGCGCTCCTGTCTTGCAGGCGGCACGCGTCCGCCCGCTCGTCCATAGAGCACATGGTAGTGGCAAACCCGGCATCCACCCATACAAAAAAGGAAGGCCCCGCGACCAAGCGCGGAGCCTTCCCGTGATTGCAAACCGTGTCGGCAGCGGGCTCGATTAGAAATCGATCTCGGTGTCGTAGTAGCAGGCCTTGAGGATCTTCTCGAAGTCGGCAGCGGTCGTCTTGCGCGGGTTCTCGGGCGTGCAGGCGTCGAGCTCGGCGTTCGCGGCGATCTGCGGTAGCTTCTCGAGGAACTCCTCCTCGGAAACCATCTGCGGGTTCTCGGCGTCGACCTTGACGCCGCCGTTCGCGTAGTCCTTGATGCCCTGCGGGATGTTGAGGGCGTCGTTCATGTCGCGGATCTTCTGGACGAGCGCGGCGATGAGCTCCTGATCGGTCTCGCCGGGCAGGTGCAGGATCTCCTTGGCGACGTAGGCGTAGCGCTCGGCGGCACGCGGGTCCTTGGAGTTCCACTGGATGGCCTTGCCGAGGTACATGGCGTTGGCGGCACCATGGATGATGTGGCCGTTCTCGAAGGCGGCACCCGTCTTGTGGGCCATGGAGTGGACGATGCCCAGCAGGCCCGAGGAGAAGGCGATACCGGCGATGCACTGGGCCTCGTGCATATGCTGGCGGGCCTCATGGTCGCCCGTGTAGGACTTGGGCAGCCACTCGGTGATCTCGCGGATGCCGTGCAGGGCGTTGGCGTCGGTGAACATCGAGGCGGCGGTGGAGACGTAGGCCTCGAGGCAGTGCGTCAGGGCGTCCATACCGGTGTGGGCGCAGAGCTTGGCCGGCATGCTGTAGGTGAGCTCGGGGTCGACGATGGCGACATCAGGGGTGATGTTGAAGTCGGCCAGCGGGTACTTGATGCCCTTGGCGTAGTCGGTGATGACGGAGAACGCGGTGACCTCGGTCGCGGTACCGGAGGTCGAGGAGATGGCGCAGAACTTGGCCTTCTGGCGGAGCTCAGGGAACGAGAACGGTTGGATGATGTTCTCGAAGGACTCCTCGGGGTACTCGTAGAAGACCCACATGGCCTTGGCGGCATCGATCGGGGAGCCGCCGCCGATGGCGACGATCCAGTCGGGACCGAACTCGCGCATGGCCTCGGCGCCCTTCATCACCGTCTCGATGGAAGGATCGGACTCGACGCCCTCGAACAGCTTAACCTCCATGCCGGCATCCTGGAGGTCCTTCTCGACGTCCTGCAGGAAGCCGCCACGGCGCATGCTGTGGCCGCCGGAGACGATGATGGCCTTCTTGCCCTTGAAGTTCTTGACCTCGTGACGAGAGCCCTCACCGAAGTAAAGATCGCGCGGATTGGTAAAACGTCCCATACTGTGCCTCCTCAACAAGCCCCTCTAAGACTTGCGTATGTAACGGAGCACCTGATCGGCTCCGTTAGGACCGTTTCGAGCGGTGCCGCTGGCGATCGCGGCGCCTTGGCCGCACGCCGTCCCATGGGCGCCCAGCCGTGCATTATTTTACCGCGGCCGCGACCGCGTTATTCATGCCGAGACCCCTGCGATGAAACGTTTTTTCAAATTGAAGCGCTTAAGATTTTGATGTCGGCCCGCGTAGCTGGACAAACGATTTATTTGACCCCCATGCCACCCTCCGGCATCTTTTTTTGGGGACAGATGGGACCCGACCGTTCACCCGCCGCATCCGACCGTTCGCGGCAGGAAGGGGACGCCATCCGCCGCGCATCCAGAGGACGGGCGCGCGGCGGGCCCCGGAGGTGTGCCGTGGGCACCCGGATTCCCCGTCCCGGCGTTCCCGAAAGTCCCATCAAATCGACGCGCCATACCGGGGGCACCGGCCCGGGCTTGCGGGTAAACTAAGAGGTTACATCAGACGCGCCCGCCGCCCTGTCGGCCGGGTGCCATCGATCAAACGATTCACCGCAAAGGAGGCACCATGGCATTCGATCCCGTTCAAGAGGACTGCCATCGCCTCATCCTCGAGGCGATGCGCCGCGACCGCATCCCCCTCAACGATACCGCCGCGATCCAGCGGCTCATGGACCAGTTCTCCGCCGATCCGGCGCCGCTCATCGTGCGCGACCGCGACCGCGCGACGCACCTGGTGGCCAAGGCCGCCGAGGCCGTCGACTACCGTATCCCGTTTATCCAGGACGACGCCCAGGCCGAGCGCGAGGCTCAGGAGGCCGAGGACCGACTCGCCGAGGCGTGCGACCTCGACCCCGAAAACTGGGACGCCAAGCGCATGACCGTCGCGATCACCGCGGAATACAACGAGGACTACCTGCGATACCTCCTCGACCACCGCGAGGAGGTCGAGCACGACCTGGCGCTCAAGATCGCCGCCGCGCAGGATGACTACAGCCGCGAGGAGGCCGGCGACCTCATGCGCCGCCCCTACCTGCGCTGGCTCGCCGCCCTCGCATCGCGCGCGCTCATCGCCGGGCGCTACCGCATGGCGGTCGAGGTGGCGGAGCAGAGTCTCGCCTACGCCCCCGACGACCCGGCCGGCGTGCGCCACACGGCGATGCTCGCGCTCGCCAAGCTCGAGAGCACCGAGGACGAGCTCAGGCGCTTCCGCGCCAAGCACACCGTCGCTTACATGGACCTGCAGCCGCGCCTGCGCCGCCCGCAGACGGCGGACAAGAAGCTCGACCCCTGGACACTCCTCGCGCTCATGAGCCGTGCCTGGCGCGACTTCGACTACGAGGAGGCCGAGCGCTACCTGCGCATCCTCGTGCGCTCGCGCAAGCACGCCGCGGAGGCCCTCTTCTTCCAGACGGAGTTCCCCGACGGCGTCTACGCCCGCGTGAACGTGGCCGAGGGCAGCATCGACGAACTCGTGCTCGCACTCTCCGAGGCGACGCCGCTCCTACAGGAAGGCCTCGGCGCGCCCGACAACGCGAGCTTCGCCGCCTGGATCGCCACGAATGACCTCGTGCGCGGGGAGATCGACGAGCGGACCCTGCGCGCCGCGGAGCGGAACATGCCGCGCACGGGAGGCGAGGCATGATGGAGCCCTCCGCCTACATCCCCGCCTACCTCGAGCGGCTCTACCTCGAATCCCATCCCGACCTTACCGATGCCGCACGGGAGCTCCTCCACCGCGACGTCGCCGCGAACCCCGGCAAGTACGCCCAGACGGAGCATGCCCAGGCCCTGCTCTCCTACCAGGGCGTTCGCGACCACCTGCTCGACGAGCTCGACCGCATCGAGGACATGCCCGACGACGAGTTCGAGCAGACGCGCAACCGCCTGTTCGACGAGGCGCGCGACGACCTGCTCAAGATCTGCCGCGTCGACGCGCTCGCCATCGACGCGCAGCTGCTCGCCGTGATCCTCGCCGACACGCCGGTCGACGCCTGTCTCGGCGACCTCATGAAACTCGAGGAGCACGCCCGCGACTACCTCGTCCAGAGCGTTCCCGGCTTCGACCTCGAGGCCCCGCATTACTGGGCCAACGCCGCGCTCGTCGACGGCGCCACCGCCGCCTCGCTCACCGTTGCCGAGCCCGTGCTCGTCGGCTGGCTCCACACCCTCGAGTCCATCTCGCAGCTGTGCCTGGCGAGCGCCCGCTACCGTGCCGGCGCCGCCTATGCCCGCCGCGCCCTCAAGGCCGAGGGCTACCCCACCCGCGCCGCGGGCACCGTCCTCTTGGCACTCGCGCGCCTCGAGGACGAGGACGGCTTTTTCGAACTCGCCCATGAGCTCGAGGAGGCGACCGGTCCCGAGCGGCTGGAGGACTCCCCCTGGTACCTGCTCGCCCGCGCGATCCTCCTCTACAAATCGAACAAGATGAAGCCCGCCAAGCGCGCGCTCCGCGAGTTCGCGAACCGCTGCGAGGGCGGCGCATTCTTCCTGCTCAACCCAACCTACCTCACACCGTACCTGCCCACGAGGCCCGCGCCGCGCGACCCGTGGGACCTCGCGCACCAGGCCGTGTGGGAAGCGGACGGCATCATCACGGACACCCCCGATTTCGCCCCCTGGGCGGCTTCGGTCGAGGGGATCCGCGACATCTCGAACGAGTTCTCCCGCCGCTACGGCTTCTAGGGCGGTTCGATCCCGCGAAACCGCCGCACCGTGCCCCAACGTCAAACGGAAAGGTCATCCATGAGCCTACGTTCACATATCGCCTGCACGTCGAGCGACATCGCCCGCTGGGGCCTGCGCTCCGTGCTCAAGCGCCAGGGCGGCGTCCTGCCCGGACGCATCGCCATGAAGATCGACCCCGAGCTCCTCTCGAGTCTCGCCGGGCTTGTCGACAAGAGCGTTGTCATCACCGGTACCAACGGCAAGACCACCACGTCGAACCTTATCGCCGACGCCGTCGCCGCGACCGGTGCCGCCGTCGTGTGCAACCGCGCGGGCAACAACATGGAGCCCGGCGTGGTGGGAGCGCTGCTCGAGGCCCGCGGCGCGCTCAAGGGCGCGCGTGCCGGGCGCGTGGGCGTCTTCGAATGCGACGAGCTCTACACCGTGCGTGTGCTGCCCAAGCTGCGCCCGACGTATTTCGTGCTCCTCAACCTCTTTCGCGACCAGCTCGACCGCTACGGCGAGATCGACCACACACAAGATGTGATCGCCCGCGCCCTCGAGCTCTCGCCCCAAACCGTCCTTCTCTACAACGCCGACGACCCGCTCTGTGCGAGCATCGCCGACCGCGTGCCCAACACGAGCGTCGCCTTTGGCATCGACGGCGCGACGGACACCGAGCAGGACCGCATCTCGGACTCGCGCTTCTGCGCCAAGTGCAACGCACCGCTCGAGTACGAGTACGTGCAGTACGGGCAGCTCGGCGCCTACCGGTGCCCCGCCTGCGGATGGGGCCGTCCCGCGCTCTCCTGCCGCGTCGAGAACGTCGAACTCGGCTGCGACGGATACGGGTTCGACCTTGCGGGCGGCCCGCTTGCCGCACCCGTCCATATCGACACCCGCTACAACGGCCTCTACATGGTCTACAACGTGGCGGCGGCGTTCTTCGCGGCCGCACATCTGGGTGTCGCGGCCTCGCATTTCCAGCCGGTGCTCGACTCTTACGTTCCCGCCGGCGGGCGCATGGGCACTTGGACCGTCGCCGGCCGCCCCGTCGAGGCCAACCTCGCCAAGAACCCCGTGGGTTTCGACCGCCAGATCCAGTCCATCAAGACGGCGGGCGGCAGGCTCTGCGCGTTCTTCCTCAACGACAACGATGCCGACGGCCACGACGTCTCATGGATCTACGACGTCGATTTCGAGCGCATCGCCGGCACGCCGGGCCTCGTCGCCTTTGCCGGCGGCACGCGCGCCCATGACATGCAGGTGCGTCTCAAGTACGCCGGCATCGATGCTGCGATCATCGACGACATCGAGCAGGCGATCGGCGCCGTGTCGGCCGAGGACGCGGGCGAGAAGCTCTATACGATCGCAAACTACACCGCGTTCCCACCGCTCGTGAAGGAACTCGACGGACTCAAGGATGCGGGCGCCACGACGATCTCCGCGCATGACGCGACCCGCGCCGACGGCTCGGCCGTGCCCACGGACGTGGCTCCCGTCGCGCTCTCCCGGCCTTTGCGCATCGTCTACCTCTACCCCGACGCACTCAACCTCTACGGCGACGGCGGCAACGTCATCGTGCTCGAGCGCCGCTGCGCCTGGCGCGGCATCCCCGTGCGCGTGGACGAGGTCAAGATGGGCGACGCGCTCGACCTCTCGGATGCCGACATCGTGATGATGGGCGGCGGTTCCGACCGCGATCAGCTCGCCGTGGCACACGAGCTGCTGGCCCAAAAGGAGAAGGTCGCCGCCTATGTCGAGGACGGCGGGGCGCTGCTCGCCATCTGCGGCAGCTACCAGTTGCTCGGCCGCTCCTACTACATGGGTGACGAGCGCGTCGAGGGCCTGGGCGTCGTGGGGGCCGAGACCGTCCGCGGCGAGGGTCGCATGATCGGCAACGTCGCCGTCAAGACCAAGCTGGCCGCGGAGCCGTTCGTGGGCTTCGAGAACCACGGTGGCCGCACGATGCTCGATCCGTCCGCCACCCCGCTCGGCGATTCCGTCGTCACGGGCACCGGAAACAACGGCAAGGACGGCCACGAGGGCCTTGCCTACAAAGGCGTCATCGGTACCTACCTGCACGGACCGTGCCTGCCCAAGAACCCCGAGCTTGCCGACTGGCTCATCGCCCACGCCCTCGAGCGCCGCGGGGACGCCGAGGCCGCAGCCCTTTTGCCGCTCAAGCCCCTCGACGACACCTACGAGCACGCGGCCCACGATGCGGCGATGAAGCTGCTTTCGTAAACATCGGCGGAGTTTTGGAAAAGTCTGGTATACTCTAGCCCGCTGTCCCCATCGTCTAGCGGCCAAGGACGCCACCCTTTCAAGGTGGATATCGCGGGTTCGAATCCCGCTGGGGGCACCAACTGCAATTCGAAGCCCGTTGCCTTTACGGCTGCGGGCTTTTTGCTGCCGAGCGCCGGGTTTCGAACCCGACAGGGTGCGGAGCTGAGGAAACGCGTGAGCGTTTTCCAGCGGAGCCCGCAAGGAGCCGAAGGCTCCGCAGCGGATGCGGGCGGCGAAGCCGCACGCGGACATCCCGCTGGGGGCACCAACTGCAATTCGAAGCCCGTTGCCTTTACGGCTGCGGGCTTTTTGCTGCCGAGCGCCGGGATTCGAACCCGTCAGGACATATTCGCTTTTCTAAACCAGATGTTACGCATGCAGACGTCTATCCATATAACATGTAACAACTCAAGCCTCGTCTAGTTGTTATAAGCGTAGACAAATCAATGTTAGGAGCGTAGACATCTACGTATGTAACATCTACAAGCAAAAATCGCGTCCAGATGTTACGCGGGTAGACGTCTAGTTCCTTAACAAAAGGCCGGGCCCCAAACGGGACCCGGCACAAAACGCACGGTTATGCGGGACGAACCCTACACGTAGAACAGGATGTCGTCGTAGGTCGGAACCGGCCAGTAGTCGGCGGCCACGATCTCCTCCATCGCGTCGACGGCGGCACGGAGCGTGGCCATCGCGGGCGCGACCTCGTGGGCGTAGACGTTCGCCTGCTCCTGACCATCCAGGCCCTCGGCCTTCTGATGGACGGCGTCGAGCGCCTTGATGGAGTCGTTGATCTGCGTGATGCCACGGCAGAGCTTGTTGAGCGTGTTCTGCTCGCACTGCATGGCGGCCTCGGCGCCGGCGGCGCGGATGGCCTCGAGGCCCTTGGCGACCTTGGTCGCATAGGCGGTGATGACCGGGCGGTAGGTGCGACGCGCCTCGCGGATCATCGTGGTGGCCTCGATGTTCATGAGCTTGTTGTACTTCT
>ERZ808240.3725-NODE-3725-length-14433-cov-5.866045_pt1 | contig 14433 bp, 8 predicted proteins | sample MGYA00521084_ERZ808240 | MGnify/ENA primary metagenome ERZ808240 (study PRJEB31516, sample SAMN03275571) | gut metagenome | biome: mammalia-associated habitat; material: feces | host: Papio cynocephalus | place: Kenya | collected 2012-08-06 ... | reverse complement strand
TAGCTGTACCTGATGTAGATGAAACTGCACAGAAATGAGCTTTAGTACGAAGCTTAGGTAAACCGAATACCTTGCACATATCCTCGAATGTTGTTTCTGGATATTCATACTTAATCCACATAGCCTTGGCTGCATCAATAGGAGAACCACCACCGATAGCTACTATCCAGTCTGGCTGGTATTCTTCCATAACCTTAGCACCCTTCATAACTGTATCAACTGAAGGATCTGATTCGATACCCTCGAATAACTTGACTTCCATGCCTGCTTCTTTCAGATATTCCTCTGCTCTCTGAAGAAATCCGAAACGCTTCATTGAACCACCACCAACACAGATGATAGCTTTCTTTCCTTTAAGAGTCTTAAGTGCTTCAAGAGCTCCCTTACCATGATATAAATCTCTTGGTAATGTAAAACGTACCATAATCCTGTACCTCCTAAAAATAAAATAAAATAATAAGTGATTAATCTGGATTAATATAATATATACTAGTCCACCGGTTGCACCCCAATGCAATCATTTTGTCTAATTGATTGTTAATTCTCTAACAATCTTTATGTTTATAGTATATACCCCTTTTTTTATTATTTCAAGTATATACATAATAATTTATTGTTTTTTATATGTTTTTATTACTAATTTTACACAATATATGACTTATTCGTTTTTATTTTCTATATATATTGTTTTTATATTAATATTTCTGAATATAGTTATTTGATTATGCAAATTCCTATTAAATAAATTATTCTTCAATAAATTATATTCTGATAAATTATTTTTTATTATTATAAACATCAAAAAGTCCTATCGCATATACACGATAGGACTTTTTAATCTGTCATTATATAATGTAATAGAAAAAACCTTTTGCCATTACGGCATTATATTACTATTATCTTGATATTTATTATCTTAATATTATCCGATAACTTCCTTAACTGTCTTAACAACATTATCAACTGTGAATCCAAAATGTTCAAATAATGTAGCTGCAGGACCTGAAGCGCCAAAGCCCTCCATAGCAATAACCTTTCCGTCAAGACCTACATACTTATACCAGCCAAAGTCAGAAAGTGCTTCAACTGCAACTCTCTTTCTTACAGCATTTGGAAGTACACTTTCCTTATATTCTGCTGACTGCTTATCGAAAAGCTCCATGCTTGGCATACTTACAACTCTTACATCTATGCCATCCTTCTTAAGTTCTTCCTTAGCGTTAACTGCAAGACTTACTTCTGAACCACTTGCAATGATGATTGCATCTGGCACTGCCTTATCAGAATCAGCGATTATATAACCACCCTTTAATGCATCCTTTGATGAACCTTCCATCTGTGGAAGATTCTGTCTTGTAAGAACAAGTCCTGTTGGTCCGCACTCATTCTCAATTGCATACATCCAGGCTGCTGCTGTTTCTGTTCTGTCACATGGTCTGAATACTGTAAATCCAGGAAGCGAACGGAACGCTGCAAGCTGCTCAACTGGCTCATGTGTTGGACCATCTTCGCCTACACCGATACTGTCGTGTGTGAATACATATGTTAAAGGAAGCTTCATAAGTGCTGTAAGTCTTGCCATTGGCTTAACATAATCACTGAATACAAAGAATGTTGCAACGAAAGCCTTAAGTCCACCGTGAAGCATAAGTCCGTTACCAATAGCTGCCATAGCCTGCTCTCTTACACCGAAATGAAGATTGCTTCCTGCATAGTTATCCTTAGAGAAGTCTCCTGCATCCTTCATATTAGTCTTATTAGATGGTGCAAGGTCTGCTGAACCACCTATAAGATTAGGCATAGACTTCTTTATCATATTAAGTATAGTTCCACTTGTGCTTCTTGTTGCTTCTGGCTTATCGCCCTTTGCCCAGTACTCTTTTGAATTGAATAAATCGGACATATCATATCCATCAAAGTAATTATCCCATAACTCCTTCATCTCTGGATATTTTTCTGTATATGAAGCAAAAAGTTCATTCCACTTATCCTCTGCCTTTGCCATATTATCAGCAAGTTTTCTGTAATGATCGTATACTTCCTGTGGAACTTCGAAATCTCCCTTGCAAGGCCATCCGATATTTTCCTTAAGTGCTGCAACATTATCAACACCAAGTGGCTCACCATGTGCACTTGCCTTACCCTGCTTGGCAGGACAGCCATATCCGATAAGAGTATTAACCTTAATAAGTGAAGGTCTTGTCTTATCTGCTTTAGCTTCTTCAATAGCCTTACCTATAGCTTCAAGGTCGTTACCATCTTCAACTTCTATTGTCTGGAAACCAAATGCCTTGAATCTTGTAACAACGTCCTCTGTAAATGCAATATCTGTGCTTCCCTCAATAGATATATTGTTAGAATCATAGAACACGATAAGCTTTGAAAGTCCTAATGTTCCAGCAAGTGAAAAGCACTCTGATGAGATGCCTTCCATCATACATCCATCTCCACCTAATACATATGTATAATGGTCAACTACCGGATAACCTTCCTTGTTGAATACAGATGCAAGATGAGCCTCTGCCATAGCCATACCTACTGCCATAGCCATACCCTGTCCAAGTGGTCCCGTTGTAGCTTCAACACCAACCGTATGTCCATATTCAGGATGTCCTGGTGTTAAAGAACCAAACTGTCTGAAATTCTTCACTTCATCAAGTGAAAGATTACCTATTCCAAAAAGATGGAATAAAGAATATAAAAGCATAGAACCGTGTCCACCTGAAAGAACGAATCTGTCTCTGTTAACCCACTCTGGGTTCTTTGGGTTATAGTTCATATGCTTTGAGAATAATTCATAAGCAATAGGTGCTGTTCCAAGTGGCAGACCAGGATGTCCTGAGTTAGCCTTCTGAATTGCATCAGCAGATAATACTCTGATTGCATTTACTGACATTTCTTCGATATTCATATTAATCTCCATTCCTGCGCACATTTTTCACATTTTACACATAAGAAGTTTGCATCAAGTGCGCTCAGACACAAATCCAGTATATAAAAATATGCTATATAATATATCTATTCTATCATATTTTCACACTATTCTTAATTATTCTTTAATTTACTCAATCTTTAAAGTCTGCTTCTGTAAGGAATATTACATCACCATTATCGCTACGCTTCTTCTTAAGACCACCGAAGAATCTTCTTGATGCTCTCTTTTCTGAATTGGCGATAGCCTTGTTGATAACTTCCTTTATATCATCAAGCTTTATATTATCATTCATGTTATGAAGCTTATCTATCTTTAAGTAAAGCTCAAGAAGTGCATCATCATCGACTTCATACTGTCTCTTTCTTGCAAATCTCTTGGCCATCTCCACAAGTTCGTTAACATTGTACTGCTTAAGTGTTATCTTATGGTTAAATGTTTTCGTAAGGTCAGGATTAAAGTTAAGAAGTACATTCATCTCAGCATCTGAATCTTCAAATATAACTATCATCCTGTCTGTATCTTCCTGCATACATGAAACTATTTCATTGATTCTCTTTGGCTGTATAGTTCCGGCTCCTTCTACAATAAGAGCAGTTCCTTTAAGCTTACCCATAGCCTTGCTTATACCTCTCTGGTTAATGCTTTCTCCAGAAGTTTTGGCAATCTTTTTAGGCTTATCAGGATAAACATAATTAATAGCTCTTACAATTGTTCTTGCAAGATCTGTCTTATCTGAGCTTGAATTACCTGATATAAGTATGTTACCTCTTGAAGATGTACTCATATTCATTTCTTTATCAAGTGATTCAAACAACTCAACAAGCTGTGCTTCAAGGCCTGGCATTTCCCTGTACTTTCTAAATATCTTTGCCAGTTCTCCAGAAAGCTTCTTATCTGGCTGCTCATCTATATCAGCCAACTGATTTTCATTCTCCTCAGCCTTGCCAGAATATATATCAGATGTAGAATCAGCTGCCGCTGTCTCTTTCTGCTGCATTACTTCGTTGTTATCTACTGTATAACCATTGTCAGGCGTACTTTGCCTGTATCCCTTAAGCACCTCATCTGTTACAGGATTAAACTGTGCAGTATTAAGCGTAAGTTCTTCATTAACATCAGCATCATTCGCTGGCTCTTGCTGGCTATATTTTTCTTCTTCCTGCGCTTTTTCTGCCTTTGTTTTAATGTTATTATCGTTTTCTGATGCTTCACTCTGCACTGCTTTTTCTGCATTCTCAAGTTCTCTTGCTGTATCCTGTTCAAGAATAAATGCAGCCTTGCCTGTTCTCATTGCAAGGTCTCTCTTAACTGAATCAAGAGTAATCTCTGCTTCCGCTGCTCTCTTAGCTTCTGCTTCATCGAATTCCGCACCCTTATTCAGGGCTTCTTCCTTCTTCTTGGCGATTATACGCTCATAAGCCTCGCTCTTTTCATCCTTTTCATCAAGCATGCGTTCAAGCTCTGCTTTAGAGAATTCTCTTGTATCCTGTTTTCCATATTTTTCTTCTCTCACAGATTCCATCCAGTCCATAATGCTTAACTGGCCTTCTATCTGCTCATCTTCACCAGTATGTTCCTGCTCTTCTGCCGATTCATCTGATCCACTACTCTGCGCTGTTGCTTCTTCCTGTGAAGCTTTTGCATCATTACCATCAGCCTGTGTAACAGTTTCCACTCTCTTAAATGGTGGTCTGAAAGTTTCTTCCTGCTCATCCTCAATCAGGTCTTTTACATTATTAGCAAGTTCCTCCTGAAGATTGTGCGTATCATAGATACTGTAGTTTGGAACAGAAACTTCTATATCCATAGCTTCTGCTTTCTCATCTATACGTTTCTGTGCTGCACGTCTTGCCTCTTCTTCGTCTTCCCTGCTTATTTTTTCACAGTTGTTCTCTATATTCTTCTTAGCATTCTCTATAAGTTCCTTAAGTGATAATGAAGCCTTAGTTACATTGTCTTTAAAGCTTGCATCTGTATTCTGCCCACTGACTGTGCCACCTTCATTCATCAGCGTAGATGTGCTTATGTCTTTCGATATTGCTCCTGCTGTTTCTTTCTTAGCTTCATTCTGACGTTCAAGAGCTTTTACAATAGATTCCTTAAGAGCCTTATTCTGGTTGTTCTGAACAAGATCTATAGATACACCACTAGCTGAAGCAGTTTCACCATCATTTACTGACTGTTCTGCTGTTTTTGCTGTTAGTTTCTGCTTTTCTTCTGACTTTGCATCTGATGTTGTCTCTAAGCTTACATCCACACTTTCTTGTGTTTTTGTTCCTGGCTTAACGTTAGTGGATTTTTCATTACCTACCACATTATACCCAGTACTATGTTCTGCCTTTTTATCTTGTTCTGTCTTTTCATCTGTTGCTGATGACTGTGAATCTGCTACACTATCATCTTCTGCAAGTACATCACCAACTTCATCTTTTTTAATACGTGCAAGTTCTTTCTGCTCCATGAAAAGCCTTTCCTTGTTGGCTTCCTCATCAGATTTTCTTGCATTAATCTCCTTAAGAATCTGTTTCTGCGTATTAGAAAGGTTTACGCCCAGTTTTTCCTTGAGTTTTACGGCATTCTCAACATATATGCCATCCTGGAACCACAGAACAAGGTTATCACATGTCTTGATGCAATCCTCCTTACGTCCTGTTTTATAATACAGATTCGCAAGCTCATACATATATTTCTCGTCTATTTCTGATTCCTTGTATTCCTCAAGTATTCTGACAAGCTCCGTGTCTGGTGCACCCTGTGCCCTTCTTAAATCATAATAAAGAATATACTTATTAACATCATGTGCAGACATTTTGGCATATTCATTATACAACTCTTCTGCATTCTCGAAATCATTCACTTTGATAAAGAATTCTGTAAGCTTATATATAAGCTTTCTTCCACCAAGATTACGGTTATAAGCAAGTATTGCCATATCTCTTGCTTCTTCATAATCTCCTGCTGCTTCCTGGACATTAATAACTGTTGCAAGTGTTGACCAGTCCTTTACCTTATTCCAATTCATCTCCTTGGCTATAGCTGCTGCCTGCTTATATTCTTTCTTTGCTGCAAGCTTCTTAATCTGTTCCAACTTTATATTAAACTCGTATTTATCCACGTTAAAGACCTCCAATGTGTCAATGTATCAATGTACCAACAAATTGACCCTCATATCTAAACACTCCGTATAATTTTATCACAGTGCGGTATTGTTGTAAACCGCCAGTTAATGTAAAAACGCCTTGTATATTAATGTAAAAAATACTCTTAAATGTAACCTGGCTACAGTAAAAATACAGTGCTTAAATCTAATTAAATAAAATCGAAGCTGGCCTGTTCATAATTCATACGTGTATATTCAAGTTCCTGTTCCTTAACGTTGCTATAATAATCAACGACCACAGTCTGTTGTCTGTTATCAGCCATCTTCTGGCCTAATATATAATTCACGTCAAAACGTGATGTTATTGCTGGTGTTGCACCTCTCGCAGGAACAATAAGCTGTATATGATTAACCGCCAGAAGCTTGAATATAGGTTCCCATATATATATATCCTTGGCTGCGCCAAATGGATTATCTATAAATATTGTATTACCCGTAATCCCACCATCTGATACTGTATTAATGTTAGATATATAATTAATTATTGCTATAAGGAACTGTATATATATACCTTGCGACTGTCCAGTTGAACCAACCGCTTCCTCATATCTTAGATACCTGCTCTGGTCTTTTATCCTCTCTCTCTTGTACAGATTAATCCTTATTGAATTCATATCTGTGACTATAACAGAGAACAGCCTCTTCCATGTAAGTCTGTTACGTATATATCTGAATCTTTCATCCTGATTTTTAAAGCTTTCTGCTGCTTCTATAGTCTCATCTATATAACCTGACATTTTCTCTTTATATTCGCTTTCTTTAACATAAGGAATAACAAGACTTATGATTGATATATCTTCATTATCCATTTTGATATGTGAAAGCTTTGGGAGTCTTTCAAGTTCTGTACGAATGTTACTGCATGTCTGTATACAACGATTTTCGAAGTTATCCTTTATCTTTTCCATATCTTCGATGCCTTTATGAACCCTGGTCTTTTCAAGTTCAATATAACTGTTCGTCTCATCTATTGACACTATCAATGTATGTGTCTGCTGTTCATCCTTTGGCATATTGACTGACATGCTTATCTGTGTTGCAAGATCATCCGCATTATATTTTTTAAGTTCATCTATAAGCTTTGCCTTATATCTGGCGAATTCATCTACCTTTTTATATTCAAGCTTAAGAATTGACGAATATTCTTTAGCAGTCTGCTCATATTCTTTGTTCAGCTTACTATAGTCAGAATATTTTATGTCTGTTTTTTTCAATGTTTCTTCATCTGGAACTTCTATTCCTGCATTGGTCATTATTCTTTCTATATCTTTTCTGCACACCTGGATATCCTTAAGTTCGCCCTCAAGCTTTTTCCCTGCACCGGCCTCTTCTTTAAGCTTCTTCTCCAGCGAATTAACTATAATAATATTATTATTAACATAATCATCCGGATTATCACACTCAAACTCTTCATAAACACCGAATCGTTCTTCTATCTGCGAAACCGCATATGAAACACTTCCTTCTATTCTGTTAAGCATAGCCTCTTTCATACCAAGCTCTCTGTCCGATTCACTATACTCATTCTGAAGTTTTTCAAGTTCATCTGATATCTCATGAAGTTTTTCTGCACTGCTTACAGATATCTTTCCCTGTGCATATAACTCTTTAAGATTCTCAATACTTTCACCTCTATAGCCAATAGAATCAATACATTTTTTCATTGATAATTCGAGATGGCTCTTGAGTGCCTCCTTATCTGTAAGGTCTGCATTCTTATTCATAAGTATATCTTTAAGTCCGGTAAAACGTCCTGTGAGCTCCCTGATGTCTTCATCTGTGTATTCTTTTGCAGTGTTTTCTACAGATACTTTATCTGAAACATCTGCATCTGCCACAGTATTATCAGAATCTGCCACTGTTAATGTACTGTCTGATGAATCTGCATTTTCTGCCATTAACGTGCCATCCTGTGAATCTATATTTTCAGAGTAGAATTTAGAGAAATTATTCTCCCAGTTATACACAAGCTCTGTGTATCTTTTGTCTGCATTATCCTTGTACTCATTAGCCTTTATATATTCTTCCCTCATCTTATCAAGATGTGCCGCACACTCTATTATTGTACGTTCTGCTTTGGCAAGTTTATCATTATATATCTTTAACTGGCTTTGCTCTTCTGATACCTCTTCATACAACGCCACAATATTTTTAAGACCTTCTATCTGTTTTGCAAGTTTCTCTGACTGTTTCCTGAAATCATCAAGCTTAGCTGTATCGGTCTGTTTTTTCTCCTTATATGCATCTGTGCCACCAACAATCTTAGAAAGCTGTTCTTCAACATTCGCAAACTCATCTTTTGCATTTTCAACAGCCTTTATATGCGCATTTCCTGCAATAGCCTCATATTTAACAACAAATGTGTAGTCTTCCCATACTATCTGTTTTCTCTCACTTAGCTTCTGCATGGAAACATTTATATTATCCAGTTCTTCACTAGCTGTCATAATCTCTACGTTTCGTTTTGCATCATCCCTTAAGAAGTCCATACCCTTAAATGCGAACACTATCATATCCTTATCTATAGAAGTTTTCGTATCTTTTAATATCTTCTCACTGATAACAGGATATATCTGTGTGCCTCTTCCAAATGCACTAAGCGCATCGTTATTCTTAACTCTGTCAAAATCATTCTTAACAACAAAACCATATTCAGCAAAAGGAATTCTTTTCAGCAGTTCTTCACGTTCAGATTCGTTAAGTTGTGAAACCCACTCATGACCTTCAACTACATCTTCACCATACATATTACAAAGGTAATCTTTAAACACATTTCTTTCAGGACTATCCATATAATATGAACCAGCCTTCAATGCTTCTATATATTTGTTAAGCTTATCATATGCCCTTGATTGTTCATTGTATTCTGTGTTCATCTTCGTGTATGCAGCAAGAATAGCTTCATCAAGATCATCTGCCAGCTTCACTCCATATACACGTTCTATATCCGAAAGTCTGTCAGCATTATCTCTTAGCATCTGCGACTGTTCATCCATCCTTAAGATGCTTTCTTCAAGCAGATTCTTTCGTGTTTTAAGAAGATTAATCTGTTCCTGAACCTTATAGATCTGTTTCGTATCTTCTTCGATTTCTTTCTGGATATTATCTATATCAGCATTAATATCTGCCATATGGCTGCTGCATTTTTCAAGTTCTTCACCGGCTGTATCTGCAACAAGTACTCCATACTCTCCACAAAGCTTTTGTTGTTTTATCTCATTTTCGCCTATCTTTTCCTGCAGATTATCCCTTAAGCCTAAAACAACTGCACAATCCTTTTCAGCATTTCTATGATTATCCTTTGCCTCTTCAAGCATGTCATAGGCCTGCTTCTCATCCTGCGCTGCGGTCTGTGTCATGTCTTTGAATTCTTTAATATGCTTTTCATAATACACTTTATACTCACCCGCAAGCTCTGCAAGTTCAGATGTTATATCCTCATCTTCCCTCATCCTGTTATCAAGTGCAGTATCAACCTTTAACAGTTCTTTTTCATATCCTATGTAATCACAGTAATCATTAGCAGATTCCATAAGCATCAGGCGCTTTTTTACATCTTCTATCCTGTTTTTTTTCTGTGTAAGAACATCCGTAGAATTCTTTACAAGCACTTCTATCTCTCTTAACGACTTCTTTTCAGAAAGTACCTTAGCAACTGCGATGTTTTTCTTCTTTTCTTCAAGTTCCTTTAATGTTTCTGCATTCTTCTTATCATGTGCATCAAGCTCTGATTGTTTATCTGATGCCATCCTGACGGCTGATGCATACATTTTGTATAACGATTCTTCTGTCTTTTTCTTATTACCATAAAATTCGTTATATGTACCAACATATTCTTTAAAATGGCCGAGTACTTCCATCTGGTTATCATAATTACTTATCTGGCTGTTCTTTCTTGACAATTCTATAAGTTTATCCTTTATATCAAGAAGTGTCTGCGCCATCATGGTGTCATCATTATCAACAGACAGCCTGTTGTTATAGGACTTCTGTATGATCTCCTCTATAAGAAGATCCTCTACAACCTTACGGCTTGTCCTGTAGTTCGTTTCAAAATATGTTCTTACATGGCCTTCTGTTTTATTAATCCCTCTTACTATCTCCCATGCACTTTCATATATGCCATATTTTGATATAAAGCTCTGATAATCACCTTTCCTGTCAAATATATGAACCTCAATACCTTTATCTTCTTTAGTCACATCCCTCAGGTAAGCCTTAAGCCCATTGTATGTAACTCTCTCTCCATCATGGGCAAGCGGAAGATTCTTTATATCATTGGCTCCGAACTGTTTGTAAAATATACAATAATTAAAATATTCTATACTTGTATTATCCTGTGAAATAGCACCTGAATATGATGACGATGAACCCAATACATCCAAAGCCGTTGTATTGCGGACCTCTTTCATCTCTGACTCTTCTCTTTCCTCTGCACTTCTTGCCTTTCTTGCACAGAAGCCTGTAGTCATATATCTATAGCCATCTCTTTGACAATGTGAATCAAGCTTCCACTCTACAAGTGAGTGTATGCATGTATTGCCACTGCCTTTTCTGAACAGTTTCTCTATTGGCTGTTTCTCATCAAGAGTACAGTTTGGTATCATATTCTGCATAAGAAGCAGCATAAGAAGACTCTTACCACCACCATTGGCAAGATCATATATTGTGTTTCTGCAGTTAAAACGCATCATAAAATCATCATAAAACTGCGTACCAAAATTATACTTTACATTATTAACCCTGACTCTGTTAATCTGTGGCATATATACCTCCTTGTTTTTACGAAGTAAAAATGCGACTGCTTTATATTTTGTCCTGCATAATCTCCGCCATACGTCCCTTATATTCGTCAAAATAATTCTCTATAAGTGCTTTGAATCTATCCGTTGGATAGAATCTGTTCTGTGCTTCCATAAGAAGCTCCTGTGATACGCAGAAATTAAGTGCAATCTTAACAAAACCCGTTTTAGAATTCTTCGCTGCCCTTACATCAGCTGTATCATTGACAGTTATTACCGGAAGTGCATCCCAGCTTAATGCTATCTGTTTAAAGCTGTTCTCCTCAATATCATCTATTATCATTCCAGACTTTCTGTCTATTATGGATGATACCGAAGAATCTACATTTTTTACAATATCCTCAACCTTCACAAACTCAGCATATGTTGTGCTTGCCGAGTCTGTATAGAACTCCGTAATTATGTTATATATTATAAAATAAACAAGATATAATTCCCTGTTTACTCTTAATCCAAGCCTATTTCTTAATTCTTCATTTGTGTAACCAAACACTTTGTTATTATCCCCGGCACTTACATATAAACCATTATTATATTCATATATATTAAGATTGAATTTCTTAAGTGACATATGAACTATGTCATACACTTCTGCGTTTGTATTGTACTCCTGATAAAGCTGGCTGTTATCTCCACGCTCGCTTACCTGTTCACCCATTATCAGCCTCGATACTATATCAAGCGCCTTGTCCAGATTCCTGTTTTCCATATGCCCTCCTGTCTTATGGCTGAAATTATATGTCTGTTTCCTCAATCCTCTGACATCCTCATTTCCAATCAGCTGCTATCAGTGCTTTTACATACATTTAGCAAAAGCTATATTGGAAATCTGTATATTCTGATTATCAGAAGCCTCGTAAGACTTATTATTCTGCGGCTGTAATTCTAACATCCTATCTGTCGACCGTAATTCTGCCGTATTATCTTGTGACTGTAACTCTGTCATATTATCTGGTGACTGTAATACTATCGTATTATCTGACCGTTTTTCACCAACTAATAATTTATCACCCTTGATTATCCTGAAATGTTTCTTTTCTTTTCCTCGAAAATTCTCCTCAAGTATGCCATCAAGAAACGTTTCACTGTGCATATCATCACCGCCGACTATGTATTCATCACGCTGGCACAGATTGACAAAGAATGCATAATAATCAGCATTCTTAAGTATCGCCGCTCCATATGCCCTGCTCATATATTCTCCAAATTTATCAAGTGTTAATATGTCCGATTTTTTCAAACACACTTTATCAATACACATAAGAAGATTGGTCATCATAAATGTATAATTGTGTTTTATTCTCTCATCCTCAACCTCATCTTCATATACAATCTTTGCTGGCTCTTTAGTATTAACATACTCTTTTTTCTCATATTTTTCAGGCTTTACCATAAGTGCTTCATCTATTATCTTAAGGTCTATTGTCTTTTTGATGTTAAGCTTAAGCAGCGGCTCTATCATATACTTAAGTGCTTCTGCATTATCTTTCTTTATCATATCCGACAGTGCTGTGGCAAAATCCATATGTGGGCGCAGTCTTGAAAGCTTTGCTCTCCTTACTGCCTCATCTGTTGTATTCTGCATCTGAGTGCAGTCTCTAAGCAGTTCTGCATGTCTGTTCATGGCTATCTTTAACTGGTCTTCAAGATAATGTATCTCTTTCATTGTCCTATAGTAGCTGTCTGTTCCCGACGCCGATGCTTCCAGCCTTGATATTGCCTTATCTATAAGATCCTTATTCTTTTTAAATAGTTTTTCCTCATCATTGAACCATTTCATGCCAGTACGTACAAAATCCTCATATGCATCTATGCCAGCATTAACATCCTGTGAAAGTACTTCCATAACTTCCATTTTACGCAGCTTAAGCCGTCCTACTTCTTCGTTGATTCTCTCAACAACCTCTACTCCACCACGAAAATTATTCGAATTAATCATCTTTTCAAGAAGAAGCTGTGAAACGCTTATCCTGCTTTCATCTTTTATCTCCTTGGTATCAAGATAGAACTCAACTGCATCTGAACTTATTGAATACCACACTGTATTATCTCTTATTGTGCTTTCAACAAGCTTCATTCTAGATAATCTCTTCTTATGCTCAACAGGATCATAATACCTGAATTCGAATGGTCTGCCTTCATTTTTTATCTTATCAAATACATAATCTGCTGCTTCCCTGCATTCTTCATCTGACAGCTTAAGATCAAAATCCCTTTTCACAAGCATTTTAAAGAAATCAACATATTCTTTATGAGTAACATCCTTTTCCTTGAAATTATTCTCTTCAATAAAAAAACGCAGAACCGCCATAAGAATATATCCCATATCAAGAGTACTGTACTTTCCATCCCTGTACTGTTCAAATGAAGCATCCATTAGCTTAAAAAAAGGATAATACTTCTTAAGATTAAGCATTCTTTCTCTATGATCTGTGATTATCTCTCCTATCATATTTTCTGCCATAACACACCTCATTCTTATATATCGTATATCGGTTCTATATTCTTATATTGATTCTGCTTCGCATGACTGTTCGTTCGTTAGTGGCGTTGTGCTCACTACATCACAGCTCTGTTCTTCCATCTAATGCTCTAAGGAGGGTAACTTCATCTATATATTCAAGGTCGCCTCCTACTGGCACACCACTCGCTATCCTGGTAACCTTTATTCCAGCCTGTTTTATCATCTTGCTTATGTACATGGCTGTTGTCTCACCTTCCAGGTTGGAATTAGTTGCTATGATGACCTCATCAACGTCCTTCTGAAGCCTTTTCATAAGCTCGGCAAGCTTGATATCTGATGGTCCTATTCCAAGCATAGGACTTATAGCACCATGAAGGACATGATACACACCCTCATACTTGCCTGTCTTTTCATATGCTGCCATATCCCTCGTATGTTCTACAACCATAATCTGCTTATGGTTCCTGTTGGGATTCTTACATATAGGACATAGTTCATCATCTGTAAGAGTAAAACATTCCTTGCAGTAATGTACATTCTCCTTGGCACTTATCATGGCATCAGCTATCGACTGTACATCTTCCTTAGGCATATTTATAATGTGAAATGCCAGGCGCTGGGCGCTCTTAGCCCCAACCCCTGGTAATCTTGACAACTGTTCTATTAACTTATTAATATGACCGCTGTATATGTCCATTAGAAAAGGCCTCCGCCAAGTCCTGAAAGACTGCCTGTAATCTTAGACATAGATGCCTGTGACTCTTCCTCACACTTACGGAGTGCCTCGTTAGTTGCGGCAACGATTAAGTCCTCCAACATTTCTACATCATCTGGATCAACTGCTTCAGGGTCAATCTTAACCTTAGTAACTTCTCTCTTACCAGTTACAGTTACTTCAACAACTCCACCACCTGCTGTTGCTGTGAATTCCTTTGTTTCAAGAGCGGCCTGCTGCTCCTCCATCTGTCTTTGCATTCTCTGTGCCTGTTTCATAAGATTGTTCATATTACCAGGCATTCCTCCTGGAAATCCACCTCTTTTAGCCATTATATAAATTCCTCCTTATCATCTA